>JACCDM010854295.1_pt1 | contig 15163 bp, 17 predicted proteins | sample 7445851 | NCBI WGS metagenome assembly JACCDM01 (sample SAMN15323438, study PRJNA562643) | freshwater metagenome | isolation source: river surface water | place: USA:Blue River Watershed | collected 2017-08-16
GAAAAACTTGGATCATCTTGAGGACTCAGAGGGCTGCATGCCATGAAACAGCCTCTGTTTAAGTTAGCTGTCCCCATCCTGGCATTGCCACGCGCGGCAAAGCGCTTTGTAGCCCTTTCCGTCGATCTGGGGCTCTGCGTACTGACCGTATGGCTAGCTTTCTATCTGCGGCTGGGCGAGTTCGTTGCCTTATCTGGCACGGCGTTGTGGGCTGTGGGTGCTTCGGTGGGGATTGCGCTACCCATCTTCATCGTCTCGGGCCTGTACCGAGCGATCTTCCGCTACAGCGGCTGGCCGGCGCTGCTGGCAGTCGCCCGCGCAGTTGGCATCTACGGCCTGCTGTATGCCTCCGTCTTCACCGCCATTGGCGTGGCCGGGGTGCCCCGCACGGTGGGCATCATCCAGCCCATGCTGTTGCTGCTGTTCGTGGGCGCATCCCGCGCACTGGCCCGGGTATGGCTGGGCGACCAATACCTGAGCATCCTCAAGCACGCTTCGCGCCCCAAGGTGCTGATCTACGGCGCAGGCACCACCGGTCGCCAACTGGCTGCTGCCATGGCCAACAGCCACGAAATGCAGGTGGCAGGCTTCTTGGACGACGACGACCGCCTGCACGGCCACGTGCTCAACGGTCAGCCCATCTACAACCCGGCCGATTTGGACAACTTGGCCTCCACGCTCAACATCTCCGATGTGCTGCTCGCCATGCCGAGCCTCTCGCGCCGGCGCCGCAATGAAATCCTGAGCCAGATCCGTGTTGCCCGTGTGGCGGTGCGCACCCTGCCCAGCGTGACCGATCTGGCCCAGGGTAAGGTGAGCATCTCGGACCTGAGGGAACTGGATATTGACGACCTGCTCGGCCGCGAACCCGTCGCACCCAACCACATCCTGCTGGCCAAGAACATTGTGGGCAAGGTGGTGCTAGTGACCGGTGCGGGGGGCTCTATCGGCAGCGAACTATGCCGCCAGATTCTGGCCGTGGCCCCGGCCAAGCTGCTGCTCATAGAGCAGAGCGAATTTGCCTTGTACGCCATTCACCAGGAACTGGAAGAGAAGCTGGCAGCGCTGGACGGCGCCACGCCGCCCGTGCTGGTACCCTTGCTGGCCTCGGTGCAAGACGACGAGCGCATGCGCGAGATCATGTCCACCTGGCACCCCGACACGGTCTATCACGCCGCCGCCTACAAGCACGTGCCACTGGTGGAGCACAACCCGGCCGCTGGCATCAAGAACAACGTGCTGGGCACGCTTCGCACCGCCCAGGCCGCCGCAGAAAACGGCGTGACCGACTTTGTGCTCATCAGCACCGACAAGGCAGTGCGCCCCACCAACGTGATGGGCGCCAGCAAGCGCCTGGCCGAAATGGCACTGCAAGCGTTGGCGGCCAACCAGGCAGGCACATCAGGTGGCAGTTCCGGCGGCACCCGGTTCAGCATGGTGCGCTTTGGCAACGTGCTGGGGTCGTCAGGCTCGGTGGTGCCCAAGTTTCGCCAGCAGATCCGCGATGGTGGGCCGATCACGCTCACACACCCGGATGTGACGCGCTACTTCATGACCATCCCGGAGGCTGCGCAACTGGTGATTCAGGCCGGGGCCATGGCCAAGGGCGGTGACGTGTTCGTGCTGGACATGGGCCAGCCCGTGGAGATCATGGACCTGGCCCGGCGAATGGTGGAACTCTCCGGCCTGACGGTGAAGGACGAGGGACACCCCGAAGGCGACATCGAGATCGCCGTGACGGGCCTGCGCCCCGGCGAGAAACTCTATGAAGAACTGCTGATCGGCGATAACCCCAAACCCACCGTGCACCCGCGCATCATGAAGGCTCATGAGGACTTCATGCCCTGGGCCGAGTTCGAGGCCCGGCTCAACGCGCTGGAAATCGCCCTGAACGTGAACGACGTGGGCGTGATCCGACTCATGATGCAGCAACTGGTGGCCGGCTACACCCCCAGCGACGACATCGTGGACTGGGTGTACCTGGAGCAGGAAGCCGAGGCGCAGGCGATGGGGAGTTGATCACTTGCCGTTCTTCATCAACGAGCTGGAGCAACGAGGGCTGAGACTTCCAACGGTTGAAGAGTTCGCCAGCTCGCTTGCTCCGATGAAAGCGCCTGAAGATGAGATACGGTTCAATCACATCGGTTTGGTGACAGAGGTTGGCGCGGATTTGCTCGTCGCGATCCGTACCTCAGATCGGCATTTTCGGTTCATGCCTGGCCCCCAAGTTTTCGCCAAGGCTGTATCGAGGCGAAACTACTTTCCATAATCCTTGTGTGCCCTCGGTCTTTCGTGATGGCATCAGCCCGATTGATCGATGCTTTGCGATCGGCAAGTGGGTCGAGCTATCGGCATTGATGGATCATCACCCAGCGACGCATGACCTGAAAGAATGCCGCATCGGTGATTTGTCGTTTGACCTGAACATCGAAGCGATCGCTCAGCATTATGGGTTTCGGACGCGATTGATGGATTTCTCCCGGTCGAAGGATGTGGCGATGTTCTTCGCGACCTGCCAATACGACCCAGTCACGGAGACATATGAGCCAATGCGCAAAGGGACGGCGGTCTTTTACACGGTCGACCTGAAAGGCCTGATCGATCATCGGAAGGGCGACGCTTCATTTCTGCCATTGGGTCTGGAGCCCCTGCCAAGACCAGAGGCCCAGCGTGCCTTGGCTGTACGCTTGAACCCCGGTGAAAGCCTGAATGACATGCCTTGGGTAAGCCGACAGGAGTTGGAAGTCACGCCAGAGCTTTCGCAGCGTTACTTCGATATGTTCGACGGCGGTGCAATGCTGTTTCCTTCAAATCCGTTCGACGATCAAGTGCGCGCCATTCGCGAGACCAGACAGCTTCCCTTGGAGGCACTGGCTTTTGGGATGGATCAAGGGCTGATCCCCGGTCACCCTGAAGGCGTCAATGGTGTACGGAATGCTTTGTTGTCGGCCGGATACCAAGTTGAACTCTGCCCCATGAGTGTCCAGCCAGAAACCGTCAAGGCTGCTCAGGATGAATGGGAGCATAAAAAATCTGACTATTTCAGCCGTATAAGAGTTCGCGGGGTTGCCGAACACATCATCATGAACTGACCTCGCCAGCCAATCAGACAAAGAAAGCAATATGGACTTACATCGCATCCAAAAAATCACAATTGCCTACCTTGATTTTCAGGACATCACCAGTCATCGAACGGGCAACCCAGTTGCTGAGGATGAACTGCCTGAACTTCTGCGCAAGGCAATCAAGGCTGGTGTGTATGTGGAGATTACCGACCAAGACGGTATTGAAGCGTATCGACTGATGCTCGACCAAGAGGATCAGTTCCAGATGGTGCCGAGGTCATGAGCGAAAAATCCAAGATGAACGCCACACCGACGCCTGCGATCATCAAAGAGTTTGCTTGGGCGGCCGAGGCGATTGCTGGAATGCAAGCCGCAGCTGATCTTGAGCGCTATGAAAAAGCATGGCTTGACTGCCTCCACTACTTGGACCGGGGCTGGAACAAGCTTGAGAAGCACCTGGCTGGAGTCAGCCAAAAAAATCTGAGCCAAGCTCGGCAGACTCGGAAATCGGATGCGCTGTTGTCGTACCTGATGCACGCGCGTAACGTCGATGAGCACACGATCCGACAGGTGGTGGTGAAGCGCCCTGGCAGCTTGAAGATTACCGGTGGCCCTGGAGGCGGCACCATTCACCGTGGTGTGTTTTCTGGAGATGGGCAAGTAAGTAATGTCGTGTACGAGGGGGCCTTGGATATTGACTTCGTACCCGAGCGCATGGAAATCATGGGTGTGACCGATAGGGGTGTGTTTTATGACATTCCCACGAGCCACCTCAACGTTCCACTGAAGAGCTTGATCCCTCACGAACTGGCACGGCTGGCCTTGGATCACTACAAGTCCTCGTTGAATGCCCGTTAGCGCATGGCGCGTGCGGCACGCAGGCGAGTGTTGCGAGGTCCCGTCCGCAACCAGATGGTGATCGGGCGTGGTACGGTTGTCGAAGCTTGTGTGTGACGCGATGGTATTCGATGAACCGTGGGGGCCTTCACAGAATCATCATCGACCTTGGTTGTTCCTCGGAGTGCGGCTTCCTCAAAGGCTTCGACATCCTGCAAGCGGTAGCGCACCTGGTTGCCAAGCTTGAGGAACACCGGGCCACATGCTTCTGTCCGCCAGCGTTCCAGAGTGGCCTCGCTGATTCGCCAGCGCTCGGCCAGTTCGGTCTGGGTCATGCATCGTTGGGTCTTCATGGGCGTGCTTTCACAGGAGTTGTCGGGACTGCCATGAAGGCGCTGTTTGCCGGAAAAGCCAAGTGGGCTGATGCTCCGGTTTGAAATCTGAACTGAATGATGCATCGGCGGGGCCACGGCAGAACGGCCAAACACCCGAATCTTTCCTCACCAACCCCAAGCGTTACTCAGGTGTTTGGAGAGTAAGTTCGAAACCAGTCGCCTCTGCACCAAGTTTTACGGTCCCTTGCGGTGTCGATCTGTCTGCTACCAAAACCTCCCGAGATTTACGGTGAAAAACCAGCTTATGGCATCAGTTGACCAGCCTCACAGACTGTTCCTCAAAGTCGATCACGGCTTGCAAGGGATACCGAACGGCCCAGCCTTGTAGCTTGACGAAACGCGGACCGGTTTTGCGTCGGCGCCAGTCTTGAAGCGTTCGAACGCTAATTTTCCAGCGGCTTGCCAGTTCGGCCTCGTTGAACATGGTGGTGGACTCGGCGGGTGTGGGGGTGGGTTGCATGAATTTCTCCTTGAACTGTGATGCGTAGCAAATGTCGCTACTGCACAGCATTGAACCGGATATGCCTCGGCCAAACCAGAAGGGAGTTGGGGGTGTTTGGGTAGGCCTTGGCAAGGTTGCTGGCGCCTTAGTACCCGTGATGGCAGTTGAGGGTCGGTGAGCCAGGTTGATGGGTGCAATGGGATAGCTGCATACTGTTGAGCAGTCGAGAATCCCGCAACCTTCCGCAACCTCTGCCAACTTCTGCCATGAGCCAGCAGGAGCCAGCAGGAGCCAGCAGCGGGTAGAAGCGCTCCTCATTGAGCATCAGGAGTATGGCTTGCGACGGCGCCCGAGCGGTGCTGTGTAGACGTATGCAGCGCTTGGTTCTCGTACGCCAGGATGTCGGTGTCCCGGTAGCGCACTTGGCCCCGGAGCTTTAGAAAAACCGGGCCAATGCCTTCTGCGCGCCAGCGCTCCAGGGTTGATTCACTGAGCTGCCAGCGCTGAGCCAGTTCGGTTTGGGATATGCATCGTCCATTCATGTTGGTGACCTTTCGCGGTTGTTATCAGGTCTCAATGAACGCGCTGTTTGCCACGAAAGCCAAGCGAGATTTGCAAGATGGCCTGCTGATTTGGGCAGCCATGTCGATGGCTGCATGGACTGTGATGCCGAGGTTTTTTGCCTGTAGTGCCTAGAGAATAGGCATGAGGGCGTTGAGTACGGCTGAGGGTTTCACGGTTTTCCGGTAAAGTCACTGAGGTTTACTGCGGAACATTAGTGAATACACCTCGCAGCCATCAGGAGCCGTGAGAGTGTTGTTTGATCCATGGTGTCGAGGCACCACCACACACGGGGGACAAATTTTCTATGTCCCCCTTTTTCTTTCCCGGAAGGCCCTGTTTCTGCGGGCTTTCGCGGTTTGTCTTGCGGACGCGATGGGTAGATATTATTGGTTTTTGTCCTCAGAGAGCAAATTCCTCTCTCTTTTCTCTGCTGGCTTGTGGACGTGTCCATGAGCTGAGCCCAGTATCTATGCAGGCTTCAGGAATTGGGTTGGACCTTGCCACTGCACGAGCATTGGGGATGTGAACTTTGCGAAGACGTCCAAATGCCGCAAAGAAGTCACCACTGAAACATCAGATGACAAGCAACAATCGGCCACAAGTAGTCAGTCACTGTCACGCAATAGATCGGTCGTCCAATAACAAATCGATTTAGTTGCTTTAATCTCAATTCAATATATTTATTCATCAAAGTGCTAACTTTTCAAGTTGAAGCAGAGTTTTTTGAGCAGTTTCTGAAATTATCTGCATCTGATTTGGCAAAGGAACTTGAAGGGGTTCATTACGAAGTTGCATTTCGAGTTTTTCTAGTTTCGAAAACAAAACATCACAACCAACACTGCCCAGTGACCCTTTCAATCGGTGAGCCACCGATCTGAGAGCATCCCATTCTTGGGCGGCGAAATGTGCTTGCATCAGCGAGTGAGAGCCATCGAGCTCTTGTGAGGCTCTTTGGAAAAAATCCTTAAATTCCTCAGGGTCCAAGATGTCCCGGAAAGTTTCCAATGTGTCGGAATTGATCATTTCCATGGTGATCTTAAAAATTGACATAATTGACTTAATTATCAAGGTTTTTCATTTCGCCCATGACCCGAACGGTGCTCATCGTTGACGACGATCCCCTATTGCAGCGCCTGCTTGAAGGCGTTTTGCACAGCGACGGGTACCGAGTACAGTGTGCTAGCAATATCCAGCAGGCACTGAGGAGCGTGCAACGACACCCTCCGGATGCAGCCATCGTGGACGTGGACTTGGGGGAAAGCGAGTCAGGGCTAAATCTGCTGGGCATCTGGCGAACTCAATACCACTTTCCTGTCATGGTGCTCAGCTCTCGGGGACAAGTTAGTGATCGCATCACAGGACTGGAACTCGGGGCATTGGACTACGTGGTCAAACCGTTTGATCCACGTGAATTGCTGCTTCGCCTCAAATTGATCCTGCAAAGAGCGCCAGCAGTGAGATCAAGTGAAATATCTCCTGACTGGAGCCTAGGTGAGGTGATTTTTGATACAACTCATCGCCATTTGGTGCAGGGCTCCGACAAGACGACACTCTCCCCCTTCGAGTCGGATTTGCTGACCTATCTGGCTACACGGGCCAATGCGCCCGTCACGCGAGATCAAATTTTGGACGCGGTCCAAAGCAGGGATCGCCAAGTCAACGATCGAGCAGTAGACGTGCTGGTCGGGCGGCTTCGCAAAAAACTGGCCAACAGCCAGGTGTCAATCCAGTCTATTCGAGGCATTGGATACATGCTCTGCGGTCCTGTTCACCAGCATTGACATTAACTGTTACATAGTTGTTATCGTTTTGTTGCATTGGTTTGAGACCATTCGGTCCACACCACCGCAAGGACAACAATGACCGCCAAAATTCTCTTGATTGATGATGACCTGCTTTTGGGCCAGCTCATCCGTGCGCTCGTTGCGAGCCGTGGGGGCGAAGTCATCCAGGTACAAAACGGCAAAAAGGGCATTGAAATGGCCAATGCCAATGCCTATGACCACATCTTGGTGGACCTGATGCTGCCTCAAATCGACGGCCTCAATGTGCTCCGAGCCCTTTGCGCCCAACCGCACAAAGGCGCTCGCCCCAAGTTGACAGCCATCTCATCACGCAGACAGCCTGAACAAAAACAAGCCTGCATCGCAGCCGGTGCCGATCAGTTTTTAGAGAAACCGGTTCGTCCCAATGCCCTGTTTGACTGCCTTGGTATTTGAAATCCGACGGAACTTAAAAATATGAATTCCGTCGATGCCATCCTCATTATCAAAGCCTTCATGTGGCTGCTCTTCGGCGTGATCCCGTTTCTGGTTGGATTGGTCATTTTGTCTTGCTGGTTAAGGAACCGGGCTCATCACCAACAGCATGAGCAAATGGAGCAGATCATGATGCAGCAGTTCAACGCTTTTTCACAGACGGGAAATTGGCCTGAGGCACAGACCCGGGAAGAGCAAAAGGCCATGAAGATGCTGGCCAAACGTCTGGACTTGCATGACTCCGTCCGGCAAACCACAGAGCAGACAGCATGAGCTACGAATACTACTTTCTGGGCTTTCTGATCTGTCTTTACAGCCCTTATTTCGTCTGGTCTATGCTGTCATTGATCGCTTTGGCAGAAGACAACGCCAGCGATGAACCAGATGAAGAGCCCTCCATGGGTTGGCCCCTGGTAACTGTAGCTGTTCCGCTTTACAACGAAGGTGTTCAGTTCACGGCGTGCGTTGATTCTCTGCTGTCTATTGAATACCCCAATTTGGAATTGATCGTGGTCGATGATGGATCGACCGATTCAAGCTTTGAAGTCGCTCAGAATCGCTACGGTTTGCAAGTGCAAAAGAGCTAAGCCGTCTGGTCCTCGGGTGGGCAAGATTTGCATGAAGTCTACAAATCCGAAAACTATCCGACATTGAGCCTGTACCGCCAGCCCAATTGCGGCAAAGCCGGTGCCCTGAACACTGCACTCCTTTTTGCCAGCGGACGGTATTTCCTCACGCTGGATGCAGATAGCATTCCAGGGCGCTTTTCGCTCAAACGCATGGTCAAAGTGCTGGAGGCGCGCCCTAATTTGGTCGGAGCAAGCGGTGTCGTTCGTCTGCGCAACGGCTGCGATATTGAAAACGGAGAAATCCGACGCGTCCAGCTGGCTTCAGGCTGGTTGGCTCGATTTCAGACACTTGAATACCTTCGTGCCTTTTTGGTCGCACGCATTGGCATGTCAGTGTCGGGCGGACTGATCATTCTTTCAGGTGCCTTTGCATTGCTGCGGACAGAAGACACGCGTGCCGTGCACGGTTTCAATGAGCGCTGCATTGGTGAAGATTTTGAGATTTGCCTGCGGTTGCTCAAACACAACCGCCACAACGAGCGCAACCAACTGGCCGTCGTCAGTAATGCCAACTGCTGGACCACCGCTCCTGAGACTCTTCGAGTGCTTTATCGGCAACGGGAACGCTGGCAGCGAGGGTGCTTTGAAACCTTGTGGACGCACCGCAGTCAGTTTTTGAGCCGAAAGAACTTTCGCCTGTCGTGGATGTGTCTGCCTGCCTTCGTTTTCTTTGAGGCCTTGACCCCAGCCTACGAGTTGTTTGGCCTTGGGTTTGTCGGTTACATGCTGGTCAACCGTTCATTTGACTGGGGGACTGGATTAATAATTTTGGGCAGCATCATGGTTTTGAATGTTGCAGCCAGTCTGATTGCTTTGCTCAGCGAGACCATGCGTCCTGGCACACCGGCTCGTATGAGCGATGTGGCCATGCTCATCTTTACTGCATTTGTTGAGCCAATTTTCTATCGCCCTGTCAATGCACTGCCCCGCATCACAGGCAGCTTTAAGTTCCTGTTATCCACCAAGCAAGTCTGGGGTGACATGGAACGCTCTCAACCAACATCCAAACTGAGTTGAATCCATGCAAGAGCAAGACAACAATCCTACCTTCGAATTGCCGTTGCGCCAGCAAATGTTGGTGGTGTTTACATTGGTGATGCTAATCTTCTCCATCGGCCTGTCTTTGGTTGTGGATTACAACCTGCGCACAACTGCCATGGAATCGGCAGCGGAACAAAGCGGTCAAGACGCCAAGTTCTTTGCCAACCTCCTGGACAATGACATGGAGCAGATGCTGAACTCCATTCAATCTCGTGCAGACAACCTTAATGATATGGAGTTACTGCAAGTCGATAAGCACCCAAAACTCCAAGTTCTTCTTAACAACTTGAAGCGAAGCAATCCCAGTTTTTCATGGATTGGTTACACCGATACTGACGGTAAAGTCCTTGCCGCAACTGACGGGATGCTTAAAGGCGCAAACGTTAGCCAGCGCCCTTGGTTTCAGTTAGGCCTTAAAAAGCCAGCCACGGTCGATGTGCATGAAGCCACCTTGCTGTCTAAATTGCTCACCCCTGACACGACCCATCCATTGCGATTTGTAGATGTGGTCTCACCAGTCAAAACAAAAGATGGCGTGGTCATTGGAGTGCTTGGCGCTCACCTGAGTGTAGATTGGCTGAGTCAGCAAATGAGCTTTTATGCCAAGAGCTTGCTCAAGCACAGTGAGTACAAGCCTTCAGTCATTGGCAGCGATGGCGTTGTTCGGTTTGGACGCGAACAGGAAGGGGGTTTGGTTGAGGCGCTGAAAAAACGGCAAACCCTATCTAGCGCAGAGGTGCAGTGGTTTACTTATGAGTCACCTACCGAAGGCACCCAGGTGGTTAGCTTTGCAAAGCATCGAGGATTGGCTATAACCGAAAACATTGGTTGGACCACCTTGATTACCATTCCTAAATCGGTCATTGAGGAGCAAATCCGAGGCACACGCTTGCTGGCATTTTCGGGCATCAGTTTGGCAAGCTTTGTCGCTTGGATTACCTTGTGGTGGTTACTTCGCATAGCGAGTAATCCTGTCCGGGTTTTGATGCGTGAAATTCAAAAATCACGAAAAACTCACAAACCATTGGAACTTCGTCACGGACTGCCGAAAGAGTTCATTGACATCACCAAGAGCATCAATGAATTTTTGGTCTCAATCCAGTCGCGTGAATTATTGCTGGAACAAGCATTGGTCGATATGCGTGACAGTTTCACGGGCGTCACCGAGTCTTTCCCTGGTGTGTTATTTCGAGTGGAAGAAGTTGGTGAAAACCAATTCGTCTTCAGCTACCTTTCGCCCTCAGCTCAGCAATATCTGAACCTAGATTTGTCTGTGATGCCAATCTCGACAGAGCAGTTTTATGCGCAGGTCGATGCAAACATCCGCGACGAGATGAAGCTGCAATTGCGCACGCAAGCGTTCAACAAGCAAGACATGGACGTCACCGTTCCACTAACTTGCCTTGACGGAAAGAAAAGACAAATGCGTGTCAAGGGCCGAATTCGCATTTCGGCGCGGGGGACACGCTCTTGGGATGGCGTCATGGTCGATGTTACTGACCTGATGCATGCACAGCAACAAGCGACCGATGCTGATCAAGCAAAATCAAAATTTCTGGCCACCATGAGCCACGAAATCAGAACGCCATTGAATGGCATTCTAGGTTTTGCTCAAATTTTGCTTCAAGAAGTAGATACAGAACAACAACGTGCTGACGTTCGAAAGATCATTGACACTTCTGAAACACTGACACGAATCCTGAACGACATACTGGATTTTTCTAAAATTGAAGAAGGCAAATTGCAACTGGAAAATCGGCCATTCAACTTGTCAGAGCTGGTTGAGTCCAGTACATCGTTGTTCCATGTCGAAGCACAAAAACGCCATATTGATTTCATCGTCAATATGACTATTGGGCACCCTCATCGCATGATGGGTGACCCAACCCGGTTGCGCCAAATCCTCAATAATTTGCTCTCAAACGCCATCAAGTTCACTTCAAGTGGTTCGGTTCAGTTAGTTGTTAAGACGAGCGATCCATTACATGATCGAAGCCTGCTGCACATCTCTGTGAGTGATACAGGAATGGGGATGACCCCAGAGCAACAACAACGCCTGTTCCAGCGTTTCGAGCAATCCGACACCACCATCTTCCGCCGTTTTGGAGGCAGCGGCCTGGGGTTGGCGATTGTCAAGGGGCTGCTTGATGCCATGGGCGGAAACGTGAATGTGACCTCAGCCCCGCAGACCGGGACTCGCTTTGACATCGAGCTGGAGCTGCCGGTATTGAGGGTTATCGACATGCCGCAAGAGACTATTGAACTGTCAAGCCACCTGACGCTGAACATTCTGGTGGTCGATGACGTTCCCATGAATCGAGAAATGATTGCTCGCTTTCTTAAGAAAGAGGGCCACACGGTTCAGGAGGCTGAAAACGGTCTGCAAGCCAGCGAAATTGCGCACACCCAAAAGTTTGACGTGATTTTGATGGATGTGGACATGCCCGTGTGCAATGGTCTGGATGCCACTCGAAATATCCGAAGTGGGCAAGGCTTGAGCCAGTCGGCTCACATCATTGCATTGTCCGGTTATGCCTTTGAAAAAGACATAGAGAACGTACTGAACAGTGGCATGAATGCGCATTTGGCCAAGCCCATTAACTTCAAGAAGTTACGTCAATTGATTGCAACCGGAATTTCATCATGACTGATTGGCTAAGCAGAGATCATGAAAATTACAAAATTCTTGCCGTAGACGATGACAGCCTAATACTCAGCATCTTGGAAATGTCTTGCAAGCCTTTTAATTTGAAAGTCAGCGTGCATACCGCTCCAACAGTGCACTCAGCTATTGACATGACTCGACAAAAGAAATTCGATCTTTTGTTCCTGGACCATGATCTTGAGGGCGTCAAAGGTTGGGAATTGCTCGATTACGTCCGACCCCATCTGAACAAGGGTGCAAAGGTTTTGGTTTATTCCAGCTTTGTTGATGCAGCATCGCGTCTGGCATACGCTGAGCGAGGAGTTGAAGAAATACTCAACAAGCCACTTTCCCCCTCCGCATTGGGCTTTGCTATCCGCAAAGCTCTTGACATCTGAGGTTCATGATGGTCAAACGCATTCCATTTCGCTCGTTGATCTGGTCACTGATCAATGTCAAAGTTCCATTGTTTTTCAGTATTTCCGCATTGGTGATCATTGTCGTGATTTGGGCGATGGTTTTCATCCAGATTGAGAGCGACCGCCGTGGCTACATCAACAATGCCCAGTCGAATCTATTGAATGTTGCTCGGAGCTTTAAAGAACACTCGCAAAACACGGTTCGAAATGCCGACGAAGCGTTGCGTGTGCTGAAATACCATTACGAGACCAAAGGCTCAGGCGACTTCCATCTGCTCAACAGCTACTTCAAAAAAGGCGTCATCGACACGGAGTTTTTCAATCAGGCAGGGATCATTGACGCCAATGGCCAATACATTTTTTCTAACCTGTCTAACCATAAGGTCTTGGACTTGTCTGACCGGGAACATTTCAAAATCCACAAGGAGCACTACAGCTACCCCTTATATCTGAGCAAAGTAGTTTTGGGTCGAGCTTCAAACAAATGGTCTATCCAGTTGACGCGGCGATTGGAAAAACCTGATGGCAGCTTCAATGGTGTTTCTGTTGTCTCATTTGATCCGACTTATTTCATCAACTTTCACCGAAAAATTGACCTGGGCAATAACGGCTTCACAGCGTTTCTTGACCTCAAAGGGGTTGTGCGAACCCTTAGCGCAGGCACCGTGTCCACCATTGAGGGCTTGAAAGAACCTTTGGCTTTACCTGCCTCTGTGCAGACCGAGGCCAACGGAACCTTTATCTCCAATAAACTTTATGACAGTACCACCCGCATCTATGCCTTTGAACGTTTGAGCAATCAGCCTCTCATGGTCATGGTGGGTATGGACCTAAATGAGGTACTTGCTGAGCATACGGGTCATCGAAAAATTTACCTGATGTTTGCAATTGGATTGAGTGCTGTCATCGCCTTGTTCGCTATCGGTGCGATTTACACCATTCGGCGGTCATCCCGGCTGAATGCCGAGTTGGTTCAGCGTACACGTGAATCTGGACTGGCAAACAAGCATAAGACTGAATTTTTGGCAGCCATGTCGCATGAACTGCGCACACCTTTGAACGGGATCATGGGCTATGCCGAGTATATCTATCACTCTGCCAAAGAACCATTGACCCGTTTTCCTGCTCAGATCATTTATGAGAACAGCCAATATTTGCTCAACCTTATCAACTCGCTGCTGGATTTGACAAAAGTTGAAACAGGGCAGATGACTCTGGTCCCTACCCAATTTGATCTGGAGCGTGAGGTCAAAGAGGTCGTCAAAGTCCATGCCGAACGTGCTCGCACACGCGAAATTGATTTGAATTTGCAATTCAATCTTCCCTCAGATGCACAGGTCAATTTGGACCTCATCCGATTCAAGCAAGTGCTCAACAATTTGCTCGACAACGCCATCAAGTACAGCGATGACAAGGGCGCTATTGTGATCCGTGTTGACGAATTAGAGGGGTCAGATCAGATCAAGGTATCTGTGAGTGACCGAGGAATTGGCATACCTAGTGAAAAACATTCTGAAGTTTTCCAAAAATTCTGGCAGAACGAAGATTTTGTCACTCGAAAGTACCCTGGTTCAGGACTTGGATTGGCCTTGTGCAAACGTCTGATTGAGCTGATGGGGGGGCAAATCGGTTTTACCTCTGCGCCAAAAGCAGGAAGCACTTTTTACTTCTCTCTTCCTATCGGCAATATCAAGAAAGGCTGAACATGAGAAAACACATTTTGGTCATTGACGATGATTTCGCCAATCGCATGCTGCCGGGCCTTTTCTTGCGTGATATGGGTAACGTGGTCATGGAATGCGCTAGCGCGGAAGAGGCCTATCAACTGATCCGGCAGCACCATTTCACAGACCTTCTTCTGGATATTTCTTTGCCAAATGTCAGTGGCCTTGAAATTTGTCGAACGCTCAGAAGATCACCAAATACCGCTGGCCTTCGGATCATCGCTTACACAGCACATGCCATGCCCGAAGAAATTAAAAATTTTACTGAATCAGGTTTTGATGGACTCTTGATCAAGCCCATTTGCCAGAACGATTTGTCTAAACTTTTTCCCTGATTTTAAAAATCATCACATGAATCGCCTTATTGCCTTTGCCGCATGCTTTTTATTCGCGCAATCCGTTATTGCACAAGAAATCGCGTTCAATTTTCTGTATCCATTGACTGACAATGGCTCGGTGCATTCAAGCACCTACCGTTGGGGATTTTCAATGGGGGCCGGTAACATTTCATCGGTCAATGGCAATGCCCAAGAGCGCACGGCCACAATTCGCGGATATGGCGACTGGGGCTCTATCGGCCTTGAAAAACTTCAAATTGAGCGTTTTGGGCTGAACGATTCTGCGATGGCGTTGGATGCATACCCGCGTCTCTGGGCCGGTGCTTATGCCAACGTGCGCATGCAAAGGACTGATTCACCTTCTTTGTATCCCAGCTCATCATGGCGTGCAGAAATTTATCAAAACGTTGGGGATGGCTGGGAGCTTGCAGCCAGCAGAGATGAATTGAAATTCAACAGCACCGTCCATATTGATGGATTGGGATTGGCCAAATACTGGGGTAATTTTTACTTTCGTTGGCGTCACCAGCATGTGGCATCCAACTCCTCATCGGGTAACGGTGATCGCTTCGTTGCTCGCTACTACTATGAAGGTGATGCTGATCATTATTTGGAGGCAACCATTTCAAAAGGCCGCAGTGAAGATGCCACGAGCAATATTTTGACCTCTTCGCACTCCGATACCAGAGGGCTTGTCTGGTACCACTTCTTAGACCGTACTTGGGGATTGAAAGGCTCCTTCAGCCAGTCCACGGACACCAGTTTCTCTGGTGCGCGTGAACGAAACACCAATGTCAGTATCACCTA
>JACCDM010244594.1_pt1 | contig 15142 bp, 12 predicted proteins | sample 7445851 | NCBI WGS metagenome assembly JACCDM01 (sample SAMN15323438, study PRJNA562643) | freshwater metagenome | isolation source: river surface water | place: USA:Blue River Watershed | collected 2017-08-16
CAATAAAAATTGAGCCTGGAAGACATTCACTTGACGATAAAAATGCTGGAGCGCTCACAACGTGATCGTCCCCGTGAAGTACTCCACCAATAATTGATGCAATCTGTGAAGATTGTAAAGAAATCATGGCTTGCCCTCGATTGCCTCTGCCAGTTGGAGTCGATCATCAAAAGGCAGGATAGCTCCCGAAATCTCTTGACCTACTTCATGGCCCTTACCTAGAACTAAGACAGTATCGCCAGATTGAGCTTGGTTAACGGCATATTTAATGGCGGCTGCCCGATCTTCAATCACGATAGATGGAACTTCAACCTTTAATCCATCAACCATCTCTTTGAGAATCTCAGAGGGATCTTCGCTCCGTGGGTTATCACTGGTAAATACTGCGATATCACTTCCATCGCAGAGCGCAGCCCCCATTAAAGAACGCTTGGTTGAATCGCGGTCGCCTCCGCAACCAAGGACTGCAATCACCCGCCCAGGCGTGAATTCACGGGCAGCAGCGAGAACGTTGATGACTGCATCAGGTGAGTGTGCATAATCAACAAGAGCTGCAAAGCTCTGGCCAAGTAGAACTGGCTCTAAACGCCCAGGAGCTCCACGGAGTTGAGGCGCTATCGAGGCAATCTCAAGCGGATCAATTTCGCACTCATAAGCGATTGCAATCGCGAGTAAGAGATTATCTAGATTGTAATCACCGAAGAGCGAGGTCTGAGATTCAATCAAAATCCCATCACGTCCCCTGATAGTGAACTCGACTCCTGTCGCTGTTTTGATTACCTGTGTGAAATGCCATGTTGCTTTTGGATTAAAGCGGGAGACAGAGATGGAGTTTATCTCTGCCTCATTAAACAAACGCTGGCCGTATTCATCATCAATATTGATAAATGCGGTATCGCCATACTCATGAGTGAAGAGTCTCCGTTTTGCCTGGAAGTAACTCTCCATATCACCATGAAAATCTAGATGATCCTGAGAAAGATTGGTAAAGCCGACGATGGAGAAATGAGAACCTACCATCCGCTTCAACTCCAATGAATGGCTAGAAACTTCCATCACCAAATGCCGCACATGACGCTCCCGCATCGTTGCAGCTAGCGCTTGGAGTTCGGATGCCTCTGGAGTTGTTCGTACGCTCTTTATTGATTCAGCGCCGATTCGAGTCTCTACAGTTCCAATCAACCCACTTTCGCGCCCTACCGCTGAAAAGATTTGATAGAGCAAGGTACTGACAGTGGTCTTTCCATTTGTGCCTGTGATGCCGATACTTGAGAGATCTCTAATTGGATCACGATAGAAAGATGATGAAAGTGCTGCTCCAGCTTCACGGACATTTCTCACCACAAGTGTGGGCAGATCATGTGAATCTTTCGCCCCAACTTCATCGGTCAAGATTGCGACAGCACCAGCACCTTTTGCTTGAGCGATGAATTGCGCTCCATGCACCTTCGCTCCTGGAAAAGCGAGGAAAAGGTCCCCGGGCAGAACCTCAGAGTCTTTATGTGTTAATCCGGTAAAGACTACATCGTGAAAATTCTTCTTCTCTGCTCCGAGCAATTTTGCCGCATTCTCAAGCGAGTACGAGAAGTTGGTATATGGGCGAAGCATTAGTTTCTCGCACTTGCTTGCGTTGTTTGATACTTCTCAAGTTCTCTCTCTGTAAGAGCGACGGGAAGAATCTTCGTGCCAGTTGGAGCTACATGCTTTGATTGAAGCACGAAGGTCATTACCTTTTTAAAGACTGGACCGCAGAGCACGCCTCCGTAGTGGCCATTACGTGGTCGCTGCAACGTCACGTTAATAACATATCGAGGGCTATCGGCAGGAGCGAAACCGATAAATGAAGCTGTGTAGCCACTGTATTTTCCAGTTACTGGATCTACGCGTTGTGCTGTACCCGTCTTTCCTGCGACGCGATAGCCAGGTATCGCAGCACTTGGTGCTGTTCCGTTTCCAGAGACAACGCTCTCCATCATAATTCTCAATTTAGCAGCGGCATCTTCACTGATGACGCGAACTTCTTCTCGATTTCCCGCTGGCGTAAAGTGACCTGATGAATCACTAGTACCAGCGATTACGGTTGGTGAAACACGTAGACCGCCGTTAGCGATTGTTGCAAAGACACTTGTAGCCTGCATTGCAGTCACTGAATAACCCTGACCAAATGCAACTGTCGGAGCGGTGGTGCCTGACCAATTCTTTACTGGGTGAAGGATTCCAGCAGATTCGCCAGGTAAGCCAGATCCTGTCTTAGATCCAATTCCAAATTTGGTGAGGTACTCATACAGTCGTTCGCTTCCAAGAGTCTCTCCTACGATGATGGAGCCGGTGTTTGATGATTGGGCGAGAATTCCAGTTGTTGTGAGCTTCAGTGTTGGGTGGCGATCATGGTCATGGAAAGTTTTACCTGCGCGATGGAGTCCGTATGGCACTGAGAAGACAGTTGTTGGGGTGATTGTCTTCTCTTCTAGCGCCGCCGCCATAGTCATTACCTTGCCGGTTGAACCTGGCTCGTACACATCTTGGACTGAAGGGTTGCGCATCAAATCGAGAGAGACGTTCTTTGTATTGTTGGGATCAAAGGTGGGTGCGGTTGCATGAGCGATAATCGCACCAGTACGAGGATCCATCACAATGACTGTGCCATTGATTGCGCCTGTGCTCTTTACTGCATCTGCAATAGCCTTTGATGCAATCCATTGCACATCGCGATCGATTGTGAGACGAACAGTTGTTCCCGCCTTTGGCGCCACAATTTCACTCTGAGAGCCAGGAATCTCGGCACCGTTTGCGCGCGCATATGAATAGCGCCCTGGTGTGCCTGCGATGATTGAATTCATCTTTGATTCAAGTCCAGTTGCGCCCACGCCATCGGCGCGAACAAATCCAACCAATGATGAGATCATGCTTCCTGACGGATATTCACGGATATATGAACGTTCTGGGAAGAAGCCAATAATGCGCTCTCCCAAATCTTTACTTTCCAGCGATGAGTTGTAGTTCTCCATCGCTTTTGTGAGCTTATCCCACAGAGCCGGACGACCATTTTTAAGCACCATTGAGTATTTGCGAGTTCCGGTAATACTCGCCTGAACATCTTCAACTGGAAGTCCTAAAATCGGAGCGACGAATGCAGCGGTCTTTGCGGGATTACTAATCTGTGTTTGATCCACCACGATGCTGATTGCAGAGACGCTTCGGGCAAAGGCAACGCCATTGACATCAGTGATATCACCACGTGGAGCCTGGATGGTGCGGGTTGTCTCCATCTCATCGAGCGCGCGAATCTTGTAATTGGCTGCTTCAATGATTTGGACGCGGAAGAGCTGAAGGCTCAAGAGCGATAAAACAACGATAAATGCGAAGGCTAAAACCTTGATTCGTGATTGCGAAAGCGTCAGATCACCCACGGGTCACCGCCTCATCTTTGGCGAGATTAAGAAAGATTGGTGTCTCCGAAGGCTTCATTCCGAGTGCAGCCGCTGCACGGGCTAGTGACTCCGGTGACGAGTAAGAATCAATCTTTCGCGTCACCGCATCGCGTTGATCTGCAACCATCTTTGCTTCAATCTTTAGATTCGAAAGGGTGAATGCATCTTGAGCTAGCAAAGTGTTGATTCCTAAGAGAGCCAAGAAACCGAGTGCGCCCACGGTAGAGACAAATCCAGCGAAGTATTTTCTGCTGGCATTTTGAGCTACTGAAACTTGTGGAAAAGTTGCGTGAATAACCTTTGCAGTACGTTCAACCACCTGGCGCTTAATGCCAGATGTCAAAGTATCCGATACGTATTTACGAGCAATCGCTGTAGCCATTATGCAGCCACTCTCTCTATTGCACGGAGTCGAACGGATGCAGCTCGAGAATTTTCTGCAATCTCTGCCTCACTTGGCTTTTCGCTTGAGTTGAAGACGAGTTTGAATTTCGCTGCATACTCTGGAAGTTCAATTGGAAGTGCTCGAGGGCTCTTCGATGTTGAAGCTTCTGCAAACTCTTCTTTAACGATGCGATCTTCGAGCGATTGAAAAGACATCACTACTACGCGTCCTCCAATAACAATGCGATCGAGGGCTTGAGGAATTGCACGTTCAATAGCTCCTAATTCATCATTGACTGCGATTCGAAGAGCTTGGAATGTTCGCTTTGAAGGGTTACCACCTGTGCGACGAGTAGCCGCTGGGATGCTCTCCTTAACAAGATTTGCTAGTTCAGTCGTGGAGTTGAGTGGAGCGATAGCGCGCGCTTTAACAATATTTTCGACAATTCGGGTTGCGAACTTCTCTTCGCCGTAGACTCTCAGAATTCGAACTAGCTCACCTGGCTGGTATGTATTTACGATTTCAAAAGCGGTAATGCCCCGGCTCTGATCCATACGCATATCAAGCGGTGCTTCATGAGAGTAAGAGAAGCCTCGTGCGCCTTCATCAAGTTGCATCGATGAAACACCGAGGTCAAAGAGGATTCCGTTAACAGAGGTAAATCCAAACTCGTCGATGACATCTGAGATGCGATCAAAGACTGAGTGTGCTGATTTGAAGCGCGCTCCAAATACTGCAAGGCGCTGACGTGACTTCTCAAGAGCTTGAGTATCACGATCAATACCAATTACGGTCAGATGTGAAAACTTTTCCAAGAGCGCTTCTGTGTGGCCACCAAGACCGAGAGTTGCGTCAACAACAACAGGATGTGAGCTTGCAAGAATTGATGGGGAGAGTAAATCAACGCAGCGATCGCGCATTACAGATATATGTTGCATCTTCTCCCCCACTTCGTATCACTCTCAATCTCTCTGAACTATTCGAACTGTTTGAACTATTCGAACTACTTGATTTAACTTCGCTCACTCATCTCTGGTCACCGCCGGCCGACGGATTGTTAATTCGAAAGCGACGTCGGGGAAGAGACGCCGCTGTCGGCCCTTGCTAGTTCGGTGCATTAGGTCGGCGGTGGCCACAGATGAGTGAGGCCTATTTAGTTTTTATTTAATTTTTATTTAGTTGTTACTCAGTTCTTATTAAGTTGTCTCTATAAATTTTTTTGCTGACGCTCTAGAAAAGTCCCGGAAAAACTTCTTCGGAGACGTCAGCAAAACTTGATTCGCGATCTGCGAGATATTCACTCCAGGCGCTGCTATCCCAGATCTCAACGCGAGTATTTGCACCGATAACAACGCACTCTTTTTCGAGTCCGGCGTAGGTGCGAAGACCTTGTGGGATTGTGATTCGACCTTGGCGGTCAGGAATTTCATCGTGTGCACCGGCGAACATCACGCGCTGGTAATCGCGAGCAGCTTTTGCAGTCACAGGTGCCTGGCGGAGAGTTTCGGTGATATGGGCAAATTCAGTGGCGGGAAATACATAGAGGCAACGCTCTTGTCCCTTGGTGATCACAAGTCCTGGGGAGAGCTCTTCGCGGAATTTGGCAGGAAGAATCAAGCGGCCCTTCTCGTCGAGACGAGGTTCATGGGTTCCCAAAAACATTGATTTTCACCACCTTCCCCAAGGTTTAAGCGTGAATTCCACGCTCAATTCCCCACTATACTCCACTTTACTCCTTTTTGCACCACTCTCCCCCAATATTTTCTCTCTCTCCTCCACCTCCCTCCACCGTCTTTTTGGAGGGGCGCCTGAGATGAGATTGGGGGCAGCAAAAAGCCCGCCCCTTCATCCGAAGGAGGCGGGCTAAGAGAGCTTAAGCGGCGAGCGCTCTACTCAAAGTTGCGTTGATCCCAGCGCTGCTGGAGGCGGTCGCTTAAGGAGCCGCCGCTATTGCGAGGGCGGCGGGTAGGGGTAGGTAGGCCATTGGTGGAGATAGCGCGGAGGGCGAAGATCAGCCCCACTAGCGCGACGATAAAGCCAGCGATTCCCAGCGGAACAACCTGGGAGATGAGCCCGGCGAAGAGGATTCCAATTCCCGCCACGATGAGAGCAAGGCCAGCGAGCGCGCCACCTGGGGCCTTGCGGAGCAAGGTCGCAGTATCTCCCCCAGCAAGGGTCGATTGGAGGCGAGGATCATCGGAGGCGAGTGCAGCCTCCATCTCGGCTAGTAAGCGTCGTTCGCGATCGGAAAGTGCCATAGCCACACAATAGAACAGAAGTGGTTATCCGTCATCTTCTTCACTCTCCTCAAGGCGAATCAAGCGCCCAGGCCGCACACTGGAGCTTCCAAAGCGGGCGCGCGCCTTATCTATAGCCGAATCGGCATCACGCCATCCCTTTTCTCGAGAACCAAGGAGCATCTGTTCATGGGCGCCTTCGTGCAGGTTCTCTAGTGAGACTGCCACAAGGCGAAGACGCGCTCCATTGATCTTGAGAGCGAGATAGAGGGTGCGGACTACTTCATATATCTCTTGCGTACTATCAATGGGAAGCGGCACTGTCTTACTGCGATTGATAGTCGTGAAATCCGAGAACCTCACTTTGATTCCGATTGTCTTAGCAAAGAGCCCTCGATCTCGAAGACGTGCTGCCGCCTTCTCTGTCATCCGCAAGAACTCGCGCAAGATCTCCTCAGGGTTATCGAGATCATGAGCGAACGTCTCTGCATTACTGATGCTTTTATCTGGCTCATCGTTAGAGACATCTCGCATATCTCTGCCCCAAGCAAGTTCATAGAGCGATGCACCGGTTGCCTCGCCAAGTGCTCGCATCAACGTTGCTCGTGGAGTCTGAGCAATCTCTCCGATTGTGTGGAGCCCCAATCGTTCTAGAGCTTCACCAGTCTTTGGACCTACCCCCCACATCGCACCGACAGGAAGTGGGTGGAGAAATTCAAGGAGTCGTTCATCGAGAATTTCTAGCATCCCATTTGGTTTGCAATGTTGCGATGCTAACTTTGCAATAAATTTATTGGAGGCAATTCCAACTGAACATGTGATTCCCTCTTTTGCTTGCACCTCTTCCCGGATCTTCTGCGCTATTTCACGTCCGGTTCCCAGTAATTTAAGTGCGCCGGTGACATCAAGGAATGCCTCATCGAGTGAGATGGGCTCAACCTTTGGTGTGTAGGTTGAGAAGATAGTCATAACGCGCTCTGATATCTCTGCGTAGCGATGGTGTTCCGGTGCGATAAATACTGCATGTGGCGCCATACGTTGCGCCCGTCCGACTGGCATGGCAGCACGGATTCCAAATTTGCGTGCAGCGTAATTTGCTGAGAGCACAACACCTCGCGCTCCTGCGCCTACAACAACAGCCTTGCCTCGGAGTTCGGGGTGATCGAGCTCTGCCACAGATGCATAGAAGGCATCCATATCGACATGCAAGATCGTGCTCATATCGCCACACTACCTTTCTTTAGATTCCACTCTTGATAGGCGCTTCGCAAATCCCAGACCCCAGTTGCTCGCAGTGAGATTCCGCGTTCGCCGGTGCGACGAGTAGCGCCCCGTACTAAGAAGAGCGATGTGGCATACAAGGTTTGAGCGTATTCACCAGAGCGCGCTTCGAGTACATCAGGGAAGAAGGTGGCATCGCTACATCCATATCCATCATCGAGTGAGAGGAAGAGAACTCGCTTACCTGAGCGCACCGGCGGTGATTGAAGCGCGACCTTAACGCCAGCGACCAACACCGTGCTATTACTTCGCGCCTTCAATAAATCACAAGAACGAGTAGCGCCAATTGCATTAAGGAACTCGGCATAGGGCGACAAGATATGTTCACTGAGATCCATGCCGAGGCGGCTGAGTTCATTACCCATCTTCTCGGCGCTACTCATTGCAGGCAGGCCACTTGGCTGAAGTAGTGGTGGTGCGAGAGCGAGCGACATCTGTGCACCTGATAGCGCAGGCGCCGATGTCTTCTGCAAATCTGCAAGATGTAAAAGTAAGTCGCGATGGTTAATCGATTGATTGCTATGGACGCTATCGAAAGCTCCAGTAAGAATCAACGTCTCAATTGTGGGAGCAGCCGCTCCTGATCTGCGATAGAAATCAGCGAGATCGATATATGGCTGACCTGCTGCAATTGATTCGATTTCATGAGCACTTGCTCCGCTGACAGCGCTGAGTGCTATTCGGATTGCTGGCTTATCCCCCGCGCTCTCAACGCGATAGTCAGCTAGCGATGCATTGATATCAAGTGGCGCCAATGGGACGCCCATCTGGCGCGCCTCATCAATCATCAATCGCTTTGGATACATCCCAGGATCATGAGTAAGAACGCCAGAGATAAATGCCGCCGGGTAGTGAGTCTTAAGCCATGCTGATTGATAGGTAGGTAGGGCAAATGCAGCGGCATGCGCTTTACAGAAACCAAAAGATGCAAAGGCGCGCAAGACCTCCCAGATTGTTGTAATCGTTGGAAGTTCATATCCGCGTTCGGTGGCAGCAGGAAAGAACCAATCACATACCTCTTGCTGTCCCTCTTTACTGCCCAGCGCGCGACGCTTCTCATCTGCTGCGGCAAGTGAGATACCAGTCATGACAGAGATGATCGAGATGACTTGTTCGTGGAAGACAACAACGCCTTCAGTCTCGGCCAATATCGGTGCCAAAGTGGGGTGGATTAACTGAGGCTCGGTAAAACCGCCGCGGGCGTTGAGAAATGGGCGAATCATGTCGCTCTTGACCGGTCCAGGGCGAAAGAGCGAGATATCGATAACGAGATCGTTAAAGGTGCGAGGCTGTAATTTGCCGATGAGTTCGCGCTGTCCTGGACTTTCGATTTGAAAGAGACCAAGGGTCTGCGTTGATTGAATGAGCGCATATGTATCAGGATCATCAAGTGGAACGGTGTCGATATCAAAGTCGGGATCTGCAGTACGTCTAATCTCTTCAACTGCATGAGCGATTGCAGATTGCATACGCACACCAAGAACATCAAGTTTGAGTAAACCAATATCTTCTACATCATCTTTATCAAATTCAAGCATTGGATATCCACCTGCATTAATTTGCAACGGTGTGCGATCAAGCAAGGTCGCATCAGAGAGCGCAATTGCACATGGGTGCATCGCTAAATGTCGTGGCAAGCCATCAAGGCGCTGCGCCATCGCGATAGTCATCGCCATCAGAGGTGCTGAGGTATTGAGTGATTTAAGTTCGGGTAACGATGCCAACGCTGCCTCAATATTTGCTGCGCGAATATGGGGCATCGACTTTGCCAAGAGATCAATCTCGACCGCAGGCAGACCAAGAGCTGCACCGGCATCACGGATGGCATGGCGCGCTCGATACTTTTCAACCATGGAGACTGTGGCGCAACGCGAGATTGCATGAGGCGATTTAAATGATGGCGATCCGTAACGGGCAAAAACGGCATCATAAATCTCAAGGCGGCGCGCTGATTCAACATCGATATCGATATCGGGAAGTGCGCGACGTAGTGGTGAACAGAAGCGCTCCATTAAGAGGCCGTGTTCGATGGGATCAACGCCAGAGATTCCGAGTAAGTGACAGATAAGCGAACCAGCACCCGATCCACGAGCTGCAACACGGATACCTTTATCGCGCGCCATATCGGTGATATCGGCGACGGTGAGGAAATAGGATTCAAAACCGAGCGTTGCCACAGTTGCGAGTTCATCATCGAGCCGTGCTCGCGCAATGCGAATACGGTTGCTATCGGTATAGCGCCAATGAAGACCAGCTTCGCTCCGTTCGCGCAATAAACGGCGCATATCTGCAGCATTTACCGCACCGACCACATCTGCTTCAGGTAGATGTACGCCACCTAAGCCAATATCGCGCTGTGGCGATAGCAGTGAACGCTCGGCCCATTCGCGAGTTGTCTTTAATAGTAAACGTGGTGAACCTTCTCCAGCAGCTTGTGCAATCTCTGCCGCCAATCGCTGCATCTCATCGCTATCTTTCAGGAAGGCCTCTGCATTACGTCGTTCGAGATGGCGGCGATCAAGTGGAACCAACTGTCGAGCACAATCGAGAATATCTGCTACTGGGCCATCGCTGCGATCGCGCATCCGGACTGCATTGGTAATAACGGCAGGAATATCGTGTTCGCGAGCAAATACGAGCGACCTTGCAGCATGAGCGGTAGAGCGCGGACCATTGCCACCAACTAAGTGCGATACGCACTCGATTGCATGATCTGCAAAGAATGGCCTGGTCTTATTGAAAATCTCAATTGCTAAATCAGAGCGATGAAGGGCTATCGCCTCTGATACCGGTGATTCGGGGCCATGGAGAAGATAGAGCTGCGAACTGTGCTGCACAAAGCGTTCGAGCACATCCATCGTTAAGACTGGGATGCGATCGCCGGAGGTAAAGGTAATTCCGCGATAGAGATGCATAAGGTGGCGGTATCCCCCATCACTGCCGGCGAGAATCGTGACACGCGGAAAGTTTTTTCGATCGGATTTAAGACCTACGGATTCGCTATTGATTAAATCGATTTGAAGATTGATACCGATAATCGGCGCAATGCCCATCTCTAAACAACTCTTTGCAAAACGAATTGTTCCAGCAAATGAATCGCGATCGGTAAGGGCCAGCGCCGGCATCTCAAATTCAGCAGCGCGTTCAACTAAGTCGCGCGGCTGTGTTGTACCGTATTTAAATGAGTAGGCGCTGGTGGTGCGCAGATGGATAAAGCTCATAGTCAATTCAAATCGTTGTGACGATCCACTGCCCCGTTGCTTCATCACGTTCGAGCTGGAATGTTGTTAAGGCGCCAATCGGTGCAGCTTCTACTCGCCAAAGTGCGCGCGCTTGATCATCGGGGCGATACTTGCCATCACTGACTCGGTTCCACCAACCACCGCTCTCGCACCAGCGCGAGAGGACGGCATGGATACGAAAGCGTCGACCTTTAAAGGTGAATTCGATAGGGGTGGTTGGTCCATCGATAAGAACTTCCCCGGCGGGGATGATTTCGCTCGCCACGTAAGGCTCCCTTAAATAGATGAGATAGGTTTTCGAACAGATGTTCGAAAAATAGCCCACCCCACCGACAAGGGCAACGCTCGAGGTCAGGTTGAGAGTTCTCGGAGCCTAGAGAGATTACAAAGAGGTAAATAGTGGGCGAGATTGAGGTTCGGGTGGGTGTGGCTGCTGGGATTAGGCGCCCCAGAACCTAGATTTCGCACTATGAAAACCACCCACACCCTCAAGCGCGCTCTCGTAGCCGCATCAGCTGTTGCCGCTCTTGCTGCAACAGTTCTGACACCTATCGCACAAGCTGCAACCTATGCAGCACCAACTGCGCCAACAAATGTTGTCGCATACGAATCCGCCGGCGGCGTAACAGTTCGCTGGACTCCATCTGCTTCAACCACTCCCGCGATTACTTCTTACATCGTCTCAGCTGGCGCTGGATCATGTCCGGTAATAGTTCCTGCAAATGCAAAGTCTGTTATCACAATGCCAGTGCTTGAAGGACAGAAGGTCTTTACACCTGTCGTACAAGCGGTAAGCGCATATGGAATTTCACCAGCTGCAAAGGCAAACCGAAGCTTTGATGCTGCGACAATAAAAAATATCTCACCGATTTACAAGTCACTGCAGTTCTTGCAACTATCTGATTTCCACGGAGCTATCGACGTATCAGCGACAAGTATCGGTGCTGCTGGACTAGTAGCTGCCTGGAACAACGACCGTAAGATCAACCCAAACACGGTCGCAGTCTCATCAGGTGACAACATTGGCGCTGCTCCACAAATCTCATCAGCTTTTGAAGAGATTCCTACAATTGAAGCGCTTAATTTGATGAAGCTAGATGCCTCAACATTTGGTAACCACGAACATGATCGCGACATCACACACGTTCAAAAGGTAATCGGCGCATCTGATTTCCAGTGGGTTGCTTCTAACTACAGCTCTCTCAAGGATCTAGTCTCCGGATCAAAGAGCGCAAAACCATACACAATCGTTACACGTGATGGAATCAAGATTGCAATCGTTGGTGCAAATACCGAATCAACAGCAGAGCAAGTATTCCCAGGTAACCTCAAGGGAGCATCTGGAACAATCGTGATTGATCCAAGTGCTGCTGGCGTGAATAAGGCTATTGCAGCAGCTCGAGCTGAAGGCGCTCAGGTTGTCGTCGCCCTCGTCCACCAAGGATGGACCGAGAACGTCGATGGCGTGGCGGTAGGTCGCCTCCCAGAGATTGCATCTGAAATTAAAGGTGCGAACATCATCTACGGTGGCCATAGCCACCTCGTTTACTCGACCGCAATTCCTGGCACTCTTCGCACACCTTCGACACTTGTTGCTCAAGTTCGTAACGCCGGCGTTGAGTACACACGCACAACTCTCTGCGTCAATATCAGCACAGGTCGCGTAAAGGGATCTGCAGTTGAGTACGTATCAAAGGCAGATGCTGCAAAGCTCACGCCTGATGCCACGGCTGCAGCGCTAGTGAAGAAGTACAAGGATGCTCTTGCACCAAAGCTTGATGTGAAGATTGGAACTGTTACAGGTCTCTTCCCACGTGGTGGAACACCTGCAGTAGAGCGTTCAGGAGAAACTCCACTTGGCAATTTCACTACTGATGCAATCCGTTCGAAGTACAAGACTGACTTTGTATTGATTAACGGTGGTGGTATTCGCGATACTTTCCCAGCGAAGACATATACACCGTTAGATAAGACTCTCTCACGTCCTGCAACATCAGCGGCAGGTCCTTGGGATGTCACAGTGGGAGATGCGATGACTGTATTCCCATTTGGAAACTCCATCTCAACCACCACCATTACTGGCGCAACCCTGTGGAAAGCGCTCGAAAATGGAGTGGGTGGCGCTTACCCAGCAGATGGTCGCTTCCCACAAATCTCTGGCTTTAAGTTCTCATTCGATAGCAGTAAGCCAGTTGGTTCACGTGTCGTCTCTGTAACTAAGCTCGACGGAACAGCCATTGCAAAGGATGCAACCGTGTACACAATCGCAACTCTCGACTTCCTTGTTCAAGGTGGCGATGGCTATGTTGGAGTCTTCTCACCAGCAGTAGCGAAGGTCCGCGATCTCCTGGTCGATGTCTTTGCAGAAGCAGTAAAGAGCGCAAAGACAATTGCAGTTCCAGCTGCAGATGGACGCACAAAGAAGGTCAATTAATTACCTTCTTTAAGTAGTAAGGAGAAGGGTCGCATCGATGAGGTGCGGCCCTTCTTTGCGTGTCGAACTCCTTGGGTAATTGAAAATTCAACTAATTCCTTTACCCTTAATCCAAGACTCGGCGGAAGTTGCCGGGACCTACGAAATTGGAGAAAACATTGGATCTACTACTCATCCTCGGCCGAGTCCTCTTTGGCGCACTCTGGATTGGCGCTGGCTTTGGCCACTTTAAGAGCTTGGAAGCAATGACAGGTTATGCCAAGTACAAGAAGCTTCCTGCTGCAAAGCTTGGCGTCATCGGATCAGGCCTTACATTCCTCGTCGGTGGAATCCTCATCGTTCTTGGAACATGGGTTGACCTTGCATCACTCTTAATCGCAGTCACTGTGATCCTTGCAGCGATTATCTTCCATCAGTACTGGAAAGAGACTGATGCCAATACAAAGATGCAGGAGATGATGGCATTTAATAAGGATATGGCGCTCGGAGGAGCAGCACTTATCCTCTTTGCTCTCGTTGCAGGTGGTCTCGTCACCGAATTCGGACCAAGCGTTGGAGCGATTGCTCTCTTCGGCTAATATCGAAAGTTCGCGAGAAAGCCTCCTGAGAAATCAGGGGGCTTTCTTCATTTTTCACCAGTGCCTTCTGCCACTATTGCGAGGTGGAGATTATTGGCGCCCTGATCGCTGGTGGATTTATCGGCGCTGTTCTTGGATTTGTCGGCGCCGGTGGAGCAATGCTCTCAGTACCGATACTTATCAACTTCTTCGATTTCACTCCCCAGCAGGCAACAACAGCGGCGTTGGCGGTTGTATTTCTAGCGGCGCTTTCTGGTTCGCTACCGAAGATGCGTACTCACGAAATTCTTTACCGAGATGCGCTCATTATTTGGAGCATAGGGTTGGTGACCAACCTCGGATTCTCTTCGATAGCGGCAGATCTTCCTGATGCATTTATCACCGTGGGATTTTCACTAGTTCTCTTCTTCGCAAGTTACTCGATGTTTCGAAATCCATTTACCGATATTCAGAAACGAATACCGCTTTCGCTTTTGATCGTGATCTCGTTAGCAGTCGGTGCAATTACTGGGCTCTTTGGAATCGGCGGTGGCTTCCTTGTCATACCTGCTCTCGTGCTCTTCTTTGGAACTCCACAGAACGTTGCAGCAGGTACCTCGCTTCTAGTGATTAGCCTTAACTCGATTACCGCGTTACTGGGCCATCACGCGATGTGGGGCGAGGTTAATTGGCATGTACCAATCTTTATGTCGGTAGGGGCAGTTGTGATGGCAAGCGCCTCATCCCACTTTGGCAAAGTCTCATCGCCGGTACTTCTGCGCAGAGCCTTTGCGACTCTACTTCTCTGTGTCGCTACCTTTACTTTGTTACAGGCGTTGCTTCTGTCTTAATTGCTTTAGAGAGATAGCCCGCGAGGAAGAGCGCACCGATGGGATAGAGCATTGCCCACGAGAGCGATGTAGCTTCGGCAATTAATCCGGTCAGAGTTGGACCGACAAAGATGCCTGCAATACCGATTAGACCAACGCGAGCGATTGCAACCGGTGCAGCAAATTGCGGCAAACGTGATGCCGCCAAGATAAATGATGGATACATAGGACCAATCGCCAGACCGGCTGCAATAAAGCCAATGTTCATGATGATGAGCGCCGGAATTTTTGCATGGGATGAAAGCGGAATTGCAATAGTTAAACAGACGAGCCAGACAGTTCCACCTACATAACCGCCAAAGCGCACCGTGCGGCGTGCTCCGAATCTTTCAATAATGCGATCGCCTGTGAATCGAACCACAATCATCGCGAGGGCAAAACATGCGAAACCACTGGCATAGAGACCTGGTCCGATTCCCATATTCTCATTGAGCAAAATCGCGCTCCAATCGCTCGCCGACATCTCAGCAATCATGCTCGTCAACAAGCCGCCTGCGATCAGCCAGAGAATGGCAACATCTTTTCCAAACCAAGCAATGGTGCTCGCCGTCTCTGTTGTTCCATCGCCACGATGGCCATCAAGGGCGCCGGGAAGCATCAACATGTTGGTAGGGATAAAGAGCAAGAGAGTGGCAACTCCAATAATGATGAAGTTGGTCCGAGGTGACATGTGAGATGCAACAAC
>JACCDM010095595.1_pt1 | contig 15138 bp, 10 predicted proteins | sample 7445851 | NCBI WGS metagenome assembly JACCDM01 (sample SAMN15323438, study PRJNA562643) | freshwater metagenome | isolation source: river surface water | place: USA:Blue River Watershed | collected 2017-08-16
GTCAAATTAGATTTCAAGTTCAGTGATGCATCAACTTGTGAGAAATTAGGTTTGACATTCAAGGAAGCATCCACGTAGGTAAGATTAGACTTTAAGTTCAAGGAAGCATCAACTTGTGAGAAATTAGGTTTGACATTCAAGGAAGCATCAACATAAGTCAGGTTAGACTTTAAGTTCAGTGATGCGTCAACATATGTCAAATTAGACTTCAAATTCAAGGAAGCATCAACTTGTGAGAAATTAGGTTTGACATTCAAAGAAGCATCAACATAAGTCAGGTCAGACTTCAAGTTCAAGGAAGCATCAACTTGTGAAAAACTAGGCTTGGCATTTAAAGAAGCATCCACATATGAAAGTGTAACCCCGTTTATAATAGCACTTGCTGGAATAGAACTCTCTGGATATTTTGCATAAAAGTTTCCGCAAATGTCTACGCGACCATTGAAAGAAGTATCACCAACAACCGTCAATTTGGAATTAAGAGTTGCATTACCGTTAACATATAATTTGCTATTTAAAGACACGTCACTTGATACGCGCAAATTACCATTTAAGGAGATATCTTTGGTAGATAGTATTTCGTAGTTATTAACAGTCGTGTTGATGATAGAAGTGGCTCTTTGTTGGAAAACAGATAGGTTACCTCTGATAATCAAATTACCACTAATATCAACGTTTTTATTGAATGAAACATCGTTTGCAGTAAGATTACTAGCTGCACTAGTAACGAATGCAGTGGTCGCCAGTTGAGTGGTATTTGTACCAGCAGTCGCAGTGGGTGCAGTTGGAACACCAGTCAGAGCAGGTGACGCAAGGTTTGCTTTTAATTCAATTGCGCTATTGACCGATGTAAATGACGCATCCACAATAGTCTTGGTTGCTTTTAAATCAAGCGCGGTTTGTATTGTAGTTGATATTCCATTTACTGCACTTGCTGGAATAGAATTCGATGGATATTGAGCGTAAAAGTTACCACAAATGTCTACCGCAGAGTTTATTTGAATTGATGAACCGACAACGGTTGTCACAGATGAGGATGAACTTGTGGTTGGAACAGAGTAGACAAATGCTCTGCCAGTATTGGAATTATAGCCTGGGGCTCCAAATACGACAATATTACCAACAGAGTTTAACCTCGTAGATAAACCGGCGTTGCTACCAGATGGACCAATAATATCTTGCCCTATACGGTTCCATCCAACTGGTCCAAATGTAGAAGATGATGTATTCAAATCCTCTGTGGTTTTGTTGATATCATATAAGTATACACGAACACCATTTCCATTTGCTCCTGGCATACCAACTGCCAGAATATTGCCGAGTGAATTTAATGATACAGAATTTCCAAAATTTTGATTCACTGCGGTTCCCCTAATATCCTGACCAAGACGGTTCCATCCAACTGGACCGAATGTAGACGATGACTGGTTTGTATTCGCCACCGTCTTGTTAACATCATATTTATATACACGAACGTGACCGGTGTTAGTGTTTGTAATGTATCCACCGATAGCAACAATAGTTCCGTCTGAATTTAATGAAACCACGCCTGCGTAGTTTGCAGTGCTTGGTTCGCCATCAATATCTTGTCCGAGACGGTTCCATCCGACTGGTCCATATGTAGGAGATGATTGATCTGTATTGGCAGTAGTCTTATTTACGTCATATTTATATACACGAACCTGACCACGACTATTATTTGCAGCATATGCTCCGATAGCAACAATAGTTCCGTCTGAACTGAGTGCAGTATAAAAACCTGACCAATCGCCTGCGGATTCTCCATCAATATCTTGCCCAAGTCGGTTCCATCCAACCGGTCCAAATGTGGAAGACGATTGGTTTGTATTAGCAACCGTTTTATTAGCATCATATTTGTATACACGAACGTGTCCCCTGTTTGATAGACCATCAGAATTGCCATATGCATCAATCGCAATAATAGTACCATCAGCACTAAGTGATAACGCCCGCCCAGAATAATTATTCACGGCTTCACCGACAATCGTGTCTCCTCGTTGTATCCACGTATTTGTCGCCGTATTATACGAATAAACATAAGTGACACCATTATTGTTAGCTGACAATGCGTGTCCAATAGCAAGAACATAACCGTCAGAATTTAATGCCATACCTTCTCCAAAAGCACCGGTTGCTAAGGTAGAGTTAATTGTTTGACCGATCTGGTTCCATCCAATTGGTCCATAACTATCAGCAGAAGTTTTATTAACGGCTCGTGTATACACCTTGACGTAACCAAATCCACTGGTTGCCGCAGATGCAACTGCAATAATATTACCTTCAGAATTTATTGCTACGGCGCTACCGGTTCTATTGCTCGTAGCAACCCCATTAAAATCACCGCCGGTTTGAGACCAAGTTGATGTTGGATTAATAGTCACCACACCACTTTGAGTAGAAGTAGTTTGAGTTTGGTTGATTACATTAAACTCCGCTTCTCCGATAACTAATCCATTTGTAAACGTTTTTATTCCGGAAATAGTTTGGTTTGACGAAACGTCTATTGTGTATTCGCCGCCAATAATAGCACTTGCTGGAATAGAACTCGCTGGATATTTTGCATAAAAGTTACCGCAAACATCTACACGACCATTAAAAGAAGCATCACTACTAACCTGCATCTTAGTAGCGTTCACTGTACCAGTAAAAGAAGGGTTTGCATTATTTGCTTTTGCATTTAAGGAAGCATCAACATAAGATAATGTAACACCGTTCATGATAGCAGTTGCTGGAATAGAACTCGCTGGATATTTTGCATAAAAGTTACCGCAAACATCTACACGACCAAAACTGGCATCTCCTTTGACATACAACTTGCTATTTAACGATACGTCTCGCGATACTAGCAAATTGCCATTTAATGATATATCTTTGGTTATAACAACCTCATAATTGTTAATAGTTGTGTTAATAATTGATGTTGCCTGTTGTCTAAACACAGACAAATTTCCGCGTACTGTCAAATCACCAGAAATGTCTAGATTGCGATTAAATGAAACATCTCCGTTAACTGTTAAATCATTATTAAATGAAACATCTCCGCTAGTGACATTTAGTCCATTGCCTGCTATAAGTGTAGTGGTAGAATAATTAGGCACTGATGCAGAAATTTTAAAGTAATTTGTTTTATCATTTCCGGTTCCAGTAGTATATAAGTTCATTTGGATGTTATCACCAGCAACAAAGTTCATAGTATCTAGACCTTGTGCAACTAATCCAGTAATAGACGCATTGCTTGCATCAGTAGGAACCTGTCCGGATAAGTCCCAATATTTAAATGTGCTATTCATTGATACCTTGATTTCTCCCGTATTTAATTCCGTTACGTCAAACCCGGCGTCAGTATCAAAATATACAGCACTTATGTCTGCAAATTTGGTTGAACTAATATCTGTACCAATTATTGTACCGAATGTAATCGGTAATCCAATAGGACCATTAATTGCGGATTTTGGTATGGTATTACTCGGATATTGAGCATATAAGTTTCCACATATATCCATACGACCGTTTATTAATGTATTACCCCCAACAGACATATTCTGATTTATAGATAAGTCTGAGCGTCCAAAAATGGTAGACGAAACATCTAACCCGGTGTGCACTTTAACCGAGTTTTGAGAAGGAATGAGTTCAATCATAGTTTCATTATTCGTGACATTTGTCGCAATATGCTTTGTTTTGTCAGTAAACACATTTAACCGCTCTTGTACATTTTCCGACAAATCTTGTAAGTATATTAACTGAGTGTTGCTAATATCATAATAAGTTTGGTCAGAATTATTGTATATATGGAAATCACTTGAATTTACACTAAATTGTACTCTGGTAGGAATACTATTGTTGTATAACTTTAATGATAACCCATTACGTATCAAAATATCTCCACTAACATCCACAAAATCACGAAAGTAACTTTGTTTAAACTTGTTTGAATTACTAGATGAGTCTAACCACACACTCATTTATATATCGTGTAGATTTATTTATTTTCACGTTATACGAGAAGAACCCTTATTCCGATTATACATGATATTTACCATAAATGCTATCATGTATAAATAATATCTTTGTATGCAAGTTAGAATTGCCAGATTTTACCGTCCACATTTAAACCGCCATTTACATCAACTACTTGGTTTGAATACACATTAAATATATTCGGTAGATATCCATAAATAATATTACTACTGCCTGGTATAAAGGAGGGCGACGATGTACTATTCGTAGTATTATTTACAAGAACAAAATTATTGGTTGTGGTTGGTACGATACAACTGAGTGTTGTATTTTCAATATAATTTCCCACCCCAAAAGAATAAAAATGTTTTGGATTTATTCTGTTCCATGTGATTGAACCATCTGTTGTGTATATGATAAGAGGATATGTGTTACTACTATTTGTAAAGGTGCCAGTTGCGATACCATTCATCTTATCAATCAGAACAACACTTTTAATTGAGAATGCAGAGTATGTGGTTATGTTATATCCAAGGTATTGATATTTGATACTATCCTGCGAATATGCATTAAAATTATTAATATTCGTTACATTTGACCAATTATTACCATCTTGTGTATACGAAATAATAGAGGTTCCTGTCGCCACTACATAACTGGAATCGTATGCGTATACTCTGTTATATGTAGTACCCGCATTTGTATATGATACAGATATTGGTGTGCTAGAACTAAAATCAACCTTTTCAATACCGTTACCTACAAAATACGCAATATTATTGCTACCATCGGAATGTGCAATATTTGAACACAAAGCATTCATCACGGAACGAGAGTTTTGCAAATTAGCCGTAGTAATCTCATTAAGATTATAGTAATATATAACTGACGTGTTCGACGTGGTAGTACCACCAATCAGTATTTTATACGAACCGTTACTGAATGCATATACTGTATTAAATTTGATATTGTCGAAACTATAACCGAACCTTATCATAGAGAGTGAATTGTTAATATTTACATAACCTATCCTAGCAGAATTAATTGAACCAATATAAAAAAATTCACTCTCGTTTAATGCATACGCATATAATCTATCATACTGAGTAGTAGTCTGAAACTCGTCTGGTCCGAAGTATGAAGGTATCCAGTTAACTCCTCCATCCACTGTATACATGAAATTATACGCAAAATCATTATTTTCACCACCGGTACGCCGATATGGGGAACCTATAATCACGCCAAAATTTGGATTTTGTTTTGAAACGTGTGTAGAGTTTTGTTGAAAATTATTGCGATATCTAATATTCATTTCACTGTTTCCTATACGAGTTGGACCATTTATATCCATGACATACTTGCTCGTTTCAGGAGAATATGTATTAATTCCAACGGAAATTCTCTGCTTACCTACATTATTATTTGCTACAATTACCTGCGCTGGGATATAAGAAGCGTCTGTCGGTGTTATTCCGATTGTTCCCATTGAACGGCTGGTGTCGCGCGGGTATGCTCCGCCACCAATAGAGAACCCTTTTTTGCTGGGATTTACTATATTAATAAATGCGTTTGAACTGTTATCACTCGTTACAATTGTAACTGCATTTCCTGCCTTTACGGTACTTTGTTGATAACAATCCACTAAAAATACCTCCGCGCTATTATCATAAATCGTTATTGTGCCATTTAAGAGGGGTTCATTTGTTGCTCGTTTTGATATGCTAACGATGGAATTAATTTTAGATACGTTTCCAGTCGTGAGTGTCAGGTTATTTGCCGTCTGTAATATGGTATTTGCACCGGTATTCATTGAGATGTCGTTAACCGATGTAATAATTGTTTTATTACCAGACGAGAAGGATGTACTAAGATTAGATGAAATATCAGTATTGTTATTAGAGAAAATAGTCGTATTCGCATTGGACGAAATAGTCGTATTCGTATTAGATGATATGGTCGTTATCGTTTCAGATGATATGGTCGTTGCATTAGACACAATCTGATTGGTTGTTCCCTTGATGGTAAATATTCCATTAGTTGTGTCTGCACGAAGACTTATCGGAGCAGTTGCAGTATTCACATTCACGTTTCCATTATAGAAACCAACGGAGGCAACATTTCCTACGGTATCAACTACAACACCCGAGTTATGTACATTTTGTGCTATAATATTTCTTATCATATTATTACTGTTACGTATAGTTAATACATCGGTTATGGTATTTCCAGTTGTACTACCATCTAAACCGCTGTTCGTCGCCGTATTAGAGACATTTATATCTAGAAAAGTAGTTGGGTTAGTAGTACCAATGCCTAGTTTGCCTAACTTAGAGTTTCCTGCGATAAACGAGATATAATTATTATTCACATCTTTGAATCTATTAAAATATATTTTATCATTTATATATTCGGATTTGTCAACATACAATTCGCCAGAAAGGGATACATTTTGTCCTACGTTTATATTCTTCGCTACATTGATATTTTCACCGACAGTCAGTGTACCACCCACACTTGAACTCGTAATCACACGCTGTCTAATGAGAACCTGGTCAGCAACCATCGTGCCAACACCAATACTATTATATTTATCTGAATTGTATATTCCACCATATTTCTTCCACGAATTTGCCATATATATAATCCTTTTATACATTTGGCGCGTATTTTAATTTGCAGATAGTAACGTTTTTTATTGGAGGTAATGGTTGTGACTAAAATCGTCAGTTTCATTATCGCGAGGATATGAATGATTTGATGTTTTTGATATCTTCTAACAACTTATCTACAATATTTCTGTAAAACGGACGAAAAGAGTTGCGCTTTGCTTTCATATCGGCGACTGAGAACCAACCAATTTCTATTTTTTCAAATAATCGGGTGTTATTCAGTGTATTCTGGTTCATTCTTTTCCATAAAAAATGGTGGTTATTGTTGTAATATGTGGGTAGGTTCTCATCATAATCTATTAAAAACATATGTACATGGTAATCGTATTCTGTATGAACATATTTGTAAACCCCGCCGTTCTTGTTTATTAATTTACGTAAGGTGGAACTATCCCCTAAAAAACCTGTTAATTCCTCGGAACCTTCGCGTAGAGCAGCGGTATAAGGGGTTTCACCTTGTTCCATTTTACCTCCAAAATCGGACCAACCTTTTGCGCTATCTTCCAGCGGGTTCTCTTTTCCAAATAAAAAATACAATTGGTTTTTATATATTGCGATTGGCAAAATGCTCCCTGCAACCATTATAACTAATGGATATATAATATTATAATCGGATAATTTTTGTCGTGTTCTCTACTTTTTGTTTTTCGTTACAATATTCTTCTGGCTCCAACGTATCCGTTTTTACAATTGGCTGTGGACGTAGTTTCGGTATATTGTCGTAAAATGCAATCACTTTCGGATTAGCCGCAATCTTTTCACTTTGAAATGCGGATAAATACAGACCATCTAATGATTTAATTCGCGAAAGGGCTACATATGTCTGTCCATATTCAAATATACTCTGTCCGATATCCATCTCCGCCATCGTAAGGGTTGCTCCTTGAATTTTATGTATGGTAAGTGCCCACGCTAAGCTTAATGGATATTGTCCGATGGCAATTCTCGGGTATTCTTCCGATTGCCAGAATTTTGGTTGAATTGTTTTTGTGATGCCATTTGAAAACCGTACGACGGGCAATGCCGGAACACACGTTTCTATAATATCTATCACCACTCCCTGAGAACCATTACAAATAGAATTATCCATATCCAGGTTTACCGTACACATCACTGCCGCACCGCGTTTTAAGCGTAATATCTGATTACATTGCAGATTATTTAACATATATTCTATTTCTTGTTCAATCTCCTTTTCAGATAAAGACGCACATTTGCGACTTTCCTCCATATTAAATGGTTTGGATGTATCCAAATGTGTTGTGCAATCGGTTTTGCGTACGACGTTAAATACATATTCTTTTTCGTTAATTTTCTGAAACATCACGGAATTTACATAATCGGTCTTGGACCGTAATGCGAACAATTTGGTCGGAATACATCCATTGTTTGCCTTTTCATCATATTCGCGATGAACATAGCCTTGTAAGATTGCCTTCTTGTCTGCATCAATACTACCTCGGCGAATTTGCTGTAATATATCTATGTACAATGGGTCGCTTTGCCGAAACATCGTTTTTAATTCTATATGATTATGCGGTTTAAACACAGTATTCCATATCGGCGATTCAAAACAGAATTTTTCGGTATCCGGGTCGCCAAATGTACCTACGGGTGGCAATTGGAAGAAATCTCCGGTAAATACAACCTGCATTCCACCAAACGGCATCGGATTATGTTTTGCGCGTCTAGCGATTTCTTCCACGATTTCAAATATTTTCTTTGACAACATACTGACTTCATCTAAAATGAGACCTTGCGCGGACTTCCACGTTTTTAATGCATTTTTATTCTTTAATACGGAAGCGACTACCAATTCATTTGATTGTTTTGCCAACTTAATCCCACTCCACGAATGCAGTGTACGTGCATTGCATTCTAGTAAAATCGCCGCACAACCAGTCATCGCACATACCGGTATATTTTTATTAATAGATTTTGCATAGGAGATTAAATGTTTTACCAAACGGGTTTTGCCTGTCCCTCCTGGTCCCGTTATAAACAAGTTTTCGCCTTTAATAAACTGCGTATATGCGTGACGTTGTTCCGGAGATAATTCACTTACATTTAAAGCATATGTGTTTGACGAAGACAAGATTATTCGTTTGGTGTCTGATGCTTCTTTGCATCCGTCCGCATTTTCGTCATATTTAAATTGGTCCAAAGATTTTGCAAATTCGGACATTTGTGATTTGTTATTGAATTTATATTATATATATTATGAATTCAATTTTCTTAATCGTGTTCAACTTCAATACATAATGAATAATCGTATCCATTCAATGAAATCGGATTGCCAATCTCATTTAAAAGTTGAAAGTTTAATTTTTGAAGGTCAACTTTGCCGGAATATTTGCGAATATCGCTTAATAACAAGCCATTTAATTTATTTGCCGGTAATATTGTACCAAAACCATAAGTAGACTTGTCTAGCGTGATACGCGCAATTATATTTTTATTCACTAAACCAGACGATACCGTTGACAAGAATGAATTTTTATTGCCATTATGGAATTCTTCTAGTGCCAGGTATAAATAACGAGGTCCGTTTAAGTCGGTTTTAAATTCCGCATACACAGTATTTTTTATATTGTAATCTACCTTGTGGAAACCCAACATCCATCCTAGTTTTGATTTTACATTATATTTATCAATCACACCCATATCGTTTATCGCGAAATTAAAAGAACAATCTGTGCTTGACGATACACGGACCACTTCTCCGCCGGTACTAGATGAATCTATACTAAATGATAAATCGGAGGTTATACCGTTTACAAGGGTGTTCAACCTCGTTCTCAGCGAAGTAGAGTTGTATTCTCCATCCGGAATAACAATGGTATTTGTCGCTGAACTAGTTCGGACTTGGAAACTATTATTGCCTAGACTAGATGATATGTTATAAAATGACATAGGCAGTTCTATGCTGGCGATGGAAATACTTTTTACATCGTTAATACGTTCTGGAAGAGTAACATTACAATTTGCGACGGTTAAATAGTTATACTCATCACTAAATCTAGTATCTATGTTAATGAATTTTCGTTTTGTTTGTTTATGTACATTTGTCATGACCATATGACTACCATATTGTGTGGTTTTTGGTTCTAAAAACAAATCATTCTTATCAACATATTGGCTCATTCTGTTATATATTATACAAGGAATAAATAATATATATTTTGCCGTACTGCGAGTAGTACTAATCATCTAAAAATTATAAGTGGATGCTATTTGTTGACTTTTACTCTCGTGACCGGCTGGCGCAGCAGGCGGCGTAGCAGTTGATGCAGCGGGGGCAGCCGGGGCAGCGGGGGCAGCTGGAGGCGTAACCGTAGAAGCGGTCTCCATACCTTCGTACAAACCCATATATCTTAAACCACTCACTATGGTAAACAACAGAACAAGAATAAATATAATTGTCCATATTTTCTTATTTGAGAACAAATCCATCCACATACTGAATATACTATAAATAAGTATGATAAATTATTTACTACCTTTACAACTATCACAATTGGTCGTGTTCTTTGCCCGGTCAAACATACTCGTTTGAAAAAATATTCGTTGTTGGGTATTCGTGGATGGGATATAGTTTATTTCAGACGACGTGTTGTTCGCCCTATTTATCGGTGGTTTATTTGTGCTAAATATCATCTTCATTTACAAAATTGAAGCAATCCAATATATATTTTATGGTATACAAAACTGCATCAAAATGCTAAAAACGGGGGATTATCATAACTGTCAATTTTGCAAGAAACAATTTCATCAAAAATTTAATTATGATAGACACGTTTTATGCTGTGAATTTATCTCTAAATCCACCAAAGAACGGGAGAACGATATTGATATTACCCAACAACTACCTACCCAGTTAGAAATGTATCAATTAATGCAACATATGATGATGAGAATACACAAATTAGAAAATGAAAATTTAAAATTGAAACGGTTTAAAAAAAGTAAAATGAGCGCCTTAGATTGGTTGAATGACCCGAACAAATGTCCGCCTCCCACGTTCACCTTTTCAGATTGGATTAGAAACAATATTTTACCAAATGTCAAAGACTATCTTGAAACGGTCTTTCACCAGAACTTACTGACGGGTCTAATGTCTGTATTTGAACAGTCTATTTCGCAATTTAATGTGACAGACCTACCGATTTGCTCGTTTGATAGTAAGTTGTCCGATATTTATGTCTTTAAAAAAAACGAATTGAATGAAAATGAATTGAGGTGGATGAAAATATCTAATACGGACTTGGATAAATATTTACGACGCGTAGCAAACCAATTTACCTATGATTTTAAATCGTGTTGGTACGAACTACATAAGGAGGAAATTGAAACCGATGAAAAATATAGTGAGATGTACATTGATTATTATAAACAAATAATTGGCGGTAAAATGTCAGAAGATACCCTATTTCATAAATTACGACAATACCTTTCATCCCAAGTAAAGCGCAATCTAAAATCCGTTGTAGAATACGATATTGTGTAAAATTGAAACATTTATTTTTTATCTGTATTTATAACATAACAAAATATGACTGATTTAGAGCAATCAATGTCGTCCACACCGAACTATTTGGCGGTACTTAACGCGCACCCTCGCGACAAGGATATTTCCTTTGAAGAAGGTCCGCATATATATACTGTTTGTGGGGACCGCGGAGGATATACATCGGTCACCACGTGGAACCACCATCATTTTAGTGATTTTGATGCGGATGCCACTATTTCAAATATTCTTAGAAGTAAAAAATGGAACACTGACCCCTCCTATAAGTACTACAAAATGACCCGGGAAGAAATCAAAACGATGTGGGATAATAAACGCGACGCCGCGGCGGGGGCTGGAACCAAAATGCATTATGATATTGAATGCTATTATAATAAACTGGACGTTACCAACGATAGTATTGAATATCAATATTTCCAGCGATTTGCATCCGATTATAGCCAACTAAAACCATACCGTACAGAATGGATGGTTTATTATGAAGAATTGAAACTTTCCGGGTCTATTGATATGGTATTTGAGAACCCCGATGGTACTCTTCAAATTTATGATTGGAAACGCTGTCAGGAAATTCAGAACGAAACGGCTTTCGGAAAATATGCAGTGACTAGTTGTATTTCGCATTTACCAGATACCAACTTTTGGCATTATGCATTGCAGTTGAATGTTTACAAGATGATATTAGAACATAAGTATGGTAAAACGGTGACTAAGTTGTGTCTAGTGTGTTTGCATCCAGATAATAGTTATAAAACATATGAACGAATTGAAGTACCCTTTTTGGAAAAAGAAATAAATGAATTAGTCAAAGTTAGATTAGCAGAAGTTGCGGCAATGAAAAAATGAAACAAAACATTCGTAAAGAAACAGCATAAAAATTAATGAATATACTATATAACAATGTTAGGTGTATTTTTTAATGGAAATTATATCGGGTTAAAATATTTTTTACTAGTGAATAGTCCAATATTATTCCATCGTCTATATCGGGCATTCTATCCGAAACCAACTCCGAAACGCGTGACCATTCTTTCTGACACCGATGACTATGTGGAACGAAATTCTACCCAATTTTTAAAATCTTTTGAAATTCATCCTGCGAAGGATGCGAAATTATTAAACACTAATATGAATTCAGAGTTTTATTCCAAAGAAAGTTATCAGACGATAATCAAGACGGAAAATAATCATATTGAACAAGAATGGAAACGACGGATTTTGTTTGAAAACACGCCCCGCGGCAATGTAATTATGTTTTATGACCCATATAAATTGGCGTTTGCATATTATTGTGACACGAATAGTTTGCCGTACCGTGTACTCAACGCAGTTGCAATGAAATATGTTGTCACGTTTCATTGTAGACATTTGTTCGTGGATAATAGTGTTACGACCGCAGAGAATGTCTCTCCGTTAATACAAACTTTATTCGTGGATACCCCAGACAAGTCTAAAAACAAAGATTTGTCGGCGGGAATTGATAAGAAAAACGCTGCGTTTGCAAAATTTAAAAAATATGAGGCTTCCAAAGCCGCTGGCAAGGAGAACGATAAAAAATCATCCGTTCATTCTAATCAAAATAAATTTGTTTGTGTTGGAAAGATTATTAATTATAGTTTCATTCAGAAGGTAAAACCGGGCAATCCGACAAACGGTTTTCAGTCTAAATTATTGGATAATTTGTCCGCGGAAACCACCTTGCAAAAGCAAGTACTTAGTTACAAAGATTTCAAGACGCGGGCAAATTAGGTTTATCCGACTGTTTTTTTTTCCATTCAAGAAAGCCGTTCGTTTTTTCGTGTTGATACGTCATTCCTAAATGCGATTTTGCAATATGATACCCCTGTAATTCTTTTGGGCTAAGGCTTGCTAGATACCGGCTCAACTCGTTTTCTTGGTCAGATGGGTTTGACATCGTAAATAATATATTTCATTTCCGATATTATTTACATTCAATTTTTAGTTAAATCCTAAGAAGGGCGTTCTATTCACATTGGTAGGGACATATTTATCGTTACTTGTACACTTGTCGTTTAATTGGAGTAAATACTCACCCGACGAAATGGGTAAATAGTCGCTTTCTGGCTTGGTGAATGAACACACGGGGCGTTTGTAGTTCACATCATAATTCGCACAATCACCGCGTACAGCGACGAATACATTTTTACAAGATATGTCATTTGTGTCGTTCGCTTTATTTATTTCGGTGATAGTCTTTTTGGCTAATCTTTGTACATAATCACTTTGCGAATTGCGATTATTATTGTTATCTGGTTTCACTGTGGCATAGGGAGCAGGACGGTTTATCCATCTATATTTGGTACTTAACATACCAGACGTATTGAGAGAGGATTTTTTTACGACGGTTGAGTCTTCAACACTGGTCACTCCTGATTGAACGATGGGTCCAACTGTGAATGTTCCGCAACAACCGCCATGACCTCGTACAGTATTGCCGTTCATTAAGGTTCTCGGTAAAGAACGAGATAAACTTGTTTGTCCTACATACCCTTGGTTGCGATGAGTACCGTTGAGTGAAAAACCCGCCTGACCTACACTCATATTATTGTATTTTGTTTGGGTTTTTCGTTTCAAAGTGGCTATTGACATTTATATATTTATTGTTATATTTTATTTTCTGTGGTTTCTAAGATTTGTACCCGGTCTTCTAGTATTTTTATCGTTTGGTTCAGTTTGGGGATTGTTTCTTGTTTTAGTTGCTGTATTTCGTGTATTAACAGACCGATTAAACTAGTGTAATTCACTGTTTGAGTTGTCTCACCGTCCTTTTCACCTGATACTAAAAAGGGGAAATGTTCTTGAACTTCGTGTGCTATGAGACCAATATCTTGCTGTTTGGTTACCTTATTGTGATAGGTAACGGGTCTTAACTTATCAATCGTAAATGAGCAATCTGATAATGAGGTCACGTAATCTTTGATACGATAATCGGATGATGTCACATGCGAAGAAGCAGTTACATTGCCTACAACGCTTACCCATCCGGGGACGTAGACGACTTCGGATGTGGTACCCAGGGTGATTTGATTGGATGCAGTGATTTTGGCGTTGGCGCCTATTGCGGTAGAACTTGCCCATGTTGCGGTTGTACCAGAAATATCTGTCCCTCTACCAATAAATGTGTTATACGAACCGGTCGTGTTATTATATCCTGCAACGTATCCTAACGCCGTATTCTCACTGCCCGTTGTGTTAAAATATAACGCAGAGGTTCCATTCGCCGTATTATAATTGCCCGTTGTGTTATTTCTTAACGCTTCGGAACCATCCGCTGTATTCTGAATGCCCGTTGTGTTACTTAATAACGCGTAGTATCCATTCGCCGTATTATTATTGCCCGTTGTGTTATTTAATAACGATACGAATCCATTTGCCGTATTATAATTGCCAGTTGTGTTATAATTTAACGCACTGGCTCCATTCGCCGTGTTAGAACTGCCCGTTGTGTTTAACCTTAACGCAGAGTTTCCATTTGCCGTATTCTCAGTGCCCGTTGTGTTAGAATATAACGCTTGGTATCCATTTGCCGCATTATTAGTGCCTGTTGTGTTAGCATATAACGCTTGGTATCCATTCGCAACATTCTGACCGCCCGTTGTGTTAGACCATAACGCTAGGGCTCCATTTGCAACATTATTATTGCCCGTTGTGTTAGAATTTAACGCTGTGTATCCATTCGCCGTATTAAACTGGCCCGTTGTGTTATACCTTAACGCGAAGTGTCCATTCGCAACATTCCTAACGCCCGTTGTGTTTGAATATAATGCATAGGATCCATTCGCAACATTATCATAGCCCGTTGTGTTTGAATATAACGCGGAGTGTCCATTCGCCGTATTAAAATAGCCCGTTGTGTTACTTAATAACGCTTGGTAACCAAATGCACTGTTACTTCCGTTGCCGGTATTAGTTGCTTGTAATGCCTGGTATCCAACCGCA
>JACCDM010199236.1_pt1 | contig 15138 bp, 16 predicted proteins | sample 7445851 | NCBI WGS metagenome assembly JACCDM01 (sample SAMN15323438, study PRJNA562643) | freshwater metagenome | isolation source: river surface water | place: USA:Blue River Watershed | collected 2017-08-16
ATTCAAAACGGATGGCGTTGACTTTGTCGACTGCTCGTCTAGGCAAGTTGATAAGCGCGAAAAGCCCGTCTATGTCCGCATGTTTCAAACGCCATTTGCCGATCGCATTCGCAACGAAGCTGGCGTGAGAACCATTGCGGTGGGTGCAATTTCTGAAGCCGATCATGTCAACAGCATCATCGCCGCAGGCCGTGCCGACTTGTGTGCTGTAGCGCGTCCGCATTTGGCCAATCCATCATGGACGATGCAAGAGGCCGCACGCATTGGTTACACCGATTTGAATTGGCACAAAGCGTATGTGTCGGGCAAGCGTCAAATGGAAACCAACTTTGACCGAGCAGCTGCAATGGCTGCGGTGAGTGTTTCCCCCGCCGCTGCCAAAGGAGAAAATTGATGCGTCATGTGTGGATTACGGGCGCAGGTCGAGGCATTGGCGCAGCTGTCGCGCATGCATTTGCACGTGAAGGTGCAGCGTTGAGTTTGTCGGGGCGCAACATGCAAACTTTGGAGGCGCAAGCGGCTGAATTGCGCAAGGCCTGGCCTGGTGTGAGCTTGCACTTGAGTGCCATGGACTTGAGCCATCCCGAATCGGTGATGCGTGCACATGTATCAAACCAAACTGCATTGGGTCCTGTCACCGTGTTGGTGAACAACGCAGGGCAAGCACTCAGCCAGCCATTTGCCAAAACAGATTTGCAGCTCTGGCAACAGATGTTGAATGTCAACTTAACCGGCACCTACTTGTGCATTCAAGCTGCATTGCCAGATCTGCTGGCGCAAGCCGCCAGCGGACAAGCTGCTCGGATTGTGAACATTGCCAGCACGGCAGGCTTGAAGGGCTATGCCTATGTGTCGGCCTACGCCGCTGCAAAACACGGCGTCATTGGTTTAACGCGAAGTTTAGCCTTGGAGTTGGCACGCAAAGGCGTTACCGTCAATGCGGTATGCCCTGGATTTACAGAGACCGATATTGTGCGCAATTCGATTGCCAACATTGTGGCCAAAACAGGGCAAACGGAATCGCAAGCACGCGACGCTTTGGTGGCCCACAACCCTCAGAAAAAAATGATTCAGCCTGATGAAGTGGCGCAGGCTGTCATGTGGCTTTGCAGCGATGCCGCTGCATCGGTCAATGGTCAATCAATTGCCATCGATGGCGGGGAGACGATGTGATGATACAAGCGCTGAATTTACAGAAGAACGCCGACCATGAGTTCAGAGCCCATGCCGATCAACATGCATCTTTGCGTTTGTGGCTACGCTTGTTGTCTTGCACCACACGTGTAGAGGACAAGATTCGTCAGAACTTGCGTGAATCATTTGACATTACATTGCCACGGTTTGATTTGATGGCGCAACTGGAGCGCCATCCGGAGGGCCTCACCATGGGCGAATTGTCACGCCGCATGATGGTGACAGGTGGCAACATCACCACGATTGTCGACCAGTTAGAAAAAGAAAAATTGGTGTTGCGGCAAGTTGGCGTCAATGATCGCCGTTCATTCACCGTTAAGTTGACCAAGGCTGGGCGCGATGCTTTTGCCGAGATGGCCGTTGCACACGAAGTATGGGTGGCCAACATGTTTGAAGGTTTGTCCAAGCACCAACAAAGTCAGCTTTACACCTTGCTGGGTGCGCTGAAAAAGAATTTGCAAAAACAGGAGGAGATGGCATGAGTCAAAAGTATTTACCGGGTGAGCCGCACCAATTGCCGCGTCATGGCAACAAACTGGCCAATTACAAAGCCGAGCATGTGCTGTTTGAAGTGAAGGATGGCGTTGCCACCCTCACACTCAACCGACCTGAGCGCAAAAATCCGTTGTCGTTTGAATCGTATGCAGAGATGCGCGATTTGTTTCGTGCGTTGTCTTATGCCGACGATGTGCACGCTGTAGTGGTGACAGGCGCTGGTGGCAACTTTTGCTCGGGCGGTGATGTGCATGAAATCATTGGCCCCCTCACCAAATTGGACATGCCAGGTCTATTAACTTTCACGCGAATGACAGGTGATTTGGTGAAGGCCATGCGCGCTTGCCCGCAACCCATCATCTCTGCCATTGATGGCATTTGCGCAGGTGCAGGTGCACTCTTGGCGTTGGCCTCTGACTTGCGTTACGGCACAGCGCGCAGCAAAACGTATTTCTTATTCAACAAAGTGGGTTTGGCTGGATGTGACATGGGCGCATGCGCCCTGTTGCCGCGTGTCATTGGGCAAGGCCGGGCTTCTGAGTTGTTGTACACGGGGCGTGGCTTGCCGGGTGAAGAGGCTGAGCGCTGGGGTTTTTACAATCGCGTGTGCACGCCTGAAAGCGTATTGGCTGAAGCGCAGGCCATGGCGAAAGTCTTGGTGAGTGGGCCTACATTTGCCAACGCCATGACCAAGAAAATGTTGCAGCAAGAGTGGAACATGGGTGTCGACGAAGCCATTGAGGCAGAAGCACAAGCACAAGCCATTTGCATGGCCACCAACGATTTCCATCGGGCGTATCACGCCTTTGTGGCCAAACAAACGCCAGTGTTTCAAGGAGACTGAACATGAATTCAGCAGCCCATTTGGCATGGCCTTTTTTTGAAGAACAGCACCGCACATTCAAAACCAATCTGCAAACATGGGCAAGCCAACAGTTTGCGGGCTTAGAGGGTCACGATGAGTCACGCGACGCCATCGACCGTGAATGCGTGAGCTTGGTCAAAGCGTTGGGGCAGGGTGGGTGGCTCAAGCCCGCCATTGCCGGTAAAGCACACGGCGGTGCTGCAGATGTCATCGACACACGCACCATCTGCATGTTGCGAGAAGAGTTGGCATGGCATCACGGATTGGCTGACTTTGCGTTTGCCATGCAAGGTTTAGGTTCGGGTGCCATCAGTTTGAAGGGTACGCCAGAACAACAAGCTGATTACTTGCCTCGCGTTGCCAACGGTGAAGCCTTGGCCGCGTTTGCCTTGAGCGAACCCGATGCAGGTTCTGATGTGGCCGCCATGCAGTGCAGCGCTGTTGAAACCACAGATGGTTATCGCTTGAATGGATTCAAAACCTGGATTTCCAACGGTGGTATTGCCGACTTTTATGTGGTGTTTGCGCGCACGGGCGAAGCACCGGGTGCCCGTGGCATCAGTGCTTTTATTGTGGATGCCAACACCTCAGGTTTGGAAATTGCCGAACGCATTGATGTGGTGGCACCACACCCCTTGGCCAAATTGCATTTCAACAATGTGTTGGTGCCACATGCCAAGCGCATTGGTGCTGCGGGCGAAGGTTTCAAAGTGGCCATGGCCACTTTGGATGTATTTAGGACTTCAGTGGCTGCGGCTTCTTTGGGGTTTGCGCGCAGGGCGCTTGATGAGTCCATTGCATGGGCTAAGCAGCGCAAGATGTTTGGTCAAGCCTTGGCTGATTTCCAAATCACACAAAGCAAGTTGGCTCAAATGGCCACGCTGCTAGATGCCGCCACCTTGCTCACTTACAGGGCTGCATGGCTTCGCGACCAGGGACAACGCATCACGCAAGAGGCGGCCATGGCCAAAATGACCGCAACTGAAAATGCCCAACAAATCATCGATATGGCCGTCCAAATGCATGGCGGCATGGGGGTGAAAAAGGGTTGTATCGTGGAATCGCTGTACCGAGAAATTCGAGCGCTGCGCATTTATGAAGGTGCGACCGAAGTACAGCAACTGATCATTGGTCGCGATTTGCTCAAGTGAGGCAACACATGGCGCAATTACATACGCAACCCTTGGCACCTTCATCTCACCTTGATACTTTCACGCGCGATCGTTTGCCACCGCAAGATCAATGGCCTGTGTTTGTTTTTGATCGACCAGAGGTTCAATATCCGGCGCAACTCAATTGTGTCCAGGGCTTACTGGACGATCATGTCGCCAACGGTCAAGGCGAGCGCATCGCTGTCCGCGGCAAAGACGCAAGGGGCGATATTTGCTGGACCTACTCGCAGTTGCAAGCCAAAGTCAATCAAATTGCGCACGTCTTAATCCAAGACATGGGCATGAAGTCGGGTCAGCGATTGTTACTTCGCGGTGGCAACAGTCCCATGATGGCGGCTTGTTTCTTGGCAGCCCTCAAAGCGGGTTTGGTGGTGGTGCCCACCATGCCTTTGTTGCGCGCAGCAGAACTGAAGCAAATTGTAGACAAAGCACAAGTGAGTGCAGCGCTGTGCGACAGTTTGTTGGCTGAGGAGCTAGCTCACTGCACAGATTCGGCACATACACAGCATGCCAATGCCTTAAAGCAAGTGTTGTGGTTCAGATCTGAAGAGGCCGAGGGTGTGGAAGCACGGATGGCCAAGCATGCTGCAACATTTAAGTCACACCCTACCAGCCGTGACGATGTGTGTTTAATTGCCTTTACCAGTGGCACGACCGGCCAACCCAAAGGCACGATGCACTTTCACCGCGACGTTTTGGCCATGTGCGATTTATTTCCGCGCCATGTCTTAAAAATGGACGCCAACGACATCGTTTGCGGGACACCTCCCATTGCTTTCACGTTTGGTTTGGGTGGATTGTTGGCATTCCCCTTGCGCTACGGCGCTTGTGCTGTTTTGCTCGAAAAGTACACGCCCGAATCTTTGCTGCAAGTTGTGGGGCAATACGGTGCAACGCAGTGTTACACAGCGCCCACCATGTACCGTCAAATGGCCATGCTGGTAGCCGAAAAGCCTGAAGCTTTCAATTTGAAATCTTTGAAGCACACGGTCTCTGCGGGTGAAGCTTTGCCCGATGCCACACGGCAGTTGTGGAAAAAAGCCAGCGGCTTGGAAATGACCGACGGCATTGGTGGCACCGAAGTGATTCACATCTACATTTCTAGTGCAGGTCAAGAAGTGCGTGCAGGCAGCATTGGCAAAGTGGTGCCAGGGTACCAAGCGCAAATCGTGGACGAAGACATGCAACCGGTACCGCCTGGGGTCGTCGGCCGTTTGGCTGTCCGTGGACCCACAGGCTGCCGCTATTTAGACGACCCACGCCAAAAGGATTACGTCAAAGGCGGCTGGAACTTGCCAGGCGATACCTTTGTCATGGATGCCGATGGCTATTTCAGCTATCAAGCACGCAATGACGACATGATCATTTCAGCGGGCTACAACATTGCTGGCCCTGAAGTTGAAAGCGCCTTGATGCAGCACCCTGCTGTGGCCGAGTGCGGTGTCATTGGTGCAAGCGATATTGAGCGCGGTCAAGTGGTGATGGCTTTTGTGGTGCTCAAGTCTGGCCATACAGGCTCACCTGTTTTGGAAAAAGAGATTCAAGAGTTTGTGAAGCAAACCATTGCGCCATTTAAGTATCCAAGGCGTGTGGTGTTTTGTGATGCCTTACCGCGTACCGAGACTGGCAAGTTGCAGCGCTTTAAATTACGGCAACAAGCGCTTGCCTTCAATTCAGAAAAATAAGGAGCAGAAGATGTCACACAACATGTTGCAAGTTCTTCAGCCTGAAGGATGGGCACCCGCTAAAGGATATGCCAATGGCATTGCTGCGCGTGGTGAAATGATTTTTGTGGCCGGCATGATTGGCTGGAATGGCCAATGTCAATTTGAAACCGATGACTTTGTGGCGCAATGCAAACAAGCTTTGCAAAACATTGTGGCCACACTGGCATGTGCAGGTGCGGGGCCTGAACACATGGCCCGTATGACTTGGTATGTGAAAGATAAAAAAGAATATGTGGCCCGTGGACGCGAACTGGGCAAGGTTTACCAAGAAGTGATGGGTAAGAACTATCCAGCCATGACCTTGGTTCAAGTGGCCGACTTGGTCGAAGATCGGGCTTTGGTGGAGATTGAGGTGACGGCAGTTAAACCTTGACAATCAATTGCTGTAAAGTTGTTTTGAGTGACGCACTCTGGGCATCACCCAACAAGGCCAAGACTTTTTGCTCATGCTGCGCTGCTTTTTTCAAGAGTGGCTTGACCAGTTTTTGACCTGTAGGTGTCAGGCTGACCCAAGCTTGACGTTTGTCTTGTGTGCATGGCGTGCGCTTCACCAAATTATCAGAGGCCATTCGGAGAATCATTTTGGTCACAGTCGGTTGTTTGGCCAAAACGATCTCGGCCAATTCGCCAATGGTGCGCTGCTTCACGCCCGACAAGGAAGCCAATATTCTCCACTCCGCAACGGTTAGGCCAGCCGCTTCAACTTGCGCATGAAATTCAGAAGAAATGCTGAAGCTGGCCCGTGCGAGTAAATAGGGCAGGTAGCTGTCGACAAATTCTTTTTTCTCCATGGCGGGCAAGGGCAACTGTTTATTCGGGTAATTTTTGTGCGCTGTAAAAACCACCTTGCTGATGCACCAGGGGTGAGCCATTGGTAAAACCGCATTGTTCTACTTCGCCTACAAAGATGATGTGATCACCTTCGGTGTATTGACTTCGGTTACGGCATTCAAACCATGCCAATGCACCCTTCAAAACGGGCAATCCGGCTGCACTTAGCGAATAGTCTGCGCCACTGAACCGATCGCCTTGGCCAAACGCAAATTGCTGGCACAAGGACAACTGCTGCTCGCTTAAGACATTGATCACATAGTGCGAAGTCTTTTGAAACGACGGCAAAGTTCGTGATTTCAAACCCAAGCTCCAAACCACCAAAGGGGGCGTGAGTGACACGCTGTTAAATGAGCTGGCGGTTAGCCCTACAAACTGATGCCCCCACTCTGCTGGATTGGGCTCGCCCAATTGATGGGTGGTAATGACCGAAACACCTGTTGGGAAGCGGGAGAGTGCTTGTTTGAAGTGCTGCGTGTCGAAGGAGGGGGTGGGGGAATTCATGAGTCGATTGTATGAAATTTCATATAAACTTGCTGAAACATTGAAAAGACAAGCTGTCCACCGTGCTTGTCACAAGGAGTTGTCATGCTGATTGAGCAAATCGAACACCGTTGGTTGGCTGCTTTTGAGCGCACCTTTAACCTGTGCAAAATTCGAGAAGGTGATGTTGTGGCTTTGCTAACGGAAAGTCAGTCACGCCGTGTCAATGTTGACTTGGCGCGCATCAGCTTGCAGCGCATGGGGGCCAAAATCTTTGAAGTTTGTTTGCCAACACCTGCGTTGTCTGCGCCAGCGCCCGTTCGCTCTACAGGTGCAACGGATGTGATCCAAAATCTGGCCCCTGTGGTGGCAGCGCTGCAACGCGCCAATGTGGTCATTGACTGCACAGTAGAAGGCATGTTGCATGCGCCTGAATTACCGGCCATTTTGAAGGGTGCCGATGGCGTGGTGCCGCGCTTGTTCATGATCTCCAACGAGCACCCCGAAATTTTGGAACGCACCGTGCCCGATCCTGCGCTAGAGTCTGTGGTGCGAAATGCCATGAAAAAACTTCGCGGTACGCAGCACATGCACGTGTCATCTAAGGCTGGCACAGACTTGAACATTCAGTTGAAGTCGGCCGTGGTGGGCGGTGTGTGGGGGTTTTGCAGCAAGCCTGGCATGGTGTCTCATTGGCCGGGTGGCCTGGCTTTGGCCTTTCCCGCAGCGGGCAGTGTCAATGGGACCTTGGTCATGGCGCCAGGGGATGTCAACCTCACATTCAAGCGCTATTTGCGTGACACCATTCGCCTCACCATTGAAAACGACACCATTACCCTGATAGAAGGCGAAGGTGTCGATGTCGACATGATGCGCGCTTACTACCAAGCGTGGATTGACAAAGAAGGTCACCGTGATGCGTGTGCCGTCTCGCATGTCGGTTTTGGTTTGAACCCTGCTGCGCGTTGGGATGCCATGACTTTTTATGACAAGCGCGATTGCAACGGCACCGAGCTGCGTGCGTTTGCCGGTAACTTTTTGTACTCGACCGGCGCCAATGAAGTGGCGGGCAGACACACATTAGGCCACTTCGATTTGCCCATGCGCGGTTGCACCATTCAATTGGACGGCCTGTGTGTGGTGAACGAAGGGATGCTGGTGCCTGCTGTATTTGAAAGCGCTGCAACATGATGGTCGACCTGCCCGCTTGGATTGAAGCTGGACCTGCTGATGCCAAAACCACCTTGGTTTTTTTGCATGGCATTGGCGGTGGCAAAAAGGGATTTCAATCGTCCGTTGATTACTTTGCCAGTCTGGGCTATCGCACGCTGGCGTGGGACATGCCCGGCTATGGTGACAGCCCTCTCACAGGCACGTTGAGTTTTGCCGGCTTGGCGCATTCGCTTGAACAGTTGCTGGACAAAGCCAAGGTGCAAAAGGCGGTGCTGGTGGGGCACAGCATGGGCGGTATGGTGGCATTGCAGGCATGGACCCAATGTCCAGGGCGTATTGCAGGACTGGTCATTGCAGCCAGCAGTCCCGCCTTTGGACAACAAGATGGTGATTTTCAACAGCAGTTTGTAGCGCAGCGTTTGGCGCCTTTGAACGCTGGCAAAACCATGGCGCAAGTGGCCGATCGTTTGGTTCCTAGCATGGTGGCGCCCAATACTTTGCCTGTTGATGCCCCTTTAAATGACTACCCCTCAGGCTTGGCCTTGGCGCATGCCTGCATGTCAGCGGTACCCCCCAATACCTACCGTGCGTCTTTGCAAGCCTTGGTGACTTTTGAACAGCGCAAGGCTTTACCTTCTATCACCGTGCCAACTTTGTGCTTGGCGGGTGAGCACGACAAAACAGCGCCACCCGAAGTCTTGCGCCGCATGGCGCAAAAAATTCCAGGTGCGCAATACGCGTGCATTCCAGGTGTGGGTCATTTAATGGGCTTCGAGCAAGAGGCGCCTTTTCACCAAGCCGTCTTGGGCTTTGTTCGTCAATATTTTTAAGTGGCAGGAGACCTTTATGAGCAACAACGCCAGCACCCCCTACATCAGTACGGCGCATTACATGCCCATCAGTGGTGAAGACTACCCCCTCACAGAAAAACAGAAAAAGTTGATGGCCTTGGCCCACGATTTGGGCAAGCACAAATTTGCGCCACGTGCTGCGCAACTCGATCGTGATGCACAGTTTCCGTTTGAAAATTACAAAGACATGAAAGACAGCGGTCTGCTGGCTTTGTGTGTGCCCGAGGCGCATGGTGGCTTGGGTGCCGATTACGCCACCTACGCCATGGTGTCAGCAGAAATTGGCCGCTGGTGTGGTGCCACGGCCCTCACGTTCAACATGCACGTTTGCACCATGATGTGGAGTGGTTTGTTGTCCGAAGATTTGGACATGACCCCCGAACAACGTGCCTTGCACCGTGTGCATCAAAAGGCGCACTTTGCGCGCGTGGTCAACGACGGCGCCATTTACGCACAACCGTTTTCTGAAGGTGGCGCCGCTGCCGCCGGCGCGCAACCGTTTGGCACGCAGGCCGTCAAAGTCGAAGGCGGTTGGCGCATCAATGGCAAAAAGATTTTTGCGTCATTGTCTGATGCCGCAGATTTTTTTGGCGTGTTGTGCACAGAGAAAAAGCCTGATGCTGATTTGTCACGTCGGGACACCCTCTATTTGGCAATTCCCCGCACTGCGCCAGGCCTCACGGTAGAAGGTGAGTGGGATCCCTTGGGCATGCGTGCCACAGTCTCACGCAACTTGATTTTCAAAGATGTGTTTGTGCCCGACGATGCTGCGCTCATGCCGCAAGGTGTGTACTTTCAAGCCGCAAGCCGCTGGCCGCACATGTTCATGACTTTGTCGCCCACCTACATGGGCATTGCGCAGGCTGCCTACGATTTCACAGTGGCCTATTTGCGCGGTGAGATTCCAGGAACGGGACCTGTGAAGCGCAGACAATTTGCCACCAAACAAATTGCAGTAGCAGAAATGTTTGTGAAGTTGGAACAAACCCGGAATTTGTTTTTGCGCGCCATTGAAGACGCCAAAATTGACCCGCCCAAATCTTCACGTTCGCGAGCCTATGCCGCGCAATACACCATCATGGAAAACGCCCAAGACATTGCGCGCTTGGCCATTCGCACATGTGGCGGTCAATCGATGCTCAAGTCTTTGCCCTTAGAGCGCTTGTACCGTGATGCACGATGCGGCTCGCTCATGTTGCCTTGGACGGCCGAGTTGTGCCTTGATCGTTTGGGCCGCGAAACTTTGTACGAAGCAGGTGAGAAAGACGAATGAACGAAAGTTCAAAACTCGCACAACGCTTCAAGACGCTGGCACACAGTCAGCCGCAACACCTCGCAATCCGATATGGCATGCCAGGTCAAACGGAAGACTTTGACTTTGCCAAATTTTGGCGTCGTGTTGAGCGCGTGACAGGACATTTGCAAACCACCATGGGTTTGCAGTTAGGCCAACGGGTGGCATGGCTTGGTTTGAATCACGAACTGCAACTCGTTACGCTGGTAGCGTGTGCACGGCTTGGCTTGATTTTCATGCCGCTCAATTTTCGTTTGGCGGTGGCAGAGCTCAACACGGTCTTGCAAGATGCACAGCCTACTTTGCTGGTGTATGACGCCATGCATGCAGACACGGCGCAAGCCATCGGCCAGCAAGGCCATGTTTTTTTACGCAAAGCCTGTCTGTTGGACGATTTGATTTCGGTGCCGTCTTCCAAGCGCATGAACTTGCCTGAAGTGTCCGATGACACCGACGTGTTGCTGGTTTACACCTCGGGCACCACCGGCTTGCCAAAAGGCGCAGTTCACACACAAGCAGGCCTCTTGGCCAACGCCCAAGCCAGCCAAGAGGCGCACGAATTTACCTCTCAAGACATTGTGCTGTCTGTCTTGCCCATGTTCCATGTGGGCGGGTTGTGCATTCAAACCTTGCCCGCTTTATGGTCGGGTGTGTCAGTGCATTTGCATCCAAGGTTTGATGCGGCGGCTTGGTTAACTGCGGTAACGCAAGGGGAGCCAAGCAAACGTCCCAGCTTGTCTTTGTTGGTTCCGGCCACGTTAAGGGCAGTGCTTGATCATCCAGATTGGCCCTCGTCAGATCTACAAAGTTTGCGCGGCATCATGGCCGGATCTTCGACCTTGCCGCCTTCCTATTTGGAAAAATTCCATGCACGCGGCGTGCCCGTTGGACAAATTTATGGCACCACCGAAACTGGACCTGTGAGTGTTGTTTTGAAATTGCAAGACGCATTCGAACGCATTGGTTTTGCTGGATGGCCGCATGCCAACCTGTTGTTGAAACTCATTGATGCAAAGGGCGATGAGGTTCATCAAGGTGAGACGGGCGAAGTTTGTGTGCGGGCACCCAATGTGATGCGAGGTTATTGGAATGCCAGCAACCCAGTCAACTTGATGGGCTTGCACGATGGCTGGTTCCATTCTGGTGACATGGGCTACTTAGATGCCCAAGGCTGTTTACAAATTGTGGGGCGCAACAAAGACATGATCATTTCAGGCGGGGAAAACATTTACCCTGCTGAAATAGAAAATGCACTGGCTTCTTTTCCTGGGTTGGCAGAATGTGCAGTGGTTGGATTGCCCGACGAGCGATGGGGCGAGGTGCCTGTGCTGGTTCTAGTCCGACAGCCCACCACACAGGGCCAAGCGATTCAGGCAGAGACGGTGCTGGATCATCTGAAGCAGCACATTGCACGCTTTAAATTCCCCAGACGCATCGTGTTTCAAACACAGTTGCCCAAAAGTGCCTTAGGCAAGGTTCAAAAACCTTTGTTGCAACGGCAATTGATAGACGGAAATTCCTAGACAATGCATGCTTGAGCTTTCAAGAAGGAGTTCGCATGATTTGGTTAATTGTGGGATTGGTTTTGTTTCTAGGCGCACATTCTGTTCGCATTTTTGCTGAGGAATGGCGCACACAAACCCGAGCGGCTTGGGGCGAGTTGCCATTCAAAGGTGCCTACACCGTGGTGTCGGTACTTGGCTTTGCGGCCATCATCGTGGGCTATGGCGAAGCCCGCTTGCAGCCATGGGTACTTTGGACGCCGCCCATTGCCACCCGTCATGTCAGCATCCTGTTGATGTTGTTTGCCAGTGTGCTGTTGGTGGCGGCTTATGTGCCGCGCAACCACATCAAGTTGCGCTTGAAGCATCCCATGGTGCTGTCGGTCAAGGTGTGGGCCTTGTCGCATTTGCTGGCCAATGGCAATTTGGCCGATGTCATTTTGTTTGGCAGTTTTTTAACATGGGCAGTTTTCAATTTTAGAGCCGCGCGTGCACGTGATCGTTTGAGTGAGTTGCCAGCTGTTGCAGCAGTAGATGCGGCACAAGATGCGGAAATTGCAGAGGTCGCGTCGCCATCTGCAACAAGCCCCAATACCCTGGCCACCCTTGTGGCAGTGGGTGTTGGTTGTGCATTTTGGGCCCTCTTTACCTTTGTCTTGCATGCCAAGTGGATTGGTGTGGCGCCTTTGTCTTAAATAGAGAGCTGCACATGCCCGTTATTTCTGTCACCTTGTTGCCGGGTTATGAAGCCAATGCACAGCACCGACTGGTGCAGCGCCTGGCTCAGACGGCCCGATCGGTCATCGACGCCAGTGACGCTGGCACCACTGTATTTGTCCAAGAGGTCAGTACCTACCGACGTGATGGTCGGGTGTTCGAAGTTGGCGGCGCTGTGCTGCCATCAGCCAGTGACGTGGTGTCACAATTTTTGGCATGCATGGCCGCAAGAAACTTAGAGGCTGCACAAGCTTTTTTAGCGCCCAACTTTGAGATGGTATTTCCTGGTGGGCAAAGCATGCGTCAACTTTCCGAGTTGCTGGCGTGGGCCGAGCCTCGCTACCGGCGCATTGAAAAAACCCAGATGGCATACGACGAATCTTGGCAGGGTGATCAAACCGTGGTGTATTGCCGAGGCCTGCTCAGTGGAGAGTGGCTGGACGGAAGCCCTTTTCAAAACATTCGGTTCATCGACCGCTTTGAAGTGGTCAAGGGCAAGTTACAACGCCAAGATGTGTGGAATGATTTGGCAGAAAAACGCGCCAAAACCTGATTGTCAAGAAGTCCAACAAGTTGCAAAATGGTCTGATGAGTATCCCCATGACTGACACATCCACTGCACCGCTGCAAACATCAAACGCTTGGTTTGAGGGCTTTGAAAAACGCCAATTCAACGTCAACGGCGTGGTGGTGTGCGCACGCATCTCTGCCAATTGGTTGACGCAATTAGACCTGCCTGTTCTGGTCTTGCTGCATGGCTTCCCGCAAACCCACGTCATGTGGCACCGTGTGGCGCAAGCCTTGAAAAACAACTACCGCTTGGTCTTGCCCGATTTACGGGGTTATGGCGATTCGTCCCATGTGCCAGGTTTGCCTGATAGCAGCAATTACAGCAAGCGCGCCATGGCCCAAGATGTGGTGGGACTGCTAGACCAATTGAATGTCGATCAATTCTTCTTGTGCGGACACGACCGTGGTGGCCGCGTGGCTCACAGATTGGCCTTAGACCACGCCGCTCGCGTGCGCCGTTTGTGTGTTTTAGACATTGCACCCACATTGGACATGTACAAGCGCACCGACATGGACTTTGCGCGCGCCTACTATCATTGGTTCCACCTCATTCAGCCTAGTCCATTGCCAGAGCGAATGATTGGCGGAAACGTATTGCACTATTTGCATGCCAAGCTGGGTGGCTGGGGCTCCGGTAGCACCTCGTTCATTGAGCCCGAAGCCATGGCCGAATACGAGCGCAGCCTCACCTTGGCACCAGAGCAAGCCGGCGATATTTTGCCTGCGGTGCACACAGCTTGCGAAGATTACCGTGCCAGTGCGGGTATTGATTTAGAGCACGACCGCGAAAGCCGAGCACAGGGCCAAAAAATACAATGCGACTTGTTGGTGTTGTGGGGCGACCGCGGTGTGGTGCACAAAATGTTCAAGCCACTTGAGCTTTGGCAGGCGCAATGCGCTGCAAATGTCACAGGTCATGTGGTGCCCTCAGGGCACTTCATTCCAGAAGAATTGCCTGATCTGACAATTGAAAGTCTTCGCACTTTTATGGCCTGAGCTGCCGTTAATTGGCGCCACAACACTTCTTGTATTTTTTGCCACTGCCACAGCTGCAAACATCGTTGCGACCTGGTGTGGCCTCTTTGATGACTTGCGTCACACGCGGGCCAATGCTGCGCCAAATTTCACGCAAGTCGTAAACAGCCCACAAAGCTTCGCCATAGGCATTCAAACGAGACTCGCTCACACTCAATGGCCCGTCTTCACTGAGCGCTGACAACGTCGGTTCGTCGGTATCGTCTTCTGTCAACGCCACAACAGCTTCTAGTGCAGTGTCGTGCCATTGCGCGGTTTCTTTGTCTTTGGGCGCCGTCCATTCATCAGGCCAGTTTTCTACTGCAAACATAAAGCCCAAGGCCCACACTTGGGCAAAGGCTGGAATTTCTGCGCTGTCAATTTCTGCGCGTTCTTCAGGCGGCAAGCTGGCAATGGCGCCGCGCACATCCATCACTTCAGGGGCATATGCGCTGTCTTCATCGAGTGCTTTGATTTCGGTGTCGAGGGCTTTTTTGACCTCCTCATAACGCTGTTGCCACAAACTCAAAAATTTAACTTTTTGTGATTCATCCGAGAAACCTGCGCCATCATCGTCTAGACCCAACAACACAGGCAGCCATTCCGTTTCAGGAATGGTACGGCGACAGCAGATGAGTGCAACCAAGAAGCCTTCACAAAACTCCCATTGAGGCGTTTCTTCGTAGCGTGTGCGCAAGTCGTCCAAGATGTCGTCAAGGGCGTCGAAGTCTTCGGGTTGCAGGCCGGTCATGGGTTGCTCCTGTGATGAGGGGGAGGTGTTGGGGAAATGTGCTGCACATTCAAAGTGCGGGAATTTCGGCTGGATTCAGCGCTACGCCCGATAGAAACAAACGTTTCTTCATGCACAAAATGGCCTCATCTTTGCTGAGCAATGGCACGGCGTGCGCCACCGCCAAGTCGATGAATTTTTGATCGTCTGGGTCTTTGCAAGTACAGGACGCTTTGGCTGCCGGTTCTGCCTTCACAAGGTGTTGGTCAAAGCGATTCAAGATGTCTTGCGCCTGAACATTGGACTTGGCCATGCGCTTAACGATGTGCGGGTAGGTCAGTACACGCGCCAATTCTTCGCGCATGCTGTCTGTGGCCAAATGGGAAATTAAGCCCTGTTGCAAAGCAGCCCGCAACGTTACCGTGGGGGGGTCTTCAAATAGCCACAGGTCAAGCACGATGTTGGTGTCGATCACCCAAGCCTGTGAAGCCTGAGCCTGTTGAATGCCTGGCTTTACCTG
>JACCDM011984533.1_pt1 | contig 15113 bp, 14 predicted proteins | sample 7445851 | NCBI WGS metagenome assembly JACCDM01 (sample SAMN15323438, study PRJNA562643) | freshwater metagenome | isolation source: river surface water | place: USA:Blue River Watershed | collected 2017-08-16
CTTCATATATCCTCCGTGAATATGTTGCAAAAATTACTCTGCGGAGATGACTCCGTCGTTAAAGGATTCGGTTAGAAAAAGATGAGATAATTTTATTTTTTTGAAATTATTTTGGTCACATGTAAAAAGGCTCGACATTCTTTTTTTGATTAAATCGTTTTTACCAGATTTGAAGATTGGGCCTTTTTTTGCTTTTGCATCCTGGAGCGCTTTGTAAAGTAAAAAATATAACTTTGTTTTAAGGGATTAGGCAGGGTTGTTTTTCCATTTTTTGGTGGAGGCTGAAGGTTGTAATCACTTGCAGGCCGAATTCAATTTTGAGGAGATTTCTTTTCAAGTGCCGATTTTGTTGTGTGGTCCGTTTGCGAAATTTAACAAAAAGGGTGTGTTTATGGGTTTAGGACTTAGAAATTCTTATTGGATGGCTTCTGTAGCCTTTTTATCAATTATTTTAGGAGTGCTTGCCTCCGAAGCCGGTGAAAGTTGTTATACCTATCCAGTTAACGCTAAAACTTTAAAAAAAATTGGTATTATGAAGGGAAGTGATTCTCGTACGGAGCTTGATATAGAAGCTTGTCTCTCAAGTGCTGGAAATTACGGAGTGGCTTGGGTTGAAGGTGATAAATTGGTTTTAAAATCAGGTCCTCAGTATTCAGGACTCTATGCAGTTGTTAAAGCCCACGCTTTAGAGGACACGGATAAGCCGATGTCTTTGAGTGACTGTCGGGAGGCTCGAGATACCGATTCGGAAGGTCTGTGGGTGTCTTATATGTGTACCACTTACGATTCAGAAATGTACTCGGATGCTCATTACAACACAATGGATGGACGTTCCGCTCAAGGTCTCGAGAGAAGAAAAGTAGAAAATACGAGCCATATGGTCTCTGTTAAATTTGATCGACATCCATTTTCTTACGCTTCTGATTCTGGGGAAGTCATTGAATCGGGAGCAGTCCCTGTTTTAATGGCAGGTGCATTTGAGCTCCCTCTTTCTCAAGACTACGGTGCGCAAAAATGCATGAATCTGAAACAGCTGCAAATGGCGAACCCTCGTTTTTCGAACGGATACAAGACAATGGAGTTATTTATCGCCAATACAAGCTTAGAAAAACGACAAGTTTGTCATATTCTCCAATCCGAGCGAGGTATGGGGCGTCTTGAGTATTTCCGTGGTGAAGATCAAGCGCTTCGTCGCAGGAACAAATAAAATTCAGTGAAATTTCTGTCATGGTCAAAAAAAAATTGGAAAATTTATGAAACATAAAATTTTAAATATTAAAAAACAGTGGCTCCTTATTTTGGGTTTAGGTTTCTTTCAGCAAAATGCTTTAGCGGATATTTTATTTATTAATGTGAATGAAAATACTTCTGAAGAAGTGATCATTAAACAATGGGCAGAAGCGCAAAAATGTAACCAAAATGCACCTTGTGAAAAAGTTCACGTTATTCAAAATAAAAATTCTCGATACGCACTTGACGAAACGCGAATGATGATGGAGTTAGATCAAGTTCTTAATCAAGCTCAGAAAGAGAATCGAGTGATCGATAAATTAATCGTGTCAGGGCATTCTGATGGCGAATATTATTCGGGAGCGAAAGGGACTTCGACGGAAGCGAATATTATTTCAATCTCCGCTGTTCAAAATGCAGTGGCTTATACTCAATCATTAAATAAATACTCAGATTCGCGTTTGAATCGTACTTCGAGTGTAGCGGTACAACCTAATTTGGTGGAGCGAGCTCGGTTTATGAATATTCAATCTGTTTTATTGATGGGGTGTCATTCATTCAAGCTAACTCACCGATGGTTTAAAAATATTCCGAGTGTGGAGTCTGTCGTGAGTACGGATGCAGTTTGGCCATTAGGTCAATCTTCAGCAGCTCGGAAGTGGATTCCCATGTCATTGGATTTGGGGCAATCAATCAAAGAATCGAATTTCAAAAAATCAATTCATGAAGATTTTGAAGAAGGCTTAGGACGGCAGGCTTTTGAAAATCACAGCTTAGTCTTGAGTTATCGATTAGATACTGATTTTTATTCAACGATTAAAAAGGATTCAGGGAAGGCCCCTATGGAAGTATTAGAACCAGTCTCCCTTAAGGCGTTGTCGGGAGATTGATGGGATCGTTTTGAGAAGCATTTGTGGAAAACTGAAATCCTGTTTGCTTCTCAATATCGATGACTTGGGTCTGATATTTTTTCCATGATGACTCTGATAAAAGTAGATCGTAAAAATGTTCCCTGATGAGCTCGGGATTTTGATCCGTTCCTGGATTGAGATCGCTCGCGATTTGATTGGACATGGATGTTCGGGAGTTATTTGAAATGTTGGCAGATTCCTCAAATTGCCCCTCTCGAGGACAGACTCCATTTAATTGGGGTTTCAGAATTTCACCATTCGACAATCGATTTGGCATAATAACTGAAATGGTCGGCGTTGCAGGAGTGATATCTCTCGCTGTTTGATCGGCTTCAAGAATATATATAATTTTAAAATTTTTTGAAGGAATTTTAATGTTTTTTTGGGGGCCGATGCTGCCGATGTCTTCATCAAAAATATTGCCTGCAATTATCAACAATTTTTTATTTTCCTCGAGAACGAGTTTTCTTGAATATTTTTCTAAACTGTACCAGAGGTTTCGATTTAAATAAGGGGTCTGGGGGGAAATATTAACCATTGAAAAGGAATTAAGATTATCTTCTGGCGAATTCGTGTGATCAGCCGAAGGCGACATATGACCTCGATCATAGCAAGAGCCCGAAAATTCAGTTTCAGAAACTGCTTTTTCATTGGGATGGTGGGACTTGAGATATTGTATGAGGCTTGGGTCCGCATGAAATTCATCTTTTCTATTGAGATTTCCAAAATTATCCCGTGTTAAAAACCAAGAAACCCAAAAAGGATTTCGTGTCTGTCGATCGTAAGAAATAATTAAATCTTTTTTTGAAATTATTATTTCATCCGAGTTATTCTTCGGAAGAGTTCCCATGAAATGGGGACTGCTCTGAAGTTCTTGAAAAGATGAAACGCCCAAATAAGCCTCGACTTTTGTGTAGGCAGACTGAGCGACTAAGTTAATGGAGATAACAAGAAGACTTTTTTTAAGTACATCCAGGAAAGCCGGAAGACTCATATTTTTTTGTTTAGTTATCAACATAAATAAATGCTAATGGATGTTTCCAAATAAAGAAAATCAGGATTTGGTGAGGATTTAAAATAAATGCAAAATGATGTTAAGCGTTAACTTGTTTTGAGGTGTGAGGCGACAGGCTTAATCTAATGTACAAGTTGCATTTTTTAATTGAAAGAAAGTTATTGAGTAAATCGACTCGGATTAAATGGGTGATCTTGCTTTTGTTGTATCTGCTCTGTCATCATTTGAGAGAGGAGTTCGCCTGTCGCTATTCCTGTTTGAAAGCCCAGCATTTGATGGCCGAGGCCGCAGTAAACATTACTGTATTTACCCGATGGGCCGATAAGGGGGACTCCATCTGGAGAGCAGGGTCTAAGTCCAACCCAGGGTGCAGTTATTTTTAAAGGAACATTGATATTTAGAATTTCGCGAGTCCCATCAATGATATTTTGCACTCGATGATGGCTGATTGAGAAATCATTTTTGACCAGCTCTAAAGTTCCAGCGAGCCTGAAGCCAGATTTTCTGGGGGTGAGGGCTACTTTTTTTTCAAGGTACATTATAGGAAGAGTTAAGGGAGTGGATAGTTCCTCTGTTGTCATAGAGTATCCTTTGCCTCCGAGAATGGGGAGCGAGAGATCCCATTTTTTGCCGAGATTAAGGCTCCAGGAGCCAGGAGTTAGAACAAATTGTTTTGCATGAAAAGTATAGATTTGCCCTTTTGTGGTGACCTGAACGCTTTTTACTTTGGCTTGACGAGAACTTGATTGAGAATTTTTTAAAAAACCATCAGATCGAATTTCAAGATCTTTATCAATAACCTCATGATTTTCTAAAAAAATAGCTCCAAGAGCTTCTGCTTTTTTTGCAAGTGAACAACGGTTTCATAGGGCTCTGCCGTGGCTTCATTTAAAAAATGAACTCCTCCAATGATTCGATTTGGATTTAAAAGGCCCTCGCGTTGAATGCATTGTTCAGTGGAAAGCTTTTCGCTCTCAACACCGAGAGCACTCATCAGCTTTTGTTCTAAATAAATATCGTTGAGGCCCTCGGGGCTTGTCGCAAGCATCATCAATCCTTTTTGTTGAAAAAAAGTTGGATGAGGCGGTTTTTCTGTTAACTCTTTTGTCAGAATGAGGCTTCGTTGAGAAAGCTGGACTAAGGCTTCGATGGATCGAGTTGCTTGTTTTTGATTCATTGATTTAAGGAATCGTAGGAGCCAGAAAATAAGATCCGGATGGAGGCTCGGTTTAATATAGAGTGGACTGTTTGAATCGAGAAGCCATTTTATTGATTTCAAAAACATACCTGGCATTGGAAGGGGCATTGCGAAGCAGGGAGTGAGCCAACCAGCATTTCCGTAGCTACAGCCTTGACCAATTTTGTTTTTCTCAAGAACTAAGACTTTCAAATTTTGTTTTGCTAAAAAATACGCGGTAGAAACTCCAATTATTCCGCCGCCGATTATAATGACATCCCATTTTTGATCCATATTAAAAGCCTGTCGAAAAAATATTAAACTAGCAATTGATTTATTTAAAACAAAAAAAATCCGTAAAAATAATTGCACTGCAATAATTTTAAACTTAGGTGACACTTAAAAATTAATTCGCTAGCCTTGCGATCGATCATTAAAAAGAAATTCTTTACTTAAAGGGGATGAAGTGAGGAAAAATGTTTTATTTGATTCGTAGTCAGCGGCTTATCGAAAAGTTTTTCTATTTCGATCAAGATGTCATTCTAAATTATTATCAAAATTTTTTTCAGTCTAAAACAGATGTATTTATTAATCTCCAATATAAACAAGCCCAATTAAAATCTGTCCTATTTAAAAAAGTTCAAATCCAAAACAGACAAGTTCCAATTAAACGAAATCAAATTAAGCAAAGCCAAAGTATACAATTTAAATTTGATCAGATTCATTTTATAATGCTGCGATTTTTTCAAGATCGAAATTGGGTTCATCGAATATGGGATTATGAAATATGGGATTATCGAGTAGGGAAAGAGCGGTTTTGGGTTCATCTCTGGGATCGCCGAATGTGGGATCGCCTTTGGGATCGCCGAATATGGTCAGTCCAGTGGAAGAATTCATGGCCAATTAGAAGGGTTTTTAAAAGCGAGCAAAGCTCGAAGACTTCAGAAACTCAGCAATGCCTGGAAATTACAAAAGAACGACTCTGTCGAAGGATGTTCAAAGATCGGCAAAATAAAAAAGAATTTAAAGATCGACAAGGCCAAAGATTATACCAATATCGACATTTCCAAAAACAAATTGAAGAACGGCAATACCGAAAAAAATTGAAAATCCCAAAATACATTTTACTGATAGAAGAACAGACACTTCAAAAAGACCTTCACTCTCTGAAGATTTTGCTTAAAAAGTTTTTTCCTAAGATAAATCAATTTACAAGTTTTATATTTAATCAAAACCGAATACAAAAAAATCAAACTGCCTCGATTTTAAATTTGAACAGCAAGAGTGTTTTTTTTCAATATTGCAGGGGGTGTCTCAAAAATAGATTTATTAATTGGATTAAAAAATCGCAATTAATAAGAGAAAAATGAGTAAAAAAGAAAATTATAAAGATGAAAGAGTGGATAAAGATTTTTGCTAAATGAAATTTCATTGATAGGAGTGTAGATGGAGTTTTTTGAAAATAAACAAATGAAAACAGACTACAAAAGTTCAGGTGTGAATGTAGAGATTGGTGATGAGATTGTTGATTGGCTAAAAGAAGAAGAAAATAGCAGACCTTCAATTTTTAAAAATAATATGATTGAGGGAATTGGAGGATTTGCATCTCTTTTTCGGTGGGATTTTTCTAAAATGAAAAAACCATGTCTTGTGACTTGCACCGACGGCGTTGGGACAAAAGTCAAAATAGCATCTTATTTTAATGATTATTCAAAAGTGGGTCAAGATCTTGTAGCAATGTGTGTGAATGATCTCATTTGCACAGGTGCACAGCCACTTTTATTTTTAGATTATTATGCGACGGGAAAGCTCAAAATTGAAATGGCTCGGGCTTTTTTAGCAGGAGTCAGAGAGGCTTGCGAAGAAAGTCAATGTGCTTTAGTTGGAGGGGAGACGGCAGAAATGCCAGGAGTCTACCAAGAAAATGATTTTGATTGTGCTGGATTTGCTGTCGGGGTCGTCGATGAAGATCAAGCGTTGGGTTCTCATCGAGTGAAGGTCGGTGACTGTGTTATAGGAATTTCAAGTTCTGGTTTTCATTCGAATGGTTATAGCCTTTTGCGAAAGATTTTTGAGAACGACCTTGATAAATGGCGAGATGATTTATTGAGACCTACTTTTTTATATGCAAGAGTCGCAAAAAAAATAATGGAGAAAGTAGAGGTTCACGCTTTCGCTCATATCACGGGGGGAGGAGTTGAGAATATACCAAGAATCATTCCTGAAGGATGCGAATGGGAGATGATGGAGTGGGAGATCCCAAGTCTTTTTAAGGAAGTTCAACAGCGGACCGGTTTAGCTGATTTTGAATTGAAAAGAACATTGAACTGTGGAGTGGGTTTTGTAGTAGTTCTTCCTGAAAAAGAAAAAGAAATTGTTTGTGAAATTATAAAGTCTGAGGGGTATTCGTTTTTTAATCTGGGAACTATTCGTAAAAAAAAATGTTAAAAGGGAATAGAATGCTATGAGATCTCGCTGGGCAATTTTTATATCGGGTGCGGGTTCGAACTTGCATGCAGCCATTGAAATGATACTTGAGATCGATTTGATATTGGTTGTGAGTTCTCAGTCAGATGCCTATGGTCTCCAGCGAGCTCGTCGAAATGGAATTGAAACTTTAATTTTAGAAAAAAAAATCGATTGGGAAAATTTAAATTCTCAACTGAAAATGAGGAAAATAGACTGTCTCTTGCTTCTGGGGTTTATGAAAATCATTCCAAAAGATTTTTGTGAAAGTTGGCAAGGGAAAATTTGGAATTTGCACCCAAGTCTGTTGCCCTCCTACAAAGGATCCAGAGCTCTCGAAAGAAGTTTTAATGAGGGTGCTCCGATGGGCGTGAGTCTTCATGAGGTGACCGAGGAATTAGATGGGGGAAAGGTCATTTTGTGGCAAGAGGTCCCTCGTGAAAAAAAACAAACGTCTATGGGCGATCGTCAATATGCGAGTAAGGGTGAAAATGAATTCAATAATAAATATGATAATAAATATGAAAATGAAGATGTCAGTTTAGATATTTGTAGAGGCGAAAGTCAAAGCGAGTTTTCATTCGTGGTCAGTTTGCCTCAAAAAAATTTTGATTTAAAATTGAAATCTGAGAAACAAAAGACACAAAAAAAACAAGAGGAACAGCAGAAACAAGAGGAACAGGAAAATAAGGAGAGTGGTGAGAGGGTGGAGAAGAGTGGGAAGAGTCACAAACAAGAGATGCAGAAATTGGATTCTGATAAAAATTTTCGAAGTGTGTCTCAGAGAATGGGAATAGCGGAGCAAATGATTGTCAGAAAGTTTTTTCGAAGAACTTTGACGACTCATTGATAAGGATTTTTATTCTCAGTTTTTGGTTGCTAAATCGAAAACTTTCGCTGATGATTTTTTCGGTAAAAGGGAGTTGAAAAGTGGATTTGAGAGAAGCCATCGTTATAATTTCTGTGTTCGGAAGAGGTAATTATTTAGCATCCGAATTGGTAAAAATGGGAATTCCCGTCACTCTGTTGGACGTCAGTCATCACATGGGACCTTGGTATCCAGAGGACATCGAAGGGCCCTTTGGTTTTTTTCAAATTAGTGAGTCCCAATGGGAAAGGTTGAAGTCGGATGAGTTAACGCTCACACAGGCTGAAGGATTTTGTTTGTGGTTAAAAACAGGACCTCTTCAATTTCGTTCACTAAATGCTCAGCATCGGTTTTCTGCCTTGGGATTTGAACATCTCTTGGCTCAATTTATCGAAAAAGAAAATTTCAATAAAGAGCAGCTAAAAAATCTGGCAAAATTGCCTTTTGAAAAAAAATGGCTAGCCCATCTTGCTTGCTATTTAACTCAATCCACTGAGTCCTCCTCAAGTGAATCGATCAAATGGAATGAAGTTAGCTCAAACGGGATGAATCAAATGATAGGGCTGAGAAATTTCTTTCATGAGTTTAGTTTTCGAAAGGCCTCAAATTTGGGGGTTGCTCGCGGACTTTCTTGGTGTGAGGCCCTTGGAGTTAAAGTTATTCGGGATGTTGAAATTAAAGATTTGGTTTTTGATTCTCAGACAGGAGGCATCAATCTTGAGCTAAAAACGGACCGACCGGGTGTGATGCATGCGGAGCAGGTCATTTTTGCTCTGACCTCCGAGGAAATTGAAAAAATAAATTCAAAGGTTAATAAATATTTATTTGGTTCAGAAAGAACTTATCCAGAATGGGTTTGGATGCGATACCGAGGTGAATTAACGGGAGATGAAAGCGTGGCAGCGATGACCCAGCAGCTTCCTTTTCACTTTGTCGCAATTGACAATGAGTTTTTACCTTGGACTCATGAAAACTGTGTGATCGCATTGAGGGCCTTTGAATCTGAAAATCGCGAGAATATCGAATATGATTATTGGGTCAAAGTTCCTCATCACCTGAGATTTAATTCTCAGTACCTTGAAAATCTTTGGCATAAAGTCGCTCGACAGATGGAAGAGAAAGTTCCGGGGTTAAAGATCGAACTCAAAGAATTGCCGCCAGAGACTCGATCCACTTTTGAAGAGTTAGGTCCAGCAAGGCATCCGATTTATTCAGAAGCGGTGTTAAGGCAAAGAGTCCATAAATTCTCTAAGGGCATTTATTTTGATTCTCCTGAATATTGGACTTCTCTTTCTTGGGAAGGACAGTTTGACCACCAGGAGAAATTACTCTCCAATTTGAAAAATTGGTGGCGAGCAAAAGAAGAAGCGCGACTAAAAAGAGAAGCCAAACTAACTTCAAATCGAGTCGGAGGTAGCCGAGATTTCGATAAGGATCTTGAGTCCTAGAAAGAAAAAAATGATTGATCGTTACACAAGAAAAGAAATGGGTCGAATTTGGGAAATTGAAAATCGGTTTCAAAAAATGATGGAAGTCGAAATTGCAGTTGCTCAAGTTCAAGCGAGTTTAAAAATTATTCCTCTCAAAGCAGCTCAGCAGATCACTCAGAAAGCACGCTTTTCTGTTGAGCGAATTCATGAGATTGAACAAAAAACAAAACATGATGTGATTGCCTTTGTTTCTTGTATGGCTGAGAATGTGGGAGAAATGGGAAGGTTTATCCATTGGGGTCTCACGAGTTCAGATGTGCTGGATACGGCCTTTAGTCTTCAGGTTGTTGAAGCCGGGAATGAATTGGAAAAAACATTTCAGGTCTTTGAAAAAAATCTAAAAATTAAGATCAGAAAATATTCAGAGACACTTTGTGCAGGTCGAACTCATGGAATGTTCGCTGAGGTGACAACATTTGGTTTAAAATTAGCGGGTTTTTTGGCGGAGTTCGAGAGAAATAAATCGAGAGTTCTTCGAGCGATTGATCAGTTTAGAGTTGTTAAATTGAGTGGAGCGGTTGGGACCTATTCAAGCCAATCCGCAAAAGTTGAAAATTTAGTGGGCAAAAAATTGAAACTCATTCCCGAGACGATCGCTACTCAGGTTGTACCTCGGGATCGACACGCAGAGGTCATCTTTTCATTGGCAATGATGGGTGCGGGTATCGAGCGTTTTGCGATTGAAATGAGGCATCTTCAACGAAGCGAAGTGGCTGAGGTGACTGAGGGATTCTCATTGGGACAAAAGGGATCTTCAGCAATGCCTCATAAAAAAAATCCAATTTCTGCAGAGAATGTCACTGGATTAGCTCGATTACTCAAAGCCTATTCGCAGACGGCATTGGATAATATTCCACTTTGGCATGAAAGAGATATTAGTCATAGTTCAGCAGAGAGAGTTATTTTTCCAGATGCTTTTATCGTTTTAGATTATATGGTGAATCGGATGGCTTTGTTAGTTGAAGGTCTCTCCGTGAATGAAGAGCAAATGCAAATCAATATAGATCGGGCCCAAGGCCAACTTTTCAGCTCACAAATCTTATTGGCCCTTGTTGATAAAGGTTTGGATCGAGAGACGGCCTATGCTCACGTACAAAGGCTGTGTCATTCTTTGAATAAGGAAGAACATTTAAGAGAAAAAATATTAAATGACTCTGAATTAAAACTTTTGCTGAAACCTAAAGAAGTTATGGATATCTTTAAAGGTCTCAAGCAAAAAAAGTCAATCAAAGATACCATAGGGAGGATCTTATGATTTACGAAAAAGGCTCATTGCTTTATGAAGGGAAAGCGAAAAAAATATTTTCCGTCTTTCAATCGAAAGAAAAAAAAATCGATCCTGCAAAAATTTGGATTGAATATAAAGACGATATGACAGCCTTCAATGCACTCAAAAAAGATGAAATTAAAGGAAAGGGAGCAATTAATTTAGAAATTAGCTCCCTTCTTTTTTGTCATTTGGAAAAGGAGTCATGCCAACGAAAGCTACGAATACCCACCCACAGAATTCAGAATTGGAATGCTCAAGTGATGATCGCTCATAAGCTTGAAATGATTCCACTTGAAGTCGTTGTTCGAAATGTCTTGGCGGGGAGTTTGGCTAAAAAACTTGGGAGAGAAGAAGGAGCTCTCCTTTCATCACCAATCGTCGAGTTTTACTTAAAAGATGATCTGTTGGGAGATCCATTTTTAAGTTCAGAGCAAATTCTGAGTTTAGAAATTGCAAAAGAGCTTGATTTAGAAAAAATGAAAGAGCTGGTCCTCCAGATAAATTTGATTTTGAAAGATTTATTTAAGGCAGTTCAGATCCAGCTAGTCGATTTTAAAGTTGAATTTGGTTTAAATGAAAAAGGGGACGTTGTCCTTGGTGATGAAATATCACCTGATTGTATGAGGCTCTGGGACGCAGAAACTAAAAAAAGATTAGATAAGGACTTATTTAGAAGAGATCTTGGCGATGTTAAAGTTGGATATGAAATTGTAAAAGATCGTTTAAAAAAGTATTTCAATGAATTAAAGGAAGAGGGAGCTGGGTAAATAGAAACACCACTAGAAGTGCCCCATCCTGTGATTTTTGAATCGACAAATTTTATAAAGACGAAAAATGAAAAAAAAATGAAATAAAAAACTTGAAATGACTCAAGATTAAAAAAAGGAATGAAATATGAAAACTATCACGAAGACTTTGATGGGTATAAAAATTCTTCCGCGGGACGTAATTCTGGACGTTCAGGGACGTGCAATTGAGAAGCAGATTCGGGAGATGAGTGAATTTGCAGAAACACAACAGATCCAGCTGCGAGTGGGAAAATATATAGAAATGGAAGTCCAAGCTTCTCCAGAAATCTCGATGAAATTGGGTCAGGAGATTGCCCAAAAAATTTTAATTAATCCCTTGATCGAAAAATTTGAAATTGAGTGCATAGACAAAAGCCAGTCCCCCCTTCATTTGGAACAGAAAGGGGGGCATCAATCCTTGGAGAGGCCCCATTCTGACATTTCGATTTATGGCGAGAAAAATATGATGCCTGAAGATTTTTCGGTATCAAAGGGGAACTAAGATGATAAGCCATCTAGAAAAAAGAGTCGGGGTCGTTCGATTTCCTGGAACAAATTGCGATCGAGAAGTTTATGGTTGGGCAGAGGCTAAAAAGTACCAGGTTGATTATCTCTGGTACCAAGATCGGTTTGAAATTAAATCCTATGATTTGGTGATTATTCCTGGTGGTTTTAGCTTTGGGGATTATTTGAGATCTGGGGCTCTGGCGGCTCGAAGTCCAGTCATGGATTCAGTTCGAGAGTTAGCAAAATCAGGTCGAGAGGTTCTAGGAATTTGTAATGGTTTTCAAATTCTTTGTGAAGCCCAACTCCTTCCTGGTGTTTTGGTAAAAAATCACACACGAAGGTTTATCGATAAAATAGTCGAAGTGGTCGTTAAAAATCCCCGAAGAGATTATTCCGAAAAAGCGGGACAAAAATTCAATCTACCAATTGCTCATGGTGATGGACGCTTCTATGCCCCGCCGGAAACTTTAAAATCAATCCATGGTGAAGGATTAGTTTGGTTGCAATACGAGGATTGTCCAAATGGATCCATCGACAGCATTGCAGGCTTATTTAATAAAGAAAAAAATATTTACGGACTTATGCCGCATCCTGAAAGAGCCCTGTATTCTTGGATGAATCACTCGGTGGTTGCCGATGGGCAATTTCACCTTTGCGGATGGGATTTTATATGAAATCAAAGAATATAAATTCAATTGAAAATTGTTTAAAAAAATATCGATTGTCGGTAGATGAATATCATAAAATTTATCAAAAATTGGGTCGAGAGCCCCGACCTATTGAGTGGGCTTTGTTTTCAGCATTATGGAGTGAACACTGTTCTTATAAAAGTTCAAAAATTCACCTTAAAAAATTTGCTCAAACAAAGAATCAATTTGTAAAAACTCATGAAGGCGAAAATGCAGGAATTATTGATCTTGGAGAAGGTGAGCGAATTGCATTTAAGATGGAATCACATAATCATCCGAGTTTCATTGAGCCTTTTCATGGAGCAGCAACAGGAGTGGGTGGAATTTTAAGAGATATTTTTACGATGGGTGCGAGGCCTGTGGCTCTTGCGAATTATTTGTGTTTTGGAGAACTGAATGAAACAAAGATGAAGAATCTTGTTAAAGGAGTTGTCAGTGGAATTGGAAGTTATGGAAACTGTGTAGGAGTTCCAAACTTGATCGGGCAAACTCATTTTTCTGAGTCTTACCAAAATAATATTTTAGTGAATGCATTAGCCATCGGGTATTTTGGTCCTCAAGATCGGATTGCCTTGTCCGCGGCTCGGGGACCTGGAAATTGGGTCGTCTATGTCGGAGCAAAAACGGGAAAAGATGGAGTTCATGGTGCTGCGATGGCTTCAGAATCATTTATTCCTGGAGAGGATGATTCTAAAAAGCCGAATATTCAAATAGGAGATCCATTTTTTGAAAAACTGCTGATTGAATCTTGCCTAGAGGTTATTCAAAAAAATATAGTGGTTGCTATTCAAGATATGGGAGCGGCAGGACTTATTTCCAGCAGTTTTGAAATGGCAAGTAAGGGAGGAGTGGGGATGGTTTTGCATTTAGATAGAGTTCCCACTCGACAAAAAGATATTTATCCTGAAGAGATCCTTCTTTCTGAGTCTCAGGAAAGAATGCTCTTAGTTTGCGAACCTTCTCAATTTGCAGAACTTGAAAAAGTTTTTGTAAAATGGGGGCTCGAAGCGGCCGTGATCGGTGAAGTGACTGAACGGTCTCGTATGGTGCTTCGTTGGCACGATGAAATATTGACAGATATTGATCCTGAATGCCTAGTAGAGGGAGCCCCCGTTTACCAACGTCCCTACTCGCATTTAGATTCTCCTTTTTGTGAGGAAACTTTAAATCAAGTTCAAGATAGTCAATCGAAGGCAGCTGAATTAGAGACGGAAAATAAGAATCTGGCAAAAAAGGAGCTGACTCAAGAGGAGATAAACGAGCTGACTCAAGGGGAGAGTAAAGAGGAGATAAAAAAGAAGATAGCTCCCGCTGCTCGGATTCAGGGGCACGGCACTGGCCAATTACAGATCCCACTAGAGATGGAGACAGAGGTCTTTTCGAAGCATTGTTACCATCTCTCTAAGGAATTTTATAGTTCCAAGAGGTGGATCTATGAGCAGTTTGATCAAAGAGTGGGTGCTTGCACAGTTCTGTGTTCGACCAATTCTGAAGTTGGTATGATTCGACTCCCCAGTGGGCGGGGCTTGGGAGTGGCATTGGGATGTCGGCCAGATATAATGAAAATAGATAATTATTTAGGAGTTGCTGATGCCGTTATTTGGCCAGTTCTTCAGTTGGCTTCGAAAGGGATCAGAGCTTGTGCGATCACGGATTGTTTAAATTTTGGAAATCCTGAAAGTCCTCAAATTATGTCAGAGTTTGCTCAAGCTGTTGATGTCATCGTAAAAGCAAGTCAGGTATTCGAAGCTCCCGTGATTTCTGGGAATGTGAGTTTTTATAACTCCACTGAGGGACACAATATCACATCAACTCCTGCGATCGGAGTTGTCGGACTCCGTAAAAATTGCGAAATGATTCCAGCTGAAAAAAATATAAATAAAAATATTGTTTTATTTAAAATAGGAGTTGAAGGCGTTTTTTCAGAACCTACAGATCAAGGTGTCCTCGATCAAAATCAGGACTCAGAAGAGTTTATTCATGGACAAAGAATTTGGGGTCGAATTCATTGGCAGTGGTTAAAATCTTTTCAAGATTTTCTGATTGATTTAAACGAAGAGGGTCTTTTAAGGTTTTCAAAGGGAATTAATCTTGAAGGCTTCGACTTAACTTTAGGATCAGTTATTTCAAATTTCCAGGGTGAATTTATTCCTGTTGTTTCTAGCGAAAAAAAGAAACAGATGGAACCCTTCTTTAGCTTTCTTGTCGGTTTGAGTTCTGATGATGTTGAGAATTTTTTAGACAAGGTAAAAATAAGAAAGTATTTAATTTGGCAAAAAATAGGGGTTTGTCAAATTGATCATATTCAAAAGAGCCATAACCTCGATGGGGTAGATAAAAATAAAAATTTATTAAAATATAAAAATAATTTGGGCGAAATTTTAGGGGATTTAGAATATGGCATTTAGAGAAGAGTGCGGTGTTTTTGGAGTCTGGAATTCTCGTCAAGCAGCTCAAAGTATTTATTTGGGTTTATTCGCTCTTCAGCACAGAGGACAGGAGTCAGCGGGGATATCCGTTTTGTCGAGTTGGCAGACTCCTCATATGGAGCACCATAAAGGTCTTGGTTTGGTCGGAGAGGTATTTGAACCTTCGGTTTTAAGTCAATTGTCGGGAGTAGCTGGAATTGGTCATGTTCGTTATTCAACGACCGGGCAGAACTTGTTGACCAATGCTCAGCCTTTATCTGCCAATCTTTTCTC
>JACCDM010197354.1_pt1 | contig 15112 bp, 13 predicted proteins | sample 7445851 | NCBI WGS metagenome assembly JACCDM01 (sample SAMN15323438, study PRJNA562643) | freshwater metagenome | isolation source: river surface water | place: USA:Blue River Watershed | collected 2017-08-16
ACCATTGATTTGAAATGGTTTTTAATTTCTGAGGTCGCGCGCGTGAACTTGCATCCAAGCTTTGCTCGCAGTTGGCCGGCGATTAGCGCCCCGCTTCTAGATATTGCTGGTTAAGTCTCTTAAGTGAATCGCGGACAACCGCGCTCTCACTAGTGCGCCAGAGCGGTGGCATTGAGTTAAGTAGGACCGCGCCGTATTGCTTATTTACAATTCTTGAATCCAAAATTGCAACAACTCCTAGGTCATCTACCGATCGGATGAGCCTTCCAGTGCCTTGAGCGAGAAGTAAGGCAGCTCTTGGAAGTGAGACCTGCATAAATCCTGAGCCACCTGATTCATCTGCTCTTGCCGAGCGGGCCGACATGACTGGATCATCAGGTCTTGGAAATGGAATGCGATCGATAGCAACAAGTGTGCAGGCTGGGCCAGGAACATCAACTCCTTGCCAGAGGCTCATAGTTCCAAGCAAAATTGAAGTTGGATCTTCGGCGAATCTTTCAACAAGTGAACCGACGCTATCGCCACGTTTTTGAGTGATGATTTTTATCGGAAGTTCAGCAAGCACTCGCCTTAAGTGATCATCTGCCATCTCAACTCCACGCCAAGATGAGAAGAGCGCCAGCGTTCGCCCACCAGCTGCATCAATTAGCTCGCCCAATTCGACCAGCGCCTCAACACTTGGACCATCTCGACCGGGTTCGGGAAGATGGCGTGGAAGATAAAGCATTCCTTGAGCGGCAAAATCAAAGGGAGAGCCGACATCGAGCATCTGCACATTTGCTGGATCCACACCGCTGGAACTTGATTCTTCATCTACTTCTTCCTCGGTGTTTGCCACAAGGCCTAAATTCCGCGCGATGGCATCAAAACTTTTTCCGACTGACAAGGTCGCACTCGTTGCAATAACTGGCGTTTGTTTAAATAAGTTCTCGCGTAGAACTGATGAGACATCAAGCGGGGCAAGGTAGAGCGTTGAGAAATTCGGCTCAAACCAGAGCACCGAACCCTGCCCCATTCGCAATAACTTCTGCGTGGTTGTTTTGATTTCGTTGACTGCTCCCTTTACCCGGGCCCGCTCGGCGAGGGTATCTGGGTCAATAATTTCGCTATCGGCATTTATCGCTGCAACTACCGCTTCGGCCGCTTCCTTAACTTTTCTAATTGGGGCAACTAATGAGTCGGGAAGTTCATCAAGTCTTCGCTCTTCTTGGCTCTTGAGTCGATATTCGGCGCTGTACTCATCAAGGGCCCCGGCAAATTGATCGGCTGCCTTCTCAAATGCGTTGGCTAATTTTCCAGGCATGTGTTTTCTGGTCATGGCTGCGGCCCTTGAGATTCGACCTGCAGTTAGCTCTTCGGTAACTGCTTGCGTAGTGCGATCCATAAATTCATGGGCCTCATCAAGAACTATCGCATCGCGCTCGGGCAATATTGGATGTGAATCGACAATTTCAATCGCAAGCAGAGTGTGATTTGTTACGACGATATCGGCGGTTTGGGCTTTAGCTTTCGCATTCACCGCAAAACATTGGCTTCCAAAACGACATTCCTCGGCGCCTACGCATTCGCGCCCCGAGGTCGAGTTAGCGAGCCAGACTCTTCTATCAACTTCTGGAGCATCATCCCGGTCGCCCGAAACTCCTGGTTTTTCAGCCCACTCTCGAAGGCGACGGGCATCTTTCTCTAAGGTAGATATGTCTACGAGTAATTCGGCATCAGCATTTGTCTCCCCGGCATTCATCTTTTCAAGGCAGATGTAATTACCAACGCCTTTATAAACCGCAAAGGAGATTTCCCGCCCCAACTCTTTCTCCAGCGCCTTCTTTACTTTCGGAAGGTCGCGCTCCACAAGTTGTCTTTGTAGAGCAAGAGTTGCTGTTGCTACCAAAACGCGCTTTCCATGCACTAAAGAAGGCACGAGGTAGGCAAGTGACTTTCCAGTTCCCGTCCCTGCTTGGACAAGTAGGTGATGGCGATCGGCCAGGGCGTTAGCAACAGCTTCTGCCATTTCGATTTGGCCCGCGCGGGCTGCGCCATCGATTGCCGAAACGGCAGCTTCAAGGGCAGATCTGACCTTCTCAAGGCTCATCTCGGGCTCACTTTAGGTTCAACTTCTCCCCGACTCTCCGAATTTCCCTCTTACCATCAGATATTTGCAGGTATAGCATTTAACTATGTGCGTAGGTTGTATGGCAGTAGCAATGGCTTCAATGATGGGTCCCGCTCCAACTATTGAGGTGCCAGAGCTGATTATTGCTCCGGCTCCAGTAGTTGTAAGTGAAGTTGTAACTCAAGTTCCAAAGGTTGCCAAGGCGGAGATTGTTATTAGCTCTCCTGGTCCTTTTGATCTTCAAGCTGTCTAGCTCTAAGTCTTTAACTTAAAGCTAGTTAGCAACTCACTCCTCTTTTTTTCTGCGCCTTTTAGCTGCATCCAGATGTTGAACCGCAGCCCTCGCAAACATAGCAAGCTCCGGATGCGCGCATTTTTACTCCGCAGGTAACACAGAGTGGTGCATCCGACTTTATGCCGGCGATTTTCTCTAACAACTCAGTTGAGGAACCGATATTTGTCGGAGCGGTTTCGATTTTAACTTCGACTGGCTTTGCTTTCGCTTCAACTACTGGTGCAACTATTGGAGCAGCAACTTCTTGCGCGATTGCATACTCGCCACTCTCAACGGCGTTGGCCCGTTCAGCTGCTGTATATATTCCATAAGCAGCGCGGATATCGCCAGGTAAATAATCAAGGGCGAGGCGACGGAAGATGTAATCCATCATGGATTGCGCCATACGGATATCTGGATCATCTGTCATGCCGGCTGGTTCAAAGCGAGAGTTTGTGAATTTCTGTACGTAAGTCTCAAGTGGCACTCCGTATTGAAGACCAATGGAGACTGCGATCGAGAAGGCATCCATAACTCCAGCAAGAGTTGATCCTTGCTTGCCGAGCTTTAAGAAGATTTCGCCGAGTTGGCCATCTTCGTAAGTGCCAGCGGTCATGTAACCCTCTGCGCCACCAACAGCAAATGATGTGGTCCGAGATGGACGTGACTTAGGAAGGCGCTTGCGCGTTGCAGGTGTTGGAGCGGCTGCTTCGCTTGTCTCTTCTTTCTTCGTTGCCTTTGCATCCGAAAGTGGTTGTCCGACCTTGCAGTTATCGCGATAAATAGCGATCGCCTTTAGGCCAAGCTTCCATCCTTCGTAATAAACCTCTTCTACCTCTTCAATCGTTGCATTCTCAGGAAGGTTTACTGTCTTTGAGATTGCGCCAGATAGGAATGGTTGGCAGGCAGCCATCATTCGAACATGGCCCATTGGAGCAATTGAGCGAGCGCCGAGCGCGCAATCAAATACGTCATAGTGTTCTGGCTTTAGACCAGGGGCATCAACAACATGGCCATTTGCGGTGATGTATTCAACGATTGCCTCGATCGTTTCTTCGGTGTAGCCCAATTTACGGAGAGCTTGTGGAACGGTCTGGTTAACGATCTGCATCGAACCGCCACCAACCAACTTCTTAAATTTCACTAGCGAGAAGTCCGGCTCGATACCGGTCGTATCGCAATCCATCATCAATCCAATAGTTCCAGTTGGAGCGAGAACGGAGGCCTGGGCATTACGCCAGCCATTCTTATCGCCGATAGCAAGGCAGGAATCCCATTGCTTATTTGCCTCACTCCAGACATCGCGGTCAAGAGTTGAGACTGCCTTTGCGGAGAGTGATGCTGCTTGGTGTTTCTTCATGACGCGAGTGTGCGCGGAGGCATTTCTTGCGTAGCCATCGTATGCGCCAACAATTCCAGCGATTTCAGCGGAGCGACGATATGACGTTCCCGTCATCAGCGAAGTGATTGCGCCAGCAAGTGCGCGGCCACCTTCTGAGTCATATGCAAGTCCAGAGGCCATCAAGAGTGCGCCGAGGTTTGCGTATCCAATTCCGAGTTGGCGATATGCGCGGGTAGTTACACCAATTGCCTCGGTTGGGAAATCAGCGAAGCAGATAGAGATATCCATTGCGGTGATAATCAACTCAACTGATTTAACAAAGTTCTTTGCATCAAATGAGCCATCGCTCTTTAAGAACTTCATCAAATTCAATGAAGCAAGGTTGCAGGAAGAGTTATCAAGTGACATGTACTCAGAACATGGGTTGGATGCGTTGATTCGTCCAGTCTCTGGGTTGGTGTGCCAATCATTGATTGTGGTGTCATATTGAATTCCAGGATCAGCGCAGGCCCAAGCAGCTTCGGCCATCTTGCGGAAGAGTGATTTTGCATCAATCTCTTCAATTACTTCACCAGTTGAGCGAGCGCGTAGACCGAACTTCGAACCGTTCTCATAAGCACGCATAAATTCATCATTTACACGTACTGAGTTATTTGCGTTCTGGTATTGGACGGAGATGACATCTTTTCCACCGAGGTCCATATCAAAACCGGCATCGCGAAGGACGCGGATCTTCTCTTCTTCGCGGACCTTTGTTTCGATGAACTCTTCTACATCTGGGTGATCAACATCTAGAACCACCATCTTCGCAGCCCGGCGGGTAGCGCCACCAGATTTGATGGTGCCGGCTGAGGCATCTGCGCCGCGCATAAATGAGACCGGGCCAGAGGCAGTACCGCCGGAGCGGAGCAACTCTTTTGAGGAGCGGATTCTGGAGAGGTTTAGACCAGCGCCCGAGCCGCCTTTGAAAATCATGCCCTCTTCGCGATACCAGTTCAGGATTGAATCCATAGTGTCATCGACCGAGAGAATGAAGCAGGCCGAGACTTGCTGTGGAGCGGTTGTTCCAACGTTAAACCAGACAGGTGAGTTGAAAGAGAAAACTTGGTGAAGGAGCATGTAAGTCAATTCATGTTCAAAAACTTCAGCATCTTCTGGGGTTGCGAAATAGCCATGTTCTTTACCAGCTTTTGTGTAGGTAAGAACTACGCGATCAATTACTTGCTTTAGTGACCATTCGCGATTCTCATGTCCGACAGCGCCACGGAAGTATTTTGTAGTGACGATGGTGGAAGCGTTAACGGACCAGAAATCAGGGAATTCAACGCCCTTCTGTTCAAAGACTGTTTCGCCAGTCTTCCAATTTGTTTGCACAACATCGCGCCGCTCCCATGTGACTTGATCGTATGGGTGGGCACCTTGGGTGCTGAAAACTCGCTCTATTTTTAGGCCTTTTCCAAGCTTGTTCTTGGCACCTGGGCGATTGATAACCGTGTCCGACATTCTCTTTTTCTCCGTCTCTTAATTAATTCTGAATCTTTAGTTTTGTTTTTACTGCTTTTCTTACTTTTTAATGCGATAGATATTCAGTTTTCTCAACTACTTATCGGACACATCATTTAAGTTGCGGGGAAGAAACTTGTTTCGACTCCGAGATTTTCTCGGAAGGGATGGCGCGGAGAAGTGCGATCTCACCTTCGAAATCTTCAAGGGAGGAAAAGTTACGGTATACCGAGGCATATCGCAGGTAAGCCACCTCATCGAGTTCGCGTAGCGGTGAGAGAATCGCCATACCCACTTCTTGGGCCTCTATCTCAGCCTGGCCGGTCGCACGGAGCGACTCCTCAACCCGCTGGGCTAGGAGTGCCAGATCATCGTCGGAGACAGGTCGGTTCTGGCAGGCCTTGCGGACGCCATTTATGACCTTCTCGCGGCTGAAGGGTTCAGTCGCGCCGCTTCGCTTGATGATTGAGAGAACTGCAGTTTCCTGGGTGGAGAAGCGAGAGCCGCAGGTTGTGCATTCACGACGGCGGCGGATAGCTGTGCCCTCATCGGCAGGACGGGAGTCGATAACTCGAGACTCCTCGTTGCGACAGAAGGGACAGTTCACGGCGTGTCATTCCTCTCAATGCTGGGAAAAATCAGACTTTGGGTGTATTGGCGATTCGGCTTTGAACCACTACTTATGGAAGTCTAGCGCCTTTTCACCCCAATATCTAGGGGTAAGAGTAAAGCAAGGGTTGAGAGTTGGCAATCACCTTAGAGAAGGCTAAGGGCGTGTCGGGATATAGATCTTCTGCCCTGCGACCAACTCTGGGGACTTTAGGCGATTAACCGAAATAAGTTCATCAACCATCTCCCGCTTATCTCCTGAGCCACTCAAGTTCGCGGCTATTGACCACAAGGACTCCCCGGGCTTAACCGTGATTTTCACATAGGGGGTTGAGGAGATTGAATCTTCAGCTCCAGCAGTGGCCCCGGAAAATAGCGAAAAACCAGCAAGAAGCAAGATGGAGAGAGATGTGACTACCGCGAGCCTCGCGACTAATCGACCTCGGGGGGTGAGGCGAACTTGCGAATTGCTCCTTAAGGGGGACGGATTAAAAGCGATCGTCGACATCATTCTCTCCAGCTACTTCTAGCGTTTTCCAGAAAGATCGTTGAGAGCGGGGATACTCTTCGAACGTCTGTTCTAAAGCAAAAGGTACACCCCGCCACTGACATGAGCAAGTTTTTTTAGAACATTTGTTTGAAATTCTCGTAAATTTGTTCTAACCTAAGGCCATGACTCCAAAGGTTTCCGAACTACCCGATGGCCCCGTTGATGAGAATGGCCTCACCTCAAGGCAACTCAAGATCCTTGAAGCTATTAAGAGCGCAATGGAAGAGAAGGGCTACCCGCCTTCGATGCGAGAGATTGGCGATGCCGCCGGCCTAGCCTCCCCCTCAAGCGTTAAGTACCAATTAGAGGCCCTCGAGGCAAAGGGTTGGATCCGTCGTGATCCATCTCGTGGCCGCGCCCTTGAAGTATTAACACCGGGTGATGAGAGATTTGAAGATATTAAACCGGAGCGCACCCATAACATCCCACTCGTCGGTCGAATCGCAGCTGGTGGTCCGATTCTTGCCGAGCAAAATGTAGAAGAACTCTTCCCGCTTCCCGCTGCAATTGTGGGCGAGGGTGAATTATTCATGTTGAAAGTTGTCGGTGATTCCATGGTCGATGCCGCAATTTGCGATGGCGATTACGTTGTTATCCGCGCACAAAAAGATTGCAACAAAGGTGAGATTGTTGCTGCGATGATTGATGGCGAAGCAACAGTTAAGACCTTCTCGAAGAAAGATGGCCACATCTGGCTACTTCCCGCCAACGATAACTACGCCCCAATAAATGGCGATAACTGCGAGATTCTTGGAAAGGTTACCGCGGTACTTCGTTCCGTTCGTTAAACCCTTACAAACTTCTCAAGTAAATGCGCGAGCGCTCCATCAACTCTTGCATGTAGCGATGTCCCATTCTCTAAATGCTCCTCACTAATAATCTCGCCCTCTTCATGTATTCGACTTACAAGATCGCCTCGGTTATAAGGAATGAGAGTGCGCACCTCAACTTTTGGCCTTGGAAGAGAGCCTTCAATCGCAGCAATTAACGCCTCAATCCCAGCTCCGGTATGCACCGAGATTGGATAAGCATCAGGTTCCTCGCGCATCACAAGACGGATCACTTCCGGGTCTGCAATATCTGCCTTATTTAGCGCGATAATTTCGGGGATTTTCTCGCCCCCGATATCTCTTACTACTTCGCGCACCGCTTTGATTTGGCCAAGCGGATCTTGGTGTGAGCCATCAACGACATGGACTATCAAATCAGCGCCAGATACCTCCTCTAGCGTTGATTTAAAGGCGTCAATTAATTCATGCGGAAGGTGCTTAACAAATCCCACCGTGTCGCTAAGTGTGTAGACCCGGCCATCTTTAGTCTCGGATTTTCTTACTGTGGGATCAAGGGTGGCAAAGAGGGCGTTCTGTACCAATACCCCGGCATTTGTTAGGCGATTTAGTAGTGAGGATTTTCCAGCATTTGTATATCCAGCTATGGCAACTGAGGGGATTGAATTTCGTCTTCGCTCTTGCCTTTTGGTATCGCGAGCAACTTTCATCTCTGCGATCTCCCGTCGCAACTTCGCCATCTTGTCGCGGATGCGGCGTCGATCTACTTCAATTTTCGTTTCACCAGGTCCACGGCCGCCTATTCCACCGGCTTGGCGCGAGAGCGAATCACCCCAACCGCGAAGCCTTGGCAACATATAACTAACTTGAGCCAGCTCAACTTGCGCTTTACCTTCTTTGCTTTTCGCATGTTGAGCAAAAATGTCGAGAATCAAAGCGGTGCGATCCACAACTTTTACTTTCACTTTATCTTCTAAATTTCGAAGTTGCCCCGGACTTAACTCACCATCGCAAATCACGGTATCGGCGCCGGTTGATTTAACAACGCCCTTTAACTCACTTACCTTTCCCGACCCGATAAAGGTCGCTGGGTCTGGCTTATCCCGCCTTTGGATTAACGCATCTAGAACTTCGGAACCAGCAGTTTCAGCAAGTGCCGCTAATTCAGCCATTGAATTCTCGGCATCCTTTATCGAACCTTCAGTCCAAACTCCAACTAAAACAACCCGCTCTAATCTAAGTTTGCGATATTCCGCCTCAGAGATATCAGTTAGCTCTGTAGACAGACCCGCTACACGTCGAAGCGCTTGGCGATCGCTCAAATCTCGCTGGGTTGAGTCAAAAGAGTCTGGAATAAATATTTCCGAATCAAACTCAGCGGCGAGATCGGCGCTCTCTTGAATGAGTTGCTCAAACTCCTCATCACGGGACTTACCCAAGAAAAGCCCCTATTTCAACCTCTTTTACGAGCACCGCCGGGCCGGTGAGAATCGCATTTGAGTGGGCATCAATTTCGACTTCCAGCCTTCCCCCGGGTGGATGGATTACCCACTTTGCTGGAAGTCGCTTATTTCTTTTAAGAGTTGCGGCAAGGGCAACCGCACAAGTTCCAGTCCCACAGGATCTCGTTTCGCCTACTCCCCGTTCTTGAACTCGCATCGCCAACTCGCCACCTTCAAGGAATTGAACAAATTCAACATTTACACCATCGACATAGGCATCATCCGGTGAAACTGACGGGGCGATTGCTAAATCACCCACTTGATTTATATCTTCGACAAAGACAACAGCATGAGGATTACCCACATTTATGTTGTACCCGCTCCAAGAATTTCCATTTGCGCTCGCTGAAATCTCCCCTTCGACTTGGGCTACTTGTCCCATATTTACAGTTATATCTCCAGAATCTGGGGCGCTTATGAACTTCGCCCCATCGCGCGTGAGAATTGGAAAAATTCCAGCAGCTTGATGGCCTCTCTCGACGAGATAGCGCGCCATCACCCGGATCCCATTTCCACACATCTCGGCAATTGATCCATCGGCATTTCGATAATCCATAAACCACTTACCGTTTTGCTGTTGAATTCTTATAACCCCATCGGCGCCAACTCCATTTTGCCGGTTACAGATACTTCTTATTGCGCGTTCACTTAATTCAATTTCGCCATTTGGGTCGTAAATAATTACAAAATCATTCTCGGTGCCGTGGCCATAAGTGGCTGTTATTGAACTCATCGTGATTACCCAATCGTAGATGAGAGCACGGCGCTGAGGCGTTCGCGAGTAGCACCCTTTAACCAATTGATTCGCTCGTCACGCGAGAACCAGGTCTCTTGCCTGCGGGCATAGGCACGAGTGGCGCGCTTCGTTTCTTCTTTAGCCTCTTCCTGGCTCACTAAACCCTCTAAATAAGTGATTATTTGGTTATAGCCAAGGGCGGCGCGAGCGGTTCGCCCCTTTGTGATTCCTTTTTCCATCAAACCGCGCACCTCATCAACAAATCCCCTAGCCCACATCGCATCTACCCGAGCATCGATCCGCTCTTTCAAATCTTCTCGATTCATCACCAAACCAAATTGCTTAGCATCTGGGTAATAGCAAGCTCCGGCCTTGGGTAAGTTCGCGGTAAATGGCGCTCCGGTAATCTCAATTACTTCAAGTGCTCGCACAACTCGACGAACATTCTCTTTTGGTATCGCTGCCGCTGCTGCTGGATCGAGCTTTGTGAGCCTGGCATGCATCTCATCAATTCCTACTTGCTGCGCTTCAAGTGTTAGGCGAGCTCGAACGACTGGGTCGGTATCTGGAAAATTCAACTCATCGAGGATTGCCTTTATGTAAAGACCAGTACCGCCAACGACTACAACGTTCTTTCCCATCGCCAATAATTCATCGATTTTTCCGCGCGCCCAACCTTGGTACTCCGCGACCGATGCATCTTGAGTTACCTCAAGGACATCGATTAAATGATGCGGTATTCCGGAGCGTTCTTCAGCGGTCAATTTCGCGGTTCCTATATCCATGCCACGATAAAGTTGCATGGAATCAGCGTTGATTATTTCAGCGCCCAAGTGCTTTGCTAGCTCGATTGAGAGTTCGCTCTTTCCCGTCGCTGTTGCCCCAACTATGAAGGTCAAACTCATTTAACGAGTGAACTCTTTAGCTGCGGGACGCCAAGAAATATGCCGTTTGTCTCAGCTTCTAGTTTTCGAATCTCAAAGGCATCCCCGCCTCGGGAGCTGCGAATAGAAATCCTCTCTCCCATGATGAAGTGAGGCTTTGCGCTAATTATTTTTACAGTAGCAAGGTCGCCCGGACGCGCCCCTTCGGAGCCTTGTAAATCAAAGTGGACTAAGCGAAAGTCTCTACTTTTTCCTTGGGCTCTACCTGACTCAATATCTGTGATCAAGACTTCTAACTCTTTGCCAATTACATCTTCATTCACCGAGAGCGAGACCTCATTTAATCGCTGGTGCAATCGGTCGTAGCGCTCTGCGACTACCTCTTCGCTAATTTGATCGGGCATTTCGGCGGCGGGGGTTCCGGGGCGCTTTGAGTACTTAAAGGAGTAAGCGGCAAGAAAGCGCAGTTCGCTACAAATATCAAGGCTCGCTTGAAAATCAGCCTCGCTCTCCCCGGGAAAGCCGACAATCACATCTGTGGTGATAGTTGAGTGCGGCATCGCTTGGCGAACTTTTTCGATGATGGCGCGGTATCGATCGACCCGATAAGAGCGGCGCATCGCTTGCAAAATTCGATCCGAACCAGATTGAAGCGGCATATGAAGGTGGGGCATCACATTGTGAGTCTCGGCCATCGCTTCGATTACATCATCAGTGAAATCACGTGGGTGAGGTGACATGAAGCGAACCCGCTCCAAGCCATCCACTTTCCCGCACTCCCGGAGCAACTTTGCAAAAGCAGCGCGATCGCCAAAGTCGACTCCGTAAGCATTTACGTTTTGGCCAAGAAGCGTTATCTCGGTAACGCCCTCATCAACGAGAGCGCGCACCTCTTTCATGATCTCATCGCTAGGGCGGTCTTTCTCGCGACCGCGAAGTTGCGGAACTATGCAGAAAGTACAGGTGTTATTGCAGCCAACAGATATTGAGACCCAAGCTGAAAATGCTGAGTGTCTACGAGCCGGGAGGGTGGATGGGAAGTGCTCGAGCGCCTCTTTAATCTCAACTTGAGAACGTTGCTCGATGCGAGCCCGCTCTAGAAGGGCGGGAAGTGAGCCAACGTTATGAGTACCAAAGACCACATCTACATAAGGTGCCTTCTTGATGATGCCGCCTTTATCTTTTTGGGCAAGGCAACCGCCAATTGCAATTTGAAGATCTGGATTGGCCTTTTTGGTTGGGGCCAAAAAACTTAAGTGACCATAAAGCTTGTTATCTGCATTCTCACGAACAGCGCAAGTGTTAAAGACAATGAGATCCGGGTCTTGCCCGGGACGGGCTGGAAGATAACCGGCTGCATCAAGTGAACCGGCAATTCGCTCGGAGTCATGGACATTCATCTGGCAACCCAGAGTCTGGATGACATAGGTACGGCTCACCTGCGAATCGTACCTATCGCGCTATCTCGCCGAAATTCCTAACTCCTGTATGACTCTAGTAACGATACTTCCAGAGAAACCCCTTCGCGAGAGCGCTCCATGGAGTCTGCGGTATGCGATCGGTGGTTCTAATTTCGCATAGGAGCGAGCCTTACGAGTTGCAAAATTAAGTGCATTCTCATACTCGGCATCATCTGAGATATCACTTGTTATCCATTCGATAATCTCATCGCTAATTCCTTTTGAACGGAGCTCGCCAATGATTATCCGCCGTGAGACTTTCTTAGTGCGCTGGCGGGATTCGCTCCAATAACGAGCAAACTCATAATCGTTTACAAAGCCCTGTTCTTGGAGGCGAAAGAGAATTGCATTCGCCACTTCTTCGGCAATTCCTCTTTTTTTGAGAAGAGAGAAGAGCTCTCCCCTACTTTTCGCACGACGACCTAGCGCGGTAAGCGCAATCGTCGTTCCTACTTGGTAGGGGTCGCTCGCTACTTCTTCTTCGAGGAGATCGCCTTCGATATTAGAACTCGACATCGGCAGCAGCTTCATCGATTGCTGCTACTAAAGCAGGATCGATATCAGCGGTTGCGTAATGTGTGCGGATCTTCGACTCGATCTCATTAGCAAGATCAGGGTTATCGATTAGGAATTGGCGTGAGTTCTCTTTACCTTGGCCAAGTTGGTCACCCTCATAGGTAAACCAAGCCCCGGATTTCTTTACGATTCCAAGGTCAACGCCAAGATCTAGAAGGCTTCCCTCGCGAGAGATTCCAACTCCGTAGAGGATGTCGAACTCTGCTTGCTTAAATGGGGGCGCCATCTTGTTCTTCACAACTTTGACGCGGGTTCTATTTCCAACCGCTTCTTGGCCATCCTTCAAAGTCTCAATTCGACGGATATCCATACGGACAGAGGCGTAGAACTTCAAGGCTTTTCCACCAGTAGTCGTTTCAGGAGAGCCGAAAAATACGCCGATCTTGTCGCGTAGCTGGTTGATGAAAATTGCAGTGGTCTTAGATTGGCTAAGTGCGCCAGTGATTTTGCGGAGCGCCTGGGACATAAGTCTTGCTTGAAGACCCATATGGGAATCGCCCATCTCGCCCTCAATTTCAGCTCTTGGAACAAGGGCTGCGACTGAGTCGACGACGATTAAATCTAAAGCGCCGGAGCGAACCAACATGTCAGCAATTTCAAGTGCCTGTTCACCAGTATCTGGTTGTGAGACGAGGAGGGCATCAATATCAACGCCCAACTTCTTTGCATATTCAGCATCGAAGGCATGTTCAGCATCAATAAATGCAGCGATACCGCCAGCGCGCTGTGCGTTAGCAATTGCGTGAAGAGTAAGGGTTGTTTTACCTGAGGATTCAGGTCCAAAGATTTCAATAATTCTTCCGCGTGGAAGTCCGCCGATTCCTAGGGCGACATCAAGGGCGATTGAGCCAGTTGGGATGACTTCGATTGGCTGTGAGGTTCTCTCACTCATCTTCATTACAGAGCCCTTACCAAACTGACGCTCGATCTGGGCAAGCGCGGTATCTAGGGCCTTCTGCTTTTCAGGGGCTGGTTGGTTCTTATTTTCTTCAGATGGATCTTTAGCGGGTTTAGCCACTTGTCTTGCCTTTCTCTTTATCGTTAGTTGGTCCAGAAGGTACGGAAGACCACCGACGGCCCGAGCTCTCTCGGGCGGAAGTGTGGAACCGCTCTGGTTGGGCATAACAGCTACGCGCCGTTATTGACCGAAAGTCTACCGAACATTTGTTCTAATGACTTAAAGACACGCTGCGCCATACCGTGCCCCATGGCCACCACCCCATTTACCGCTCCACGGCCAGCCGCTTACGCCCCAATCCCCAAGCCCCTCAAGCGCAAAACAGCTCCATCTGAGATTCCCCCCGGCCCGCGCTCGCCACTTCTAACTCTTAAGTTTCAACGAGATACCCCCGGATTTTTGCGGGCCGCTCGGGATGAATTTGGTGACCTCGCTTCATTCTTTTTAGGCGGCCAACTCTTCTACGGAGCATTTGCCCCTGAAATGGTTCATGAAGTAACAGTTAGTAAGCAACATAGTTTTATCAAAGGCGTCGGCTTTGATCGGATGCGTAAAGTTCTTGGGACTGGATTGCTTACTAATGAAGAACCAATTCACCTACGGCATCGCCGCTTGATGCAATCGCCATTTCACATTAGCAAGATTTCAACTTACGCCGAAACAATGCTCGCCCTTACTGAAAAACATATTTCAAACTGGCGAGCTGGATCCGACGTAGAGCTTGGACCAGAGATGATGTCGCTGACTTTCGACATTGTCGCTGAAATTCTCTTTGGCACTGATATCTCAAAAGATACCGAGCGGGTGCAACGCTCCATGCATATCGCCATCGACCGAATCGAGCGGACTATGTTGCCTGGGCTTGACCGGATGGATAGCTGGCCAATCCCCTACTTCAAGAAATTTCATACTGCTGCCGATGATTTAAATGATGTCGCTTCGAAAATCATCCGTACTCGAATCGAAAGAGGTATTAAGCGCGATGATTTGTTGGGGATTCTTCTTGAGGCAACAACTCCGGAGGGAGAGCGCCTTAGCGCTGAGGAAATTTCCGATGAAACTTTAACGCTTATATTGAGTGGCCATGAAACAACTGCAAATGTTCTTACTTGGGCATTTGCATATTTAAGCGAGTATCCAAAGTACTGGGAGCAACTTGCAATTGAAGCAGAGGAAGTATTGGCGCATCGTGGAGAAGATGATTTTGCTTCACATCTCTTTCGAGCCCCGATAGCTTCGACAATCTTTAGCGAAGTACTTCGCTTATGCCCACCTGTCTGGGTAGCTCCAAGGCGCGCCCTTGAAGATGTTGAGTTAGGCGGTCGATTTGTTCCCAAAGGAGCCCATGTCTTAGTGAGCCAATTCGTAACCCAACGCGATCCCCGTTATTTTGATAATCCCGATAAATTCATCCCAGAGCGTTGGCAGGGCGACTTCGAAAAGTCTCTTCCAAAAGGGGCTTATTTCCCCTTCGGCGCCGGAACTCGTAAATGCCTCGGCGATCAATTCGCTCTACTTGAAGGCCGCATAATCATTTTAGAAATTGCCCGGCGTTTTCGCCTCGCTCTAAAGGACGGATTTCCGAAAGCTCAACCTCGCGCCACATATCGACCTAAGGGCAGCGTCGCCATGAAAGTTAGCGCAGCTCGCTCTTAATCTAGGGGTTGTGGCGAACAACTGCCCGCCAAATATCGCTAGGTTCCATCCCCATAGCTAGAGCTTCTTCAATAGTTTGTCCCCCCAGCTCGGCTAGGACTATGTCTTTTGAGTAAGACGGTGCCCATTCACTTCCAAAATGCTCCGTTAATCTTCTTCGTAAC
>JACCDM010268609.1_pt1 | contig 15112 bp, 8 predicted proteins | sample 7445851 | NCBI WGS metagenome assembly JACCDM01 (sample SAMN15323438, study PRJNA562643) | freshwater metagenome | isolation source: river surface water | place: USA:Blue River Watershed | collected 2017-08-16
CGTGCCGTGGGGGGGGCGTTGCGACGGCACCGCGCCCGATGCCTGCCCCAGCGAGCGCTTCGGTGTCGTCGGCGCCCACGCCGCGCACCGCCGACCGCGACACCCTCACCGGCTTCCCCGACACCCCGGTGGTCCCGACCGTCGGCCCCGCGTCGGCCGCCGCCATCGCTGACGCGGTCGCGGACTCAGTCCGGCATCCCTACACGACCGCCGACGTCGAGTTCATGTCGGGGATGATCGGGCATCACGCGCAGGCCGTCGCGATGGCGCGGCTCGCCCCCGAGCGGGCGGGAAGCGAGGCCATCCGAACGCTGGCGGCGCGGATCATCAACGCGCAGCTCGACGAGATTCGCACGATGCAGAGCTGGCTGGCCGACCGGCGGCAGCCGGTCCCCCCAGCCAACCCCAACGGGATGACGCACGAGATGGGGGGGATGACCCACACGATGCTGATGCCCGGGATGCTCACGCCCGAGCAGGTATCGGCGCTCGCGCGCAGTCGCGGGACCGACTTCGATGAGCGGTTCCTCCGCTTCATGATCCAACATCACCGCGGCGCGACCGCGATGGTGCGGCAACTCTTCTCCGCGCCCGGGGCCGGGGAAGACGAGCTGGTCTTCAAGTTCGCCTCCGACGTCAACGTGGATCAGTCCACGGAGATCGCCCGGATGGAGCAGATGCTGGTCGCTGTCGTCCTGCAGCGCGGCCTCCCGTGAGCCGCGGCCGGACGGCCCTTCACCGTTTCACCCGTTCCCTTCGTCCAGGAGTGTCGGTCATGTCGTCCTCGCTCTCCCACCGCCTGCGCGGTGGCCTTCTTCTCGGGCTCGGTGCCCTCCTCGGGGCCTGCGTCCCGGGCGGCGCCCCGACCCCTGCCGCGGCCCCGTCGCCCGACCCCCGCGTCGGCCTCCGCGCCGGTCTGTTCAATGCCGGCGAAGCCGCGTGGAACCTCCGCGTGGTGTCGAAGACGCCGTCGCCGGCGCCCTTCGCCGGGGAGACCAACTCCGACCTCGCCTTCACCGGCAAGTACGCCATCCAGGGCAACTACGCCGGCTACCAGGTGTGGGACCTCTCGAACCCCGCGCAGCCGGTCCTCGCGGCCTCGCTCCACTGCCCGGCGTCGCAGAGCGATGTCTCGGTCTACGGCAACCTGCTCTTCGTCTCGGGTGAGGGCCTCTCGGGCCGCCTCGACTGCGGCACCCAGGGGGTTCGAGACACGGTGAGCACCATCCGGCTCCGTGGCCTCCGCATCTTCGATATCACGGACATCAAGAATCCGAAGAACGTCGCGAACGTGCAGACGTGCCGCGGGTCGCACACGCACACGGTGCTCGAGGACCCGAAGGACAAGGAGAACGTCTACGTCTACATCTCCGGCTCCGCGGGCATCCGCTCGCCCAACGAGCTCCCCGGCTGTGTGCGTGAGACGCCGGACGTGAACCCGAACTCGGCGCTCTTCCGCATCGAGGTCATCAAGATCCCGCTCGCGAACCCGGAGCGCGCCGCGATCGTCAGCTCGCCGCGCATCTTCAACGACCTCGTCGCGCCGCCGCGGCACGGCGAGGCGCCGGAGGACCGCGCTAACGCGGAGCGGATGCTGGCGGCCGCCAAGGCCTCAGGGGCGTTCGTGATCGAGATCGAGGGGCAGACGATGATCGCGCCGCCGCAGTTCACGCGACCGCTGCTCGACAGCATCGTGCGCGCCCGTGGCGGCTCGGGGACGGCGTCGGGGGCGGACAGCGCCGCGCTCCGCGCCAACATCAATGACATCGTCGGCCGGATGGTCGGGATCACGCCGGCGCGGCGCACCGGCCCGCGCCCCGGCCCGACGCAGTGCCACGACATCACGGTCTATCCGGCGATCGGCCTCGCGGGCGGCGCCTGCGAGGGGTACGGCCTCCTGCTCGACATCTCCGACCCGGTGAACCCGCGCCGCATCGGCGCCGTCGCCGACTCGAACTTCTCGTACTGGCACTCGGCGACCTTCAACAACGACGGGACGAAGATCCTCTTCACCGACGAGTGGGGCGGCGGCGGCGGCCCGAAGTGCCGCGCGAGCGACCCGATGGCCTGGGGCGCCGACGCGATCTTCACGCTCGAGAACCGCACGATGACGTTCCAGAGCTACTACAAGATGCCGGCCGCCCAGACCGCGCAGGAGAACTGCGTGGCGCACAATGGGAAGCTCATCCCGATTCCCGGGCGCGACATCATGGTGCAGTCGTGGTATCAGGGCGGCATCTCGGTCTTCGACTGGACCGATGCGACGCGCCCGGTGGAGATCGCCTTCCACGACCGTGGGCCGGTCGATTCCACGCGGATGGTGAGCGCCGGTTCTTGGTCGGTGTACTGGTACAACGGCCTGATCGTCAGCTCCGAGATCGCGCGCGGCCTCGACATCTTCGAGCTCACGCCGAGCGCGTACCTCACCAAGAATGAGATCGACGCGGCGAACACCGTGCGGTTTGCGCAGCTGAACCCGCAGGGCCAGCCGCAGATCGTCTGGCCGCCGAGCTTCGCGCTCAGCCGCGCGTACGTCGACCAGCTCGAGCGGTCGAACGGGCTCGCGGCGCGTCGTCTCGCCGACGTGCGGGCCAAGCTCACGGCCGCCGAGGGGATGAGCGGCGCGGCGCGCAGCGAGGCGCTGCACGCCCTCGGGCGGGCGCTCGATGCCGAGACCGGGTCGAGTGATGCGGCGAAGGTGAAGCTCCTCGCCGGGTCGGTCCACGCGCTCGCCTCGGCGAACTGACGATGGACAAGCGCGAGTTCCTCCGCACCATCGGGGGGGGCTCGCTCGGGCTCCTGATGGCGCCCGACCTGTGGGACCGGGTGGCGGGCATCCCGCCCGCCACCCTCGCTGCGGATGACCCGTTCTGGGACGGCATCCGCGCGAGCTACCGGCTCACGCCAGCGTACATCAATCTCGAGAGCGGATACTTCTCGATGCAGGCGGAGCCGGTGCTCGAGGCGTTCGTCGGCCGGGTCCGGCGACTAAACCTCGAGCACTCGCGGTACATGCGCACCGTGATGCGCGCCGACAAGGCGCGCGTCGCATCAAAGCTCGCGGCGATGGCCGGCTGCGGCGCCGACGAGCTGATCATCACGCGCAACACGACGGAAGGGCTCGACACCGTCATCGCCGGTCACGACTGGAAGGCCGGGGACGAGGCCGTGATGGCCTCGCACGACTACGGCGCGATGCTCGACCAGTTCACCCTGATGGCGCGCCGCCACGGCATCGTGAACCGGGTGGTGCAGGTGCCGCTCCACCCGCGGTCGGACGACGAGGTGGTGCAGGCGTATGCGGCGGCGATCACCCCGCGGACGCGCCTGCTGATGATCTGCCACATCGTGAACCTGACGGGGCAGGTGCTCCCCGTGCGGAAGGTGGCCGAGATGGCACACGCCCGCGGCGTCGCGGTGCTTGTGGACGGGGCGCACGCGTTCGCGCAGATGGAGTATCGGATCCCCGACCTCGGGGCGGACTACTACGCGGCGTCGCTGCATAAGTGGCTCGGCGCGCCGCTCGGAGCCGGGTTGCTCTACGTGCGCAAGGATCGGGTGAAGGCCCTCTGGCCGATGTTCGGGGACGAGGGGTTCGCAGATGACGACATCCGGAAGCTGAACCACACCGGGACGCATCCCTGCCACACCGACCTCGGCATCGAAGATGCCATCGCGTTCCACGAACGGATCGGCCTCGCGCGGAAGGAGGCGCGGCTTCGGTACCTGCAGGCGTACTGGACGGCACAGGTGCGGGGCCGACCGCGGATCGTCCTGAACACCCCGGCCGACCCGGCGCGCACCTGTGCCATCGCGAATGTGGGGGTCGAGGGCGTGGCGCCGGGGGAGCTCGCGCGGCGTCTGCTCGACGAGCATCGAATCTGGACCGTTGCGATTGACCGGCCGGAGGCAGGGATCCAGGGGGTGCGCATTACCCCACACCTGTTCACGACGACCGGGGAGCTGGATACGCTGGTGGGGGCCTTGGGGGCGATCGCGGGTCGGTAGCCGTCGCGGCGCGCTCGACCCGCAGGATCTTGGGAGCGGGCTGAGTGGGGGGGCGATGGGGTGCGGAGGTCCCGTCGGCAACTGGACGCTGTCCAGTATGTCGTTATAGCGAAAGGACTTGCTTGACAGATTTGGTGCCGGGGCAAAGGTTTCCCTCACCCCGGACCGTTATGATTGCGTCATCGTGTTGGATCCAGGCCGTGACGTGTGCGTCGGTGCGGGGTGCAGGTCAAATCCCCCCAACTCCCAAGGAGTGCACCAGGCATGACGCGCTTTCGCGTGTTCGCGCTGCTCGCTGCGCTCTGTGTGAGCGTACCGGCGCTCGCACAGAACACCCGCATTACCGGTATCGTCCGCAACGCGGACGGCGGCGCGCCGATCTTTGGCGCCTCGGTCGAGGTCAACGCCGGCGGCACGAGCCGTGGCGCGGTGACCCGCGAGGATGGCCGCTACACCATCGCGGTTGAGCCGGGGACCTACACGGTCCGCGTGCGCCGCATCGGCTTCTCGACGGACTCCGCCACCGGTGTGGTCGTTCGGGCGGGCGCCTCGGCGACGGCCAACTTCACGCTCCGGGCGAGCGCAACGCAGATCGTCGGCGTGACGGTGACCGGCTACGGCACGCAGGAGGTCCGTGACATCACGGGCTCCGTGAAGGCCGTGACCGCGAAGGATTTCAACCCGGGCCGTGTGGTCAGCGCCGAGCAGCTCATCCAGGCGAAGGTGCCGGGTGTGCAGATCGTCGACAACAACGAGCCGGGCGGCGGGATGTCGATCCGCATCCGCGGCGGGACCTCGATCAACGCGAGCAACGAGCCGCTGATCGTTGTGGACGGCGTGCCGCTCAACATCGGCGGCGGGCTCTCCTCGGGCCGCAACCCGCTGAACTTCCTGAATCCGAACGACATCAAGGAGATCACCGTCCTCAAGGACGCGCAGGCGACGGCGATCTACGGGTCGCGCGGCGCGAACGGCGTCCTGATGATCACGACCAAGTCGGGATCGGCGGCGGAGCCGGTGCTCAGCTATTCGTCGAACTTCTCGACGTCGACGGCGGCCCGCACCCCCGACCTCCTCTCACCGGACCAGTTCCGGACGGCGGTCACCACCTACGCGAACTCGAACGTCGGGCGCCTCGGCGCCGCGCAGACCAACTGGCTCGACCAGGTGCTCCGCACCGCGGCCGGTGTCGAGAACAACGTGTCGCTCGCGGGGATCCGCGATGACGCGCGCTACCGGCTCTCGGTCGGCACCCTCCGGCAGGACGGCGTGCTCGCCGGCACCACGGCGGAGCGGGTGACGCTCGCGCTGACGTACAGCGATCTGATGCTGAACGACCAGCTCGAGTTCCGCACCAACCTGAAGGGCTCGCGTTCGGACGACTTCTACACCCCGGGCGGCGTCCTCGGCTCGGCGATCGCCATGGATCCGACGCAGGCGCCGCTCGCGGGCGGCTCCTACTACCAGTACACGGAGCCCCTTGGCCCGAACAACCCGCTGCAGGACCTCGCCCAGCTGATCGACCGCGGTCAGACGTACCGCACCGTCGGCAACATCGAGGCGAAGTACTTCATCCCGCAGGTGGCGGGCCTCTCCGCGACCCTGCGGACCGGGTTCGACCTCGCCACCTCGCAGCGCACCTCCTTCTCGCCGTCCACGTCGCAGCAGGATGTCGAGAGCGCGCGCGGCGGTCGGTTCGACCGGAGCAATCCGCGGCAGTTCAACACCGTCTTCGAGCTCTTCGGCAACTACAACCGCAAGGTGATGGGCGCCACGGTCGACCTGACCGGTGGGTACACCTATGAGGAGCAGACGGGTGACTATCCGTACTTCTGGGCGGAAGAGCTCTCCACTGATCTGCTGACGATCAATGGCGTGCCGTCGGCGGGGCAGCAGAACACCTCGCTCTTCGTCGAGGATGCCCGCCTGATCTCGTTCTTCGGTCGCGCGAACATCTCGATCGACGACCGCTTCCTGATTGCCGCGAGCCTCCGGCGCGACGGGTCGTCGCGCTTCGGCCCCGAGAACCAGTGGGGGCTCTTCCCGTCCGTCTCGGCCGCGTGGCGCCTGACGAACGAGCCCTTCATGTCGGCGCTCCCGTTCTCAGACCTCAAGCTCCGCGCCTCGTGGGGCGTGAACGGGAACCAGGCCTTCGGCAACTACCTGTACATCCCGACCTACACGTTCGGCGGGGCGCAGGCGCAGTATCAGTTCGGGAACACCTTCGTCTCGACGATCCGCCCGAGTGCGGTCGACCCGAACATCAAGTGGGAGCAGACGGCGTCGACGAACGTTGGTATCGACTTCGGTCTCTTCAACGACCGGATCACCGGCTCCCTCGACGTCTACTCGAAGACCACCGATGACCTGATCTTCACGGTCCCGGTGGCGGCCGGCACGGCGACCTCGAACTTCGTCACGACGAACATCGGGTCGATGCGGAACAGCGGCATCGAGCTCGGGATCACCGCGACGATCCTCGACGGCCGCACCTCGCCCTGGAAGTACGACGCGAGCTTCGCGATTTCGTCCAACACCAACGAGCTGACCGCCGTCAGCGGCTCGGGCGCCGACCAGATCCTCACCGGCGGCATCGCGGGCGGCGTCGGCAGCACGATCCAGGTCCTGCAGCCGGGGAGCCCGGTCAACAGCTTCTTCGTCTACCGACATAAGAAGGACGCCGACGGGAAGTACGTGACGGGCGACAAGACGGACGCCGAGCTTTACGAAGATCTCAACGGCGACGGCGTGATCAACCAGAACGACCGGGAGGTCTACAAGAACCCGGCGCCGCGGATGATCATCGGCCACACGTCGACCGCGACTTACAAGGCGTGGGACTTCTCCCTGACGGCGCGTGCGTACCTTGGCAACTACGTGTACAACAACGTGGCGTCGAACCTCGGGCACTACGCCGGCCTCCGTGGCGGCGCCCCGACCAACCGGCACGCCTCGGTCATCGACAACGGCTTCGTGAACCCGCAGTACTTCTCGAGCCTCTACGTCGAAGACGCCTCGTTCCTCCGCATCGACAACATCACGGCGGGGTACACCCTCCGTGACGTGTTCGGGGCCAGCTCGGTGCGCGTCTTTGGCACGGTGCAGAACCTCTTCACCACGTCCAAGTACAGCGGCGTTGATCCGCTGGCCGGCGTGAACGGGATCGACAACAACCTCTTCCCGCTCGCCCGCACTCTCACCGTCGGCTTCAACGTCGGCTTCTAACCTCCGCGGAGACCCATCCAGATGAATCGGATCTTCCGTTCCACCCTCACGGCGGCCGTCGCGCTCCTCGCGGGCGCAGCGTGCACCGACCCCACGGTCGCGCCGAAGAGCACCATCAACTCCGAGACGGTCTTTACGGAGCCGTCGGCCTACAAGGCCTTCTTGGCCAAGCTTTACGCCGGGCTCGCGGTGACTGGCCAGCAGGGTCCGGCCGGCAACGGAGACATCGCCGGCATCGACGAGGGCTTCTCGCACTACATCCGCCTCTACTGGCAGATGCAGGAGCTCCCGACCGACGAAGCCGCGGTGGCCTGGAACGACCAGGGCATCCAGGAGCTCAACTCGCAGAGCTGGGGTTCGGCGAACTCGTTCCTCGGCGCCATGTATTATCGCGTGTTCTTCCAGGTCGCGATGGTCAACCAGTTCATGCGCGAGACCAGCGCGGCGAAGCTCAACCAGCGTGGCGTGTCGCAGGCGCTCAAGGATGAGATCGCGGGGTATCGTGCCGAGGCGCGCTTCCTGCGCGCGCTCAGCTACTACCATGGGCTCGACCTCTTCGGCGCCATCCCGCTCGTGACGGAGAATTCGCCGATCCAGGCGATGCCGCCGCAGGCGACGAAGCAGGAGATCTTCGACTTCATCGTCGACGAACTCAGCGAGATTCAGGCGGAGCTCCCGGCCCCTCGGTCCGGCCAGTATGGCCGCGCCGACCGTGCCGCGGCCGCGATGCTGCTCGCCAAGGTCTACATGAACGCGGAGGCCTACGTCGGCTCACCCAAGTACGCCGAGGCGCTCACCGAGGTCAACAAGGTCATCGCCGGCGGGTACACCCTCGACGGCAACTTCCGCCGGATGTTCTCGGCCGACAACCACACCTCGCCGGAGCTCGTGTTCGCCGTCGCCGTCGATGGGCGGAACATCCAGACGTGGGGCGGGATGACGTTCCTGATCCACGCCTCGATTGGCGCCAACATGAACGCCAGTGACTTCCATATGGACGGCGGATGGTGGGGGATTCGGACCAAGCAGGACGTGGCGAATCTGTACCCCGCCATCGGGCCGGCCTCGCCGGATGTGCGGTCGCGCTTCTTCACGACCGACGGCTTCAACCCGGTGATGTCCGACCTGACGAACTTCACGGCCGGCGTCGGGTCGCCGAAGTACACCAACAAGACGTCGACTGGCGGGAACGGGCAGGATATGACCCACCCGGACACGGACTTCCCGATGTTCCGCCTCGCCGACGCGTACCTGATGTACGCCGAGATCGCGAAGCGGGCGCCGACCGCCGGGGCCTCGGACGCGCAGGCGCTGACCTATGTCAACAACCTCCGCCAGCGCGCGTACGGCAATGCCTCGGGGAACATCACCGCGGCCCAGCTGACCCTCGACTTCATCCTGGATGAGCGTGCCCGTGAGCTCTTCTGGGAGGGCCACCGCCGGCAGGACCTGATCCGCTTCGGGAAGTACACCGGCGCGTCGAAGGTCTGGCCGTGGAAGGGGAACACCGCGGCGGGGACCGGCACGCCTGATTTCCGGAAGCTCTATCCGCTCCCCGCGAGTGAGCTGATCGCGAACAAGAACCTGACCCAGAACACCGGGTACTGACCCGCGACAGGTAGGGATGGTGAAGGCCCGGTTCGAGCGAGTGCTCGGGCCGGGCCTTTGCGTCGTCCATCAGGGCGCCAGCAGGAATCGCAGCGGGTTCTCCACCCGCTGCCGCCACGCTCGCTCCGTGTGGTCCGCGCCCTCGAAGAGCCGCGTCTGGAGCCTCGGTGCGGCGTACCCCTTGGCTCGGAACGCCGCCTCGGCCTTGGTCTGATACTCACCGTAGGTGGCATCCAGTGTCAGCGTCCCGCGATCGAGATAGACGCGATGCGTCGCAGGGTCGGGAAGCTCCCGGCCGAGGTAGTCGATCAGCGCGCCGTCGCCGGCGGGCCAATGCGTGGAGAGCGACGCCGCGGCGCCGAACACCTCGGAATACTCGGCCAGCGCATACAACGAGATGACCCCGCCCATGCTCGCACCCATCAGCATCGTGTCGTCCCGGCCGGTCCGGGTGCGGAAGGTGCGATCGATGTAAGGTTTCAATTCCATCACTAGGAAGCGCAGATAGGCGTCACCGAGGGGCCGGCCCACCGTCGGTGGCAGCTCGGAGCCCATGCTGAAGGCGCTGTCGGTGGCCGGGATCGCCTTGGTGGCCATGTACTCCTGCTGACGGCGCGACGAGTTCCAGACGGCGACCACGATCGCGGGCCGGACCTGCCGCTCTGCGATCAGCCGGCCCAGCGTCTCATCCACGGCCCAATCGACCCCACTGAAAGCGGTGGAGGGGTCGAAGACGTTCTGGCCGTCCTGGAGGTAGATGACAGGGTAGCGCGCGGCCGTGTCGCGCCCGTAGCCGGGTGGGAGCCAGACCTCGACGTGACGGGACGAGACGTTCCGTGACGGGAAGGCGCGGAGGACCCGCCGCTCGCCGCTGACCCCGAGCGCCGGCCCCGGCACCTCGCGGGCGATGATGGGGAAGACGCACCCGGTCCGGCGCGGCAGCGCAAGGACGACGACATCCCCCTGCGGCTCTGGCGTGGCGCAGGCACCGAGCAGGTCGGCGCCGGCGAGCCCGAGCGGGACGCGCAGCGTTGCGACGGCGGTATCGTTGTTGATTGCCACGAGGGTATTCCCTCGGCGGTAGACCCAGGCCTGCTCCGTGAGGAGCAGGGTCTCCGTCGCCTCGCCGCGGAGGTCTGCGCGCTCGGCCCGGAGCTTGGTCAGCGCCTGCAGGTGCGAGAAGAGCTGGTCCTCATCCGGGGTGCGACCGGTCGGCTCGAAGGCGTTGCGCGGGTCGTCGGACCAGCCACCGGGGAAATCACGCCGGTTGTCCGGATCACCGCCCCCGGGCATCCCGATCTCGTCACCGTAGTAGATGAGCGGCGTGCCGCGGGTCGTCATCAGGACCGTCCAGGCGAGCTTCAGCCCGTCCACCGTGGCTCGGGCGTCCCCCATGAACCGCGGGACGTCGTGGAGCCCGAGGAAGGTCACGAACGACGATGGGTCCGTGTAGAGGCGATCGCGCGCGAGCATCTGCGCCACGCCCCGGATCGAGCCCCCTTCCTGGAACGCCGTCCGAAGCGGGTAGAACAGCGGGAAGTCGAAGAGGGCGTCCACCCCCGTGTCAATTCCATCGAACTGCGGCACGCCCCCCTGGAAGAAGGCCGTCATCGTCGGGTCGCCGTCGAGGACCTCGCCGACGACCTTGAGCGTTGGGAACTCGCGCTTGATGGCCTTCATCCAATCGCGCCAGAAGGCGCGCGGCACGTACGGCCAGGTATCCTGTCGGATCCCGTCGAGCCCGGTCACCCCGACCCACCAGAGGGTGTTCTGAATCAGGTATTGTCGGACCTCGGGGTCATCCTGGTTGAGGTCGGGGAGGATGTCGATGAACCAGCCGTCGAGTGTCCCCTCGCGCATCCGGGCGGAGGCGTTCGGGTCGGCGAGGGTCCAGGTCTGCCAGGTATTAGCGAGATGGCGCTCGGCGGTGCCGTGGAACCAGGTCGGCGTCGGCGGGTCAGCGACCCACGGGTGGTAGGGCCCCGTGTGGTTCGCGACCATGTCCATCACGACCTTGAGTCCCTTGGCGTGGGCGGAGTCGATGAGCGTGCGATATCCCGCGAGTGTCCCGAGATGCTCGTCGACGTCATAGAAGTCGACGGCGCCGTACCCGTGATAGTCGGTGATCGGCTGGCCGTCGTAGGTCTCCTTCCGATTGAGCCCGTCGTGGTTGTCGTAGACCGGGTTCATCCAGATCGCCGTCGCGCCCAAGTCCTTCAGATACCCGAGGCGTTGCTGCACACCCGCGAGGTCGCCGCCGTGGTAGTAGCGCCCCTTGGAGCGGTCGAGGAGCCCGGCGCCGCCGGGATCGTCGTTCGCCGCGTCGCCGTTGGCGAATCGGTCGGGCATCAACAGATACATCACGTCGTTGCGGTCGAAGCCACGGAAGCGGCCAGCCCGGGCGAGCGGGGGGAGGACCTCGAACTCCGTGGTGTCGCGGCCCGCGGCCGTCACGACGGCGAGCGCGTACCGACCGGGTTTCACCGTCGGACCGCCCGGGATGGTGACGTCGGCGAAGACGGTCGTGCCGGCCTCGCTGACCTTCACGTTGGCGCAGCGAAGCGTGCCGCACTCGAGGCGGGCGCCACCGAGGTTCTTCCCGCGCATCATCACCCGCACCGGATTGACCGTGGACCCCTGCCACCAGCTCGGGGGGTCGGTCTTGAGCACCTCGGGTGCCTGGGCCGCGAGCGGCGCGCCGGCGAAGGTCAGGAGGGCGACGATGCCGCCCACCCGCCGTGCGCGGCACCACGGGGCCGGGAGCCGGGCGGCTAAACGGGCGAAGGGAGGACGAGGGAGGGCCAGCGGGAGGGTCATCAGGCGGTGTCGGAGCGGTCGTCGACGAGCAGCGTGAGCCCGGCGGCGATGGCGAGGGAGACTCCCCCCGCAACGACCGCCGCCATGCGGTCGTTCCCGAGCACGCGGCTCATCACCCAGCCGAAGCCGAGGGAGGCGACGATCTCGGGGATGACGATGAAGAAATTGAAGATCCCCATGTAGATGCCGGTCTTGCCCTCGGGGATTGAGCCCGCGAGGATGGCGTACGGCATCGAGAGGATGCTGGCCCACGCGATGCCGACGCCGACCATCGAGGCGAGGAGCCACGACGGGTCGGAGATGAAGGCCACGGAGCCGAGGCCGGCGGCGCCCGCGAGCAGGCAGAGGGCGTGGGTCATCTTGCGGCCACGAGCGCGGGCGAGTGGCGGGAGGACGAACGCAAAGAGGAAGCAGACGAGCGAGTAGGCGCTGAAGCAGACGCCGGCCCACTCGATGCCTTCCTGATAGCGCGGCGATCCAGCCTCCGACGCGCCGAAGATGTCCGTGGCCACCGCCGTCGAGAAGTAGAGCCACATGCAGAAGAGGCCCAGCCAGGTGAAGAGCTGCACGAGGGCGAGCTGCTTCATCGCGCGCGGCATCTGCCGGAGCGCGGTCGCAATCTCGCCAGCCGCGGCCCCGATGCCGCCGGTGCGGGCCCGGCGCGCCTCGAAGGCGGCGAGGTCGGCGGGCGGTTGTTCCTGCGTCGTGAAGACCGTGTACAGCACGGCGCCGAGGAAGGCCGCAGCCCCGACATAGAACGAGAGTTCGACCGTCCGCGGGATCGCGCCGGTGCCGCCGGCCGCCACGCCGAACCAGTTCGTCATCATCCACGGGAGCGACGACGCGATCACCGCGCCGAGGCCGATGAAGAAGCTCTGCATCGCGAAACCGCGCGTGCGCTCGTCCGGCGGGAGGAGGTCGGAGACGAACGCCCGGAACGGCTCCATCGAGATGTTGATCGACGCATCGAGGATCCAGAGGAGTCCCGCCGCCATCCAGAGCGCGCTCGAATTCGGCATCGCGATGAGCGCGAGCGAGCTGAGGATCGCGCCGATCAGGAAGAACGGACGCCGCCGCCCCCAGCGCGGCGACCAGGTGTGGTCGCTCAGGTGTCCGATGATCGGCTGCACGATCAGCCCGGTGAGCGGGGCCGCGAGCCAGAGCATCGGAATCTCCTCAGGGGTCGCACCGAGGTACTCGTAGATGGCACTCATGTTGGCCATCTGGAGGCCCCAGCCGAACTGGATGCCGAGGAACCCGAAGCTCATGTTCCAGATGGTGGAGAACCGCGTGGCCGCGGCGGCGGGCGAGGATGCCATGGGGGGGATGCTCCTCTAGCGCTGGTACAGGTGGACAAGCTCGCGGAGCCGGTCGGCGATCGCCGACGTGACCTGCTCCCACGAGAAACGGAACTGCCAGTTCCCCCCGGGGCGCCCGGGGAGATTCATGCGGGCCTCGCTGCCGAGGCCGAGGATGTCCTGCATCGGGATGAGCGCGGTGTCGGCGACGGAGGCCAGCACCTCCCGGATGAAGCGCCACTGCACCTCAGTGCCGTCCCAGCCGAGATAGCGCATCGCAAAGGCCTTCTCGCGTCGCACGTCCTCGGCGCTCCGGGTGGAGTCACCGCCGCCGGTCGAGGCCCACCAGCCGACCATCGTGTCGTTGTCGTGCGTGCCCGTGTACACCACCCGCTCACGCGGATACGTATGCGGCTGGAAGTCGTTCGCACTCCCGTCGGTGCCGAAGGCGAACTGCAGGATGCTCATGCCGGGGTAGCCGTAGCGCTCGCGCAGCGCCTCGACGGCGGGGGTGATCAGGCCCAGGTTCTCGGCGATGATCGGCACCGGGCCCATCGCGTCGGTGATCGCATCAAAAAGGGCTTCGCCGGGCGCATTCACCCAGCGGCCGTTGACCGCCGTGGTGTCGTCGCCGGGAACCTCCCAGTACGCCTCGAAGCCGCGGAAGTGGTCGATGCGGACGACGTCGAAGTTGGCGAACATCGCCCGCATCCGGCGGATCCACCACTGAAAGCCGTCCGCCTGCATCCGGTCCCAATCGTAGATCGGGTTTCCCCAGAGCTGGCCGGTGGCGCTGAAGTAGTCGGGGGGGACGCCGGCCTGCACCTCGGGGCGGCCGTCCGTCCGGAGCCGGAACTGCTCGGGGTTCGCCCAGACGTCGGCGGAGTCGTGCGCCACGTAGATCGGGAGGTCGCCGATCAGTTGGATGCCGCGGCGGTTCGCCTCCCCCTTCAGGGCGCGGAACTGCAGGAAGAAGAGGTGCTGCACCCGTCGATGGTGCTCGATGGCGTCCGCGAGCCGCTCACGGGCCTCGGCGAGGGCGTCGGGGCGGCGCTGAGCGAGCGCCGGTTCCCAGTCGGTCCAGGCGACGCCGCCGTGGGCCTCCTTCAGCGCCATGAAGAGCGCGAAGTCCTCGAGCCACCAGCCCTCCGCCTCGCGGAAGGTGCGGTACGCCGCGTCATCCGGCATCGCGCGTGTGTGCTCGCGTAGCAATGCCTGCTTCGTCGCGATCACACGCCCGAAGTCGACGGTGTGCGAGGGGAAGCTCGCCTCGCACTCGCCGACGTGGATGAGCAGCGGATTCCCCGCGAAGGCGCTGAAGCACTGGTAGGGGGAGTCGCCGTACCCGGTGGGGCCGATCGGCAGCATCTGCCAGTAGCGCATCCCCGTGTACTGCAGGAGATCGAGGAAGCGGTAGCTGTCGAGCCCCAGGTCGCCGATCCCGCAGGGACCGGGGAGCGAGGTGGGATGGAGGAGGACGCCGGCGGCGCGGGGGAGACGCATCAGGGGGTAGTGTGGGGCAGGTCCGCGGTGGCCGCCACTCCTGGCCGCGAGGTCTCCGCGAGCAGGGTGACGGAGCGGGGGGCGAGGGTGAGGGTCGAGGTCTCCACGAGGGTCGGGGAGGCGGGGTCGGCGAGGCCGGTGGCGCTCTCCAGGACCAGCCGCCAGCGATGGCCCGAACGCGGCACGGGGAGATGCACCACCGTGGGACTCAGTCCCGGGTGGAACGCGAGCAGCACCCGGTCGGCGCCGTGCGCATCGTCGGCCGTCAGGACGAGAGTGAGGGTGCGGACCTGCCCCTCGGTCCAGTCGTGCTGTTCCATCGGGGCGCCGTCGGGGCGGCGCCAATCCACGTCGGGGAGCCCGTCGCGGACGGTCTCGCGCGTGAGCCAGATGTCGGCGTGGATCGCCTGATGCGCCTGACGCACCGCGATGGCACCGGCCGTGAATCGAATGAGCGCATCGTCGGCGGCGTCCCAGTCGACCCAGGTCGTCAGATTGTCCTGCGCATAGGCGTTGTTGTTCCCCGCCTGTGTGCGGCCGAGCTCGTCGCCCATCAGGAGCATCGGGGTGCCGCGCGAGCAGAGCAGCGTGGCGAGGAGGGCACGCACGTCGCGCTGCCGCGCGTCGCGGATCGACGGGTCATCGCACGGGCC
>JACCDM010369875.1_pt1 | contig 15103 bp, 11 predicted proteins | sample 7445851 | NCBI WGS metagenome assembly JACCDM01 (sample SAMN15323438, study PRJNA562643) | freshwater metagenome | isolation source: river surface water | place: USA:Blue River Watershed | collected 2017-08-16
TAAAGATTACAAAATGGCAAATAGCTCAATTAAAAGCACCATATACTTTTATACAGTTTAGCAATAAATAAACCCATAAAACTGCCACGTGTAACCATAATTCCACAGTGCCCAAAATGCCCAACAGCCCTGTAAAACACAAAACCCCCCAGAAAAGCCCCGCCAAATAAAGACAATAAACTACCATAAAAAAAATAATTGCGACTATTTTTTATGATTAGATACGTTCCATATATTTTGTATGTTTAGCAGCGTATGTTTTAGCAGATAAGTGTCTCTCTAATAAAGACGCCGTGTATTTTCGTTCAACTCCACATGCCAAACATTTATAAGTGCCGCCTGTAATTTCTATAAACCCATCTGTACGTACAGGTTTTTGTGCATCTGCTTTACTATTTGACGGCGCCGCAGAACTAAGAGGTTCCGGTTTTATGTCGGTTCCATACCTTATTATACTATCCCCTTTTAATCGGCTAATCATAATTGTTTTATCAGAATAAGATTTCAACTCCGGAATATGCGTGACAACAAACATAGCCGAAAAGTTGCGTTTAAGTTTTTTAAGGATACTCGCCACATGTATAAAATTTTCTTTATCGAGGCAGCCAAAACCTTCATCAATAAATATCATATTGGAATTGCTGACCGGAGAAATATTCGTAAGAACGACCCTCATGATTATGTCCAATATAAACTTTTGAAAACCAGAACCCATATCAGCCGGAATTGTTTTCCCAGGTTCAACAGTATTGATAATAAACCCCTCATCATATTTAAATTCTATTGTAAAATCTGTTATTAGTTGCAACACTTGATTAATGCGCATGTTTAACAAATAGCAGGCGCTCTTCATCATAAGAGACGGAAGACCCTTTTTATGGTCAATACATTTTAAATAAATTTTTAACATGTTTAATTCCGATGCATTTTCGTCTATTTTTTTTTGTAATCGCCCCGCGTTAGTTTCAGTAGTATTGGCGTTCGTCAAATAAATAGATAGAGCATTTTGCAGTTTTAAATTTTCTTCAATTTGCTCCCGAATAATATTTAATTCTTTTTCTGTAGATTTTATAAGTAATCTGATTTTTGCATTTTTTTCATATTTATTTTTTGCCTCAACAAGTTGAAAATATTTTTCACGTTCGCCCGCACGAATAATTATTTTTTCTTTTTCAAAAATAAAATTTTCCAGTTCGGCTAATTGCACAATATTATTTTTTTTTGCTTCCACTTCTAGCAACTCGCTGTTGCGCTCACAGCAAATACAACCCTCCGCAAAAACAAAGTCGTATTTACCCCCCATAATCTTAGGAGCCGCATCTATTTTTGCTTTTAAAACAGCTCTTTTTTCTTTGGCTGCATCTAATTCGTCCATATCGACCGGCGCAAATACTAAATCTTTATAGGCGGCATATTTTAATATATCTTTTTTAACAGCTTCTATGTCGCACTCAAAAAACGTGAAGTCTCTATTTAAATTTAACACTCGCCTGGATAACCTGGCTTCGTCAGACTTTAAAACGGCATATGCCTCTTTTGCCTCAGCATATTCTTTATTTTTTTCTTCAATGTCATCGGGAATAACATAATACTGCAAATCCTTTTTATACTCCCTATCCAATTTATTTTTTAATCTTATTTCAGAAGTAAGGATATTTTCTAAATCCCGCAAAACATCAATATCCAAAATTTTTGTAAAAATACTTAACAAATCTTTTTTATCCATGTCTATTAAAAACCGCCTATTTTGTAGCGCCGTTGTCATATTTATAAAATCTTTATAGTCCCCAATACCAAGAGTTTCTCTTATAAATTTGTATGTATTGTTAATGGTAGCCTTAGTTATGTTAATGCCATTTTCATAAAGACGATGTTGTACAGTCTGTTTTATACCCTTAATAAAATCCAAACGTATGACATATCTGTTTTCCCGTATGTTAAAACATAATTCAATATAACCCGTTTTCTTTTTTTTATTAATTATGTCGTTCTTATGCCCCCTATAATTTTCATTAAAAAGCACCCTAATTATAATATCAATAACTGACGACTTGCCGCTCATATTATTTCCGTTTAGCACTACAAAGTCATTTGTAAAATCATCAAAATTTATATAATTATTTTCGCCATAGCATAATACGTTTGACCATTTTAAATATGATAGAGTGTAATTTGTATAATTTATTTCCCTACGGTTTTGTAGAAAGCTATTATGTTTTTCTAAGATTTTATTTTTTGTATTCTCATCAACATTAAAATCCTCCAACATTACCCCAAGTAATTCGCTAGAATTAATAATATGTTTTTTTTCATCATCTTCAATAGCCCCATTCAAAGAAATATGCGAAGAATAATTATTCCTATTAACTATTTTATTTATAGGACCATAACGATTTTCTATTTTTACGGTCATCACGTCAATAAAATCATGACTACAGTTTTTGTATAAAAAAGTCACATAACGAATTTTTTGACTCTTAAGTAAAACGGGTAATTTGCATTCATCGTTTTCAGCTTCTATTTTTAAATATACCTCAGCCATGGGAATAAATACATGATGTCCAACGCCTTTAATTAAATCCCATAATATATAGCCGTGATCCAATCCCTCTCCTTTTGTCTTTTGAACAAAAGAACCACTATATGCTATACGCGGCGTTAAAAATTGCGGCTTATGAACGTCGCCTAAAAGCACATAATCCCAATGTGAAAGGGCTTCTACGCCAAATCTACCGCCCGTTACGCTTTCGCCAGTGTCGTACTTTGCCCGATTAATAGGTTCATGTAAAATCGCCACATTAATACAGCTTCTATCTAAATTAGGTATCTTCCCATCTATTGGGCTATAAATAGCAAAATTAACACCTTCAATTTTATATTCAGAAGTTTCTGATATGCACTTAATGTACGTATATCTGCGAGTTAGTATATCTATGTTATTTTTAACTAACTTTGAATTAATATTGTAATCATGGTTTCCAGGAATTATTATAGTCCTTATTTTATTTTTTTCCAGATTATCCATAATTTTATAAAAAGTATAAATGTCATCTGTTGTTAAATATGTTTTATTCTCAAATACATCACCGGCAATAACTAAAACAAAAGACTGTTTTATTTTTTGCATATCGTCTATCAATCTTTCAAAAGCAAATGTTAAATTATTGTAGCTATCAAATTTAATATGGATATCTGAAATGTGAATTATAAGCTCAAGCATTGTTTTATTTAAGAAATAATTTAAATCTTATAATAAACAACATAGAAATTGTCTATTGTGGGCATATAAACAAAAAAAGAACATTAAGCCCAAATAGATATAAATGGTCTAAGCGCCACACTAACCTGAAAAGGTTATTATTATATTTAATTAACTTTCTCATCTGTATTGTAAAAAAATATACACTAACTTTTATACCGGGCGGTGTTAAATTTTAGTTGTATTTTAAAATTCAAACATTGTAATTTTCACGTAAAAAAATATTTCTTTTTTTCTAAAAAAAAACAAAAACAGAAAAAAACAAAAACAGAAAAAAACAAAAACAGAAAAAACAAAAACATGAATCAATCATAGAAAAAGTTCAAGTCCATCAATATCCGGTATTTCGTGCAAAATATTTCCATCACATCTTAACTCTTCAAGACCAACAATGGCGGGAATCTCAGTTAATTGACAGCTGATGCAAATCAATGTCCTGAGTCCAACAATGTGAGGAATTTCATCCACTAGATTGTAGGAACAATTCAAAAATTCCAGTTCAACAATGTGAGGAATCTCAGTCAAATAATTCAATTCGCAATTCAAATTCACGAGTCCAACAATGTCGGGAATCTCCGTCAATTGATTGCATGAGCAATCCAAAATCTCAAGTCCATCAATGTTGGGAATATCAGTCAGCTCATTGTTAGAACAATTCAAAACTTCAAGACCAACAATGTTCGGAATTTTTGTCAAACTATTGGTTGAGCAGTTCAGCCTTCTGAGCCCAATAATGTTAGGAATTTCAGTCAATTGGTTGAATTCGCAATTCAAAATCTCAAGTCCGTCAATGTGAGGAATTCGAGTCAAATTATTGTTTTTACAACCAAGTGTTTTAAGTCCAACAATGTTAGGAATTTCAGTCAATTGGTTGAAGTCGCAATTCAAAATCTCAAGTCCGTCAATGTGAGGAATTCGAGTCAAATTATTGTTTTTACAACCAAGTGTTTTAAGTCCAACAATATGCGGAATCTCTGTTGCAGAATTAAATGAGCAGTCCAGAATCTCAAGTCCAACAATGTGAGGAATATTTACCAAATCATTGAGTGCGCAGTTTAGCCTTTTAAGCCCGACTATGTTAGGAATTTGAGTCAGATCGTTGCAAGAACAATCCAATTCTTTTAAGCCTGCAATATATGGAATCTCTGTCAGATTTAAATTCCTGCAAATCAGAACCCTGAGGTTTTTGAATACATTTGGAATAGAATTCCAAGCATAAGGAGTCTCTCCAAAATCAACTGCTGTCACGACAGACGGTGTGATATTTGCTTTGAAATGCTTGGAAACAGACCTGTATGAAAACATATCGCGTTCTTTTACAAACCCGAAAATGTATCTCATCATATCTGATGACAAATTTGAAATCATATCACATTTGATTTGACTCTTTTTTGCCTCTTCATCCTTTTTATCAAATTTTCTCTGACGAACCGGAGCAACTGTCTTTTTGTTGGATTTTCTCTGACGAACCGGAGCAACTGTCTTTTTATTGGATTTTTTCTGATGAACCTGAATGGAAGCTGTGTAGTTCTCAGTAACAAGTTCCCTCTGATAAACCGGAACGGCATCAGGTCCTATGCAGCATCGTAGGCAAGTTGAAGATTTCGAAAACCAACTTCTTGCACAATGTTCGTGCAACGACAAAGAACATCCATTTGGACAAAATACTTTTTCGACGTCTTTTGTTTCAGAGAAACATAAATCGCAAGTCAGATCGGAGTCGATTTGAACATCTGGGATCAAAATTTCGTCTTCTCTGTTTATGTATTCTGAGCAGTTACAAGAATGATCGTACCATTTAAAAGAGCACAGCGTGTGTGACGCTAACGGGCATCTATTAAAATAGCACAATATTTCTCGGACATTTTTAAGCTTATCCTTGTTGTTGCATATGTTGCAAGTTGAAACGGAACTTGGTTGACCATCCTTTTCTACCTTTTCTTCATAACTTCTTGTTATATAGCGCACTGTCCACAACACCTGTTGTGGCTCGTCCATGTTCATAAGCTTCGTGTGTGAGAGTGTGTGAGAAAGCGTATGGGAAAGCGTGTGTGAGTGTGAGTTCGTATATGGGTGTGCGCTTTCGAATATAGCACCAAAAAAATCAATTTTTTTTAAAATACAAAATCTTTGGAAGAAAAAACAAACAAAACAAAAAAACAAAACAAAAAAAACAAAACAAAAAAACAAAACAAAAAAAACAAAACAAAAAAAACAAAACAAAAAAAACAACTATAAAAAATTTTAAACATTTCTGGTCAACGCGCATTGACAAATATTAGTTTCAGTTAAACTTAGAAAAAAAATTTCTTAAAGTAAAAATTTTACTTTAAGAAACAAAAACATGAAAAAGCTCGCCATCAGCATTGTAAGGACTTTGGACCTTCGGATTTATAATCCGGTTGCTTTACGGGCTTTGTTGCTGGAAACCATGCAACTGATGACATTATTTTTTTGATCCACAGGAATCGCATAAATAAGGTCATCGACGGTACGCTTCCTTAAAATGCTATTAATAGCAAAAGGATCATACCGTGGGGATGCTTAAATTCAGCATCCCCTCAAATATATAATAGCATTAAAAAAATCAATTTTTTTTTTAAAATTAAAAAAAGAAAAATCAGTCATCCCACGAATCGTTGAAGTCTCCATCATTCAGTTTGATGTTCCAATTATGAATCGCACAGAATTCATTATATACTTGACAATCGCAAGGCACGGGTGCCGGCGCCTTCTGAACAACTGGCTGCAAGTATATATCGTCCTCATAGTTGTCATCATCGTCATCATCGTCATCATCAGACCCATAGCAAACTCTTCTGTATAATGGCGTAGCAGCGTTTCGGCGAGCTTCATCATCAAGTCTCCTTTGTGCGAGCCAAGCGCGACTGTTGCGTAGCGCTTCTTGATCTTCAGGACACAGAGTGCCTGTAAATTCCACGAATGCGTGCGAAGAACTTCTATTTGGAATAAATGTTCTTGCATGCTGTTGTGCTTCAGAGTGAATTTCGTCCATTTCACTCATGCTCGTGGCATTTCGCAACTCTTCCGAATGCTCATCATTTGAAACTTTATCATAATCCTGATATTCTTCATCTTTGTATTCAAAAATTCCCATGGTCTCTTTCAATTTATTGACAAGAAATTCACCGTTTGAAAAGATATGATGATAATCTTCGACGCTGTAACCCATCGAAAGTAAGAGGTTAGCTACATCATCGAAATTGGAAATTGCAAATCTCGCGCGGAGAAATGCAATCAATTCCCTAATCTCGTCATGATATACATTCTCAAAGTATCGCATGAACTGCGAATCATCAACTTTATAATCTGGACATTCATCTTCTGCCACATCGGAATGCGAAGAAGAACCTGGTGTCACCGTGATCAAAGCACTTGGAGAAATACTCGTTTTGCAGATGATACATTTCTTCATCCTTTTAAACCACTGATTCTTACAGAATTCATGTGCCGTCCAAAGACATCTACGGGCTGGACACTTATACTGTACGACTGAATCAGTTTCGAGGCATATGAGGCAGATATTTTCTTCTTGAACGTCTTCCTCTTTATCTTCCTCCTCTTCTTTCAAATCGGAATTGGTCCGAACACTCGGAAGTAATGCATCAGCTTCATTTAGATGCTGGTAGCATTGCGGGCATTTCAAAGATTCTTGAATCCATTTTTTCATGCATTTGTGGTGCAGCATCAACGAGCAACCATTTACGGGGCATACGAATACTTCAATATTTCCTGTTTCGTCGAAACAGACAATACAAGCATCACTGTCATTTTTATAGTGCGACGACATCATTTAATGTAAATGATGAATCAATTGTTTTCCGTGTGTATAAAAATTCAAACGGAAAACAATTATGGGGCGCACCCATACTTATAATAAAAAAAAATTCAATTTTTTTTAAATGGAAAATCTTTGTAAGAAAAAAAAATCATAAACAGGAAAAATCTTTGTAAGAAAAAAAAATCATAAACATAAAAAATCTTTGTAAGAAAAAAAAATCATAAACAGGAAAAACAAAAGCAGAAAAAAATAAAACATGAAGAACCGTTCAGTTATCAACGTCGTGTCCTGTGAATAGAAGTCTGTGAAACCCCATTTTCTGTTTTGATGCGTCTCTTGAAACCTCCATCCTCGTACTCCGGAATATTAATCCAATGCATATTACCATCTTCCCCTAAAACCCTTCTTCGAACCTTTTTGAGTTTCGTTTTCTTTTTCGAAGAATCATTTTTTGGTTTGGTTCTATGCTGGATGTGCGAAAGCCAATCATCATAGCTAAAAGCGCCACCGTTCGCATGAATAAATTCTGGAATCTCATAGTCTTCTCCGAGGTTTCCATACCAGAATTCTGCAGCTTCGCGAAGATGCCTTATCGCATACTTTGACCTGCAACCGTTTCCAAGACATACCACGAATACCGTATTACCGCCGACTGTCAAATTGTAGAGTTGCCTCCTGCAATAACAAAGTCTATTTCCTTCATGGATTGCATCCAAAACAAGTTCTTCGACTCGGAAAGTAAAAGGTAGCTGTGGTTGGGGATGCCGATTCATTTGACCATATAGATCTGCGTAGGAAATATGCTGAGGAAGGAACACATCCATATTGTTCAAAACAAGCGGAGGGTTTACTTGAAAATGCCCAGGATGTTCCAAGTCCATGATTCCGACATCATTCAGGTGGAATGATTCTCTGCAAATTACACATTTGATCGCCGCAATTCCGCCGCCAAATCGCAAATGTTTCAAGCAGTTAGAACAGGCTTTCCAAACACAACCCTTAATCGGACAAGTTATGTTTCTCAAATCAACCTCTTCTGCTTCATAGCAAATTATGCAGTTTTCCATTTTTTCATCTTCTTTCGAATCGAAATCAATTTGAGCATCTGGAATCAGTGTAGTAGCATCAAGTCCTGCATCGCATCGTAGGCAAGTAGAAGATTTTGAAAACCAACTTCTTGCGCAATTTTTATGCGATGACAAAGAACATCCATCTGGACAAAATACTTCCTTGATACCTCCCGTAACATCATCTTCCGCAATATCTCCCGTTCTAAAGAGACATACTACGCAAGACAAATGGGCAATCGGTTGATACTCCTTTTCTTCCAAAACAGAACTTGGCATGATTTCCTTTTCTTCCAAATTGGAATCGATTTGAACATTAGGCAGAAGGATTTCGTCTTCTCTGTTTGTGTATTTTGGGCAGTTAGAAGAATGATCATACCATTTAAAAGAGCACAGCGTGTGTGACGCTAACGGGCATCCTTTTAAATAGCACAACATTTCTCGGACATCTTTAAGCTTATCCTTGTTTCTGCAAATAGTACAAATCGAAACGGAAATTGGTGGGTCATTCTTTTCTTCCTTTTCTTCATGTTTTATTTTACCGCGCACTGTCCACGACAGTTGCCGCGGATTGTCCATATTCATAAGCTTCGTGTGTGTGAGTGTGTGTGTGTGAGAAAGCGTATGGGGAAAGCGTGTGTGTGAGTTCGTATATGGGTGTGCGCTTCCGAATATAGCACCAAAAAAATCAATTTTTTTAAAAAAAAGAAAGGTTTTAATGAAACAGGGTTTCAAGCATACTGTACGCTTTAGATACATTACCGTAAAAATCGTACTGTTTCTCAAGACCATCAATGTTGGGAATTTTAGTTATTTTTAAAATTTATAAACATTGTAATTTTACATGTAAAAAGAAATATTTTTTTTTAGAAAAAAACAAAAACAGAAAAAACAAAAACAGAAAAAACAAAAACATGAATCAATCACAGAACAATTTCAAGTCCATCAATTTCCGGTATTTTATGCAAAATATTTCCGTTACATCTTAACTCTTCAAGACCAACAATATGCGGAATTTCTGTTAAATTATTAACGGAACATTTAAGAACTTTAAGTCCAGTAATATTTGGAACCTTTGTCAGTTTATTGACAGAGCAGTCCAAAATCTTGAGTCCAACAATGTGAGGAATTTCAGTTAACTGACCATAAAAACACTTAAGAACTTTAAGTCCGGAAATGTTCGGCACCTCCGTCAAATTATTATTACCAGAACAGTATAACTCTTTGAGTCCAACAATGTTTGGAATTTCAGTTAATGAATTATAGGAACAATCCAAAACTTCAAGACGCTCAATATTTGGCACCTCCGTCAAATTATTATTACCAGAACAATCTAAAACTTCGAGACCCTCAATATTTGGTATCTCTGTCAGACTATTTTTAGAACAATTTAACTCTTTAAGTCCAACAATGTTTGGAATCATAGTTAATGAATTACAATAACAATTTAAAATTTCGAGTCCCTTAATGTCTGGGACAACAGTTAAATTATTAGCAGAACAATCCAAAACTCTGAGACCCTTAATATTCGGAACAACAGTTAATTCATTATAAGAACAATCCAAAATTTCAAGACCTTTAATATTTGGAACAACAGTTAACTCATTATAAGGACAATCCAAAACTTCGAGACCCTCAATGTTTGGCACCTTTGTTAAATTATTGTTAGAACAATTTAACTCTTTAAGTCCAACAATGTGTGGAATTTCAGTTAATGAATTATAAGAACAATTTAACTTCTTTAAACCCACAATAATTGGAATCGTCGTTAAATTTAAATTCTTGCAAATTAAAACCCTAAGATTTTTAAATACATTTGGAATAAAGTTCCAACGATATAAGTTGGTCTCTTTTATCTTTATCTCTGTTAAAATGGACAATTTAGCATTATCTTTAAAATGCTTACAAACAAGCCTGAATGAAAATAACTCATGTTCTTTTACAAACTCAAAAATATGTTTCATCAAATCTGATGACATATTGAGCATGTCGTACTTAACCTGACTCTTTTTTGTCACGTCCATTACATCTGGTTTGTAACTCTTCATCTCTTCATTTTTTTCTTCATCATGCAATCTCATCATTTTGTATGAAATGTTAATTCCTTTAAAACGTTCCAAAAGTAATGAATGTGTTTTTAATTTATATAGTATAAAAAATTCAATTTTTTACACGGTCAAAGATTTTTAATAAAGTATAAGGTATTACAATACTGAAGTATTTTTAAACTTTGAATACGGGCGCTACACTAAATTGAGATAAAATATTATGCGTTTTTTTATGTTAAAAAAATTATAATAAATTAATTAAAAGTATTTTGATGTGTCACTTTACTATGTTAAAAATTTAAAAACAACACTACTGCTCGTAATTTATTGTTACCAACAAATAAAGCTTATTCCTCAACAAAAAGACCTGACAACATATATTCAGTTAAACATATATTCAGTTGGGTATATAGTAAACATACTAATAATACCAGTATGAATAAAATGTCATTAGTTGTATGGATATTTATGCTTACCACACTTTTTGTAGAATCTAAAAGTCCTTCTACTGCTTACACAGCATGTATTAGAGCATTATGTGGAGAAAGCTATAACTATAAACAAAAATGGTATCAAAACTGTGTAAATGAATCTTATGAAAAATGTTCTTATTTATTATAGCAATATATTATGCTTTGCAAAAACTAAATAAAAAATTCCACGCTTTTATTTTTTTAATTGCTAGAAACCTAGTTCCTATTAAAAAAAGGTAATAAATAACAAGTCCATTCTAATGCTAACTGTTCACTGTAACCATGTTTTTTAAGAATCTTATACAAAGAAGTCCGGTCCCCCAGTAAATATTTATATCTATAAATATTTTTGTTTTTTAAGTCAAAATATTTACCGCTATTTGTTCCAGAAGCTATAAATCTATCGCTAAAATCGCCAAAAGTTAAGATCATTTGCCCAAGCATATTTGCGTGTAAACGCAAATCGTTGTCCGCGACAGGTATAAACAATTCTCTACCAATTAGTAATTCCATTATTATACAACCAAAAGCCCAGTAATCTACTCTATAATCTAATGGAGCTCCTATTATGTATTCCGGCGGTCTGTAGTATAAAGTATTAATTGTTTGACGCGTATTCATTAATTCATCAGCAAATAAAGAATTTCCAAAATCTATAATCTTTAAAACTCCATTTAAAAACATAATATTTTCCGGCTTTAAATCACAGTGTACTACGCCGCATGAATGCATTTCTTTTATAGCGCTATAAAAATCATTTGCAATTTTTTTTATATTTTCACTGCTTAGATTTTTCATCTCGCTTAATTTACCATTTAAAAGCTCATAAGCAATATATCCTTCTTTCGACACTTTATAACTTATCATTTTAAGACAATGCGTTGTGTTTTCGAGTTCTTTTAATATTTGAACTTCATGTCTAATATATTTTCTTGAGTTTTCTTTTTCATCCGCATATTTTATAGCACATATAACTCCGTTAATCGAAGTTTTATATACTGTAGAAAAAGCACCCTTTCCCAAAACATCGTCCTGTTTTATTAGTTTCATATTTAAATTTAGCAAAAAGACACAACGTATTTACCTATAAAAAACCTTCAAAGTAACTTTAAATAACTTTGTTTATAATTTTTATATATACTCGCAAACTATAGCAAAATATTTGGCATCATTTTTTATTATTCTGAATGGTCCTGCGCATCCATATACCATATCATTATTCAAAAGAAAATTGCATTCTTCTTTGCTCGCATGTGGATTAATTTGGGTCATATTTGATTTTAATACAGCATGCCTATAGATAGCACATGCTATAGTTTGTTCTGTTGTTATAAAAATGCCCCCACAATGCGGACAGTTTAAAATTATTTCCTCACTTTGTAAAGTTGTCATATGATATTATAGATTTTATTCGATATTTTTAATCGTTTGTATATTATATAGTTTTTACATTTAGTAGATTAAAAATGTCTTTGTTTCAATATGTTGAAACGCGAGAATTTGAAATTCATAATCCTATTTTTAGAGTCGCTTCTATAGTAGACAATACAAATACGGACATACAAGATATAGGGTTTTTTGGACAGTATTATGATGGTTCTAATGTTTGTTATACGGGTCTCTTTAGAGATGCTAATGATAATGGTACATTTAAACTATTTTCTGGCTTACAATCAATTCCTACAGTTTCAGAACCAAATGCTCTGGTTGACACAAATGGCACTGGTTATACTTTAGCTGATTTAGACATAAAAAATATACAGGCAATGGGAAACGCGATAGTTGATGGAAATTTAACGGTAAATGGGTCTTATGCAGAATTTAATGTATCTTCCTTTAATGTAAAAGATAATATAATTGCTATAAATTCGAGTCAAAGCAGTTCATTAGAGGACTTTGGATACGTTGGAAGACGTGAAGCAACAAACATATCCGCTAATGATACCCCAAAAATTGACTCTGTCGCGGTACAAACAAATTATACGAGCGGATCTACTACTTTATTAATAACTAATGTTGCATCAGGAACTGACTATTTTAAAGGATGGGTTATTACTAATACGGTAGATGGTCTTTCATCTGCTAAAACAATTTTAGCATCTACTAATTCTGGTACAACACACACGCTTACATTAAATTCTGGATTCTCAAGCAATTTGACTGCTGGTTCAGATACAGTTAAACTGTTTAATAAACGATTTGCAGGATGGATATATGACGAAAGTGAAAACACTATGATAGTTGCCGGATTTCCAAGAGAAGACTCTGAAACAAAAATAGATATAGTGGCGCCTGTTAATGGAAATATACCAGATTACATGAACCTAGCCGTAAACGATCTCACAATCGCTGGAACACTTAACATAACTGGTGCCATACCCTATAAAACAAAAACTGTTACTACAAATACAACTTTTACTCAGTCGGATATTTTTAATTATGATATAATTTTTATTAATAATGCATCAAACGGCACATATACTTTGCCACAGATTTCTTCTTTAGCCGTTACAACAGATACATCATACTCTACAGTTATCGTTAATATAAATACAGGAATAGCAACCGTTTCAAGAGGAGGAACAGATACAATAGAAGGTGAAACAAGCTTAAGATTGCATAAAATATATATGAAAACTGTTTTAGTCGTCTCTGACCAATTAGCAAGTACATGGCTTATTAAAGGTTAAATACTTTGTATTTTTACATTTTGTTCATGGTTTCTATATATTCCCATATAGTCGAATACTAAGTTACTTAAATTATCAAAATAACTTATTTTCGATGTCCAATAGTTATGAAACAACTTACTAAAAAAATTATTAAAGTCATCGTATGAAATTGGCTCAATAAAGTAAAAATTTTTTGCCGATGATTTTTTAAAAACTTCTTCTTTAAATTTATTTTTTTCTGGATCGTATAAAACATAGTCGCGTGATCCAAAAGACGAAAATGTAAGAAACGACTTGTAATCAAATATAAAAAAAACATCTCCTATTGAATATCTATCTTCATAAATTATTCCTATTTTATCAAACCCAATCCATACAGCGTATAAATATTCTTTATCTAAAATATTTTTTCCATACGATCCCGAATATATAAGTTTACATTCATTTAAAATTTTCTGCTGAGCAAAAAAATTTTTCATTAATTTAAATAAATTTTGACGCATGATTAAATCAGCCGCTACAAAATAGTAAAGCATATTATTCATAATGCTCTATTATATTTTAACATTTTTTTTACCTTGAAAAAAAAATATAACGTTCTAAAAATTTATATACTTCCATTTTTTATTTTGATATGTAATGTAACCATTCGCATCCCATCCATTTATATTATCTTTGTATTGTTCTTCTAATATTTTTCTTTTTTGAACGCATGATTCGCAAACTCCATCATCATTTACTTGGGGACCAACAATAAAGTCAATGTAATCAATTACATGACAATATATACAAACCCGTATTTTAGCCCTTTCACAATGTCCATAATCAGAAAAATTAGTGTTGTAAAGAAACAAACACATGCGACGCAATTTAATCTCTTCTTCATAAGAAGAATTATGATAATATTCACATAAAATACTAAGCAGTTCTTTATGGTGATCACATAACACATACCCAATATAGTAGTAATAATTTACAGAACATGTAGCTTTTTTTATACAATTTCTAAATAAACAAATCATAAAAAAATATAAAGAGTAATAATTACTACTTTTTATAATAAATTTAGTTTCTTAAACTTTACTTTTTATTATTGCTGCAAAACAATTCAATTTTCTTAAATTGTTTATCAATACGTGCTTTGTCAAAGCACTTTTTAAGTTGTAACCAATTCAACAATTCATAATATTTTTCTTCATCTGTAAATGGGTCTTTGTTTGCATTAACCAGTTCTATCATTTTAGTTTCTTCTTCTGTAATTTCTCTCTTAAAGATAGACTCTGCAATTTTTTGCTCAGGCGATAACTCAACTGATGGATATTTAATCATAACAGTTTTAATACCAACACGAGGCGTTTTTTTTGCGTAATCACACCCCAAAATAAGACTAATCTTAATAAGATCATCTTGAGTTAGATTATGTTCATTTAACAACTCTTTTGTATTGTATTCATAAAATTTCTTTTTACGTATATCTCGCTTTATTACAGATGTTGCTCCAAATATTATAGCATCTGCATCTGGCGTTAAAACATAATCCATTAATACTCCTGCTATACTGCTCGTACGAGTAGCCATAGCACATAACTGCTCCGCCTCAAATCCAGGGGGACACATTATCCATGGAATATCAAGCATGTTTAACATAAATATAGTATCATCAAAGTAAAATTTTTTTAAGCAAAAAGATCTTTTTTCATGCTTATCAATTTCAGAAACACAATTACGTAATTCATCAGTAATGCAAAGTTGTTGTTGCGTTTCTTCTTCTGAAGAAGAAAA
>JACCDM010006343.1_pt1 | contig 15097 bp, 15 predicted proteins | sample 7445851 | NCBI WGS metagenome assembly JACCDM01 (sample SAMN15323438, study PRJNA562643) | freshwater metagenome | isolation source: river surface water | place: USA:Blue River Watershed | collected 2017-08-16
CTCGACTTCTTCATGTAGAACTCCTCCTATTGAGAAAATTCTACTTCAGACCTCCGCTAACCTGAGGGAGGATTACCGCTCAACCTTATTTTCTGTTTTTGTAGATTTCTTGATCATTTTCTTACCGGTGTAGTACCGACACCACCAGTACTTCGAAGCAGGAACTTTAAATAGCACCAACTTGTCCGGATATCCGCGACCAATTTTGGTGATTGACTCTTTGACGGGTACCGTTCGATGTTTATCGGTTATCGGGGAAGGCAGCAGTGCAGATTTTGATACGGAGGATTTGTCGGATGTAGTTGTTTTCACTATACCTCCGTCACTGGGAATTAGCGTCTGACGAAGGTTATTGTAGGATGGACTTTTCTTTACTACTACCACCTTGGAATGAATCTTTTAACCATTGATTTATCTGGCATTTTTGGTGCTGATGAGAGGAATCGAACCTCCGACCTACTGATTACGAATCAGTTGCTCTACCAACTGAGCTACATCAGCGAAGGGGAACATTTTAGCAAAAACCTCAGCCAGCCCAAGGCTGATCCGATCAGGCGAAATTACGCCGCATGGTATTCCGTCACTCGCTGCACTTCGTTGCGGGAGCCGATAAACACTGCTACACGCTGATGCAGGGTAGTCGGCTGGATGTCGAGAATGCGCATCTTTCCATCCGTCGCTGCACCGCCGGCCTGCTCGACGATAAATGCCATGGGGTTGGCTTCGTACATCAATCGTAATTTGCCCGGCTTGTCGGGCTCGCGTGCGTCGGCGGGGTACATGAAGATGCCGCCGCGGTTCAGTATGCGATGAACATCGGCGACCATCGAGGCAATCCAGCGCATATTGAAATTTTTTTCACGAGGTCCAGTCTTTCCAGCTTCGAGTTCTTTGACATAGCGAGTTACCGATGGATACCAGTGCCGCGCGTTGGACGCGTTGATCGAATACTCTGCGGTATCGGCCGGAATTTGCAAAGCCCGCTGCGTCATGACCCACGAACCCATTTCGCGATCCAGCGTGAAGCAATTGACGCCATTCCCCGTGGTGAGCACCAGTACAGTCTGAGGACCATACACCGCATAGCCTGCAGCGACTTGCCGTGTACCAGGCTGCAGAAAATCTTTCTCTGTTGGTGTAGCCATGCCCTCGGGCGCCTTCAACACCGAGAAGATCGTTCCGATGGAAACGTTAACGTCAATATTGGAGGAGCCATCGAGCGGATCGAATAGCAGCATGTATTCGCCCATCGGATAGCGATTGGGAATCGGATGGATGGTTTCCATTTCCTCTGAGGCCATCGCTGCAAGATGACCGCCCCACTCGTTGGCCTGCAATAAAATCTCATTCGAGATGATGTCGAGTTTTTTCTGGATTTCGCCTTGCACGTTTTCCGTATCGGCAGCCCCCAGTACATCACCCAAGGCGCCCTTGCCTACGGCATGACTGATGGTCTTGCAGGCGCGCGCGACAACTTCGATCAGCAGTCGCAACTCGGCGGGAATGGAGTTATTAAGGCGCTGCTCTTCAATCAGATACTGAGTAAGACTGATACGTTTCATGACGGTGCTCGCTGGCAGGTAAGAGTCAATTGGCGAGTGCTTTGCCAATCACTTCGGCAACGTCATTCGACAATTTTTTAGCAGAAGATATTTTTTGTAGTGCCTCATGCATGGATTTTTGCAAGGATGGTGCGTATTTGCGCCACCGGTCCAGGGAGCGTGCAAGTCGTGCAGCAACCTGGGGATTGATCGCATCAATCGCAATGACCTGCTCCGCCCAGAAGGCATGCCCACTACCATCGGGTGCATGGAAACGAGCTGGGTTGCTGTTACAGAATGCAAACAGCAGACTGCGCGCACGGTTGGGGTTTTTCAGGGTAAAGGCGGGATGACGCATCAGCTGTCGAACCGCATTCACATCAGTCGATGGGGACGAGCCCTGCAGGCTGAACCATTTGTCGATGACGAGCGCTTCTTGCTCGAAGTCTTCATAAAACGACTGCAGCGCCTCGGCCACACCGGGCGCCTGATGATGGACCATCGCAGTTAGCGCCGAAATGCGATCAGTCATGTTGGCGGCGTGATCGAGCTGGTCTTGCATGATTTTTTGGGACTGACTGTCGCCAAGCTCAGCCAGATAACCCAGCGCATTGTTACGCAATGCACGGCGACCCGCATGTACCGGATCGGGGCGATAGGCGCCGGGCGTGTGATGCGAGCGGTAGATCTCGATCAGGTCAGCGCGCAAGGCCAGCGCGAGCTGGCGACGCAGAGCGCGACGCGCGCGGTGAATCGCCTGCGGATTAATGACATCCACCTGTTCAGCGAGCATGCCTTCGGAAGGCAGTGTCAACACCAGATCACGGAAGGCCGGATCCAACGATGCATCACGCAAGAGCTTGCGCAAGGCATCCGCCAACAGTTTGTCTTGCGGGGTAACGGCGTAGTGCAAATCCTCGGCAACATCCGTGGCGGCTAACGACAATAGTCGACGGGTAGCGAGTCTTTGTCCTGCTTCCCAGCGATTAAAAGGATCGCTATCGTGCGCGAGCAGGAAGGCCAGTTCGTCATCACTGTAACCATAATCGAGTACCACCGGCGCAGAGAAATTACGCAATAGCGACGGCACGGGCAGATGCTCGATGCCGGTGAACGTAAAGCGCTGGGTGGCTTCGGTCAGCTCAAGCACCAGCGTGGTGGGCGCAACGTGGACTTCGGTCTCTTCGGGTCCAGCAATGTTTTCCAGCTGAAGAGGTAAATCATTCCCATGCGCATCGAGCAGACCCACCGCGACCGGAATATGCATGGGCAGCTTGTGGTCTTGCCCAGGCGTCGGTGGACAACGTTGTGTCATCGTCAGCGTGTATGTTTGCGCAGCAGCGTCATAGTGAGATGTCACCTGCACACGGGGTGTGCCTGCCTGACTGTACCAGCGCTCGAACTGGCTGAGATCGCGCCCATTGGCGTCGCTCATCGCGGCGCGGAAGTCATCACAAGTCACGGCCTGTCCGTCATGGCGGCTGAAGTAGAGATCCATGCCCTTGCGGAATCCCTCGCGACCGAGCAAGGTCTGCATCATGCGTACGACTTCGGAACCTTTCTCGTAAATCGTCAGCGTGTAGAAATTATTGATCTCGACATAAGAATCGGGTCGCACCGGATGTGCCATCGGGCCTGCATCTTCAGGAAACTGTGCCGCTCGCAGCACGCGCACATCTTCGATACGCTTGACCGCACGACCACTGTCACTGCCCATCATGTCGGCAGAAAATTCCTGATCACGGAAGACCGTCAATCCTTCTTTGAGCGATAACTGAAACCAGTCGCGGCAGGTAACGCGATTGCCTGTCCAGTTATGAAAGTACTCATGTGCGACGACAGATTCGATGTTGCCGTAATCGGCATCGGTAGCGATACGCGGATTGGCAAGAACATATTTGGTGTTGAAAATATTCAGACCCTTGTTCTCCATCGCGCCCATGTTGAAATCACTGACGGCCACGATCATGAAACGGTCGAGATCCAGCTCGAGTCCGAAACGCTCTTCATCCCAGCGTATGCTTTTGACGAGCGATTCCATGGCATGCGAGGTCTTGTCGAGATTACCCTCTTCCACCCACACTTGCAGCAGCACGTCACGACCAGACTGTAGTGTGAGTGTTTGTTCTTCGCACACCAGTTGCCCGGCTACCAGCGCAAACAAGTACGAAGGTTTGCGGAAGGGATCTTCCCACAAGGCGTAATGTCGACCATCGCCGATATCACCCTGCTCGATCAGATTGCCGTTGGAAAGCAGTACTGGATATCGTGCCTTGTCACCGCGCAGCATGATGCGGTATTTGGCCATGACATCGGGACGATCAGGGAAATAAGTAATTTTACGGAAGCCTTCGGCTTCGCATTGCGTGAAAAAATTACCGTTCGAAACGTACAAGCCCATCAGCGAGCTATTGCGATCGGGATGAATCAGCGTTTCGATTTCCAGCGTGACATCGTCAGGCGCATTGTCGATGATGAGATTGCCGCCAGACAGACGGTAATCGCGTTTGCCGAGCGTGCGACCATTCATCCGCAAGGCAACCAGCGTCAGGTCTTCACCGAACAACACCAATTCACGCGATTGCACTTCGGTATTGCGCCGCAGCACACTGCGCGCTGCAACACGTGTTGCTTCCGGATCGAGATCAAAACCGATGTCGATCGTATCGACCCAGTAAGTAGGCGGCGAGTATTCCGATCGGTGAATCGTGGCAGCAGTATCTGTACGCATGGGATAGGAAGGACGGGGAACAGGTCAGAAACCGCCATTTTACCAAGGGAGACGCGGAAGGATTCCGCGCTGAATGCCAAGGCAGCAGCGCCAAATGATGCGAGTACCAGAAAAATCAAGGATTTGACATCCGTTTTTCAGCGGAAAAAGTGTCCGGCTTATCTCTTCAACGCTTTTCCTGGGATCTGAACTCGGGGGTGCCGACGGTATGTATGCAACAAACGAAAATCTATGAGAACCTTGCATGTGTGCGTCATCGTGTGCGTTATTGAATTTGACCAAACCATCATGAGATTTGCCGCTTGCCTCATCATCACGCTTTGCCTGCTGCTGTCGGGCTGCGCCAGCAAGATACGCAGCGAGGTGACAGCCTTTCACCAATGGCCTGCCGCCATGGCGGAAAAGACCTTCAGCTTTGTTCACAAAGAAGGTGAACCCACAGGACTGGAACGTCAGAGTTACGAAAATCTGATTCGCGCCGAACTGGTCAAGCAGGGATTGCATGAACCCAGCGGAGGACAGGAAGCGGCGCTGGCGGTGAGCTTCAATGCGATGGTCAGTGCGAAAGATGTCCGCGTGGTTGAGACTGTGCTGGTGGATTCCTGGTACGGCACACCATGGTACGGGCCGGGCTATTACTCGCCTTACTGGGGCGGATGGCCGGGCTATTCACCCTTCTATGGTCCATTCAGCCCCGGCATGCCCGTAGCCCGCCAACAGGAGCGCCGTTACAGCGTGTTTTACCGGGAACTGACACTGAAAATCAGTGACCTGGCCGCCGGGCAGCCTCTTTACGAAGTCACGGTGCGCAGCGAGGGCAAGGAAGGCAATCTGGCCAAGATCATGCCTTATTTGGTGCGTAGCGCCTTTGCCGAGTTTCCGGGCAAGAGCGGCACCCCGCGCATCGTTGAAATGAAAATCGATGCCAAACACTGAAGAGCCAGGCGCACGCTCAAGTCACATACGCCACCGATGCCCAGGTAATCAACCCAAGTAACAACACCGCAGCTGCCAGCACGATCAGTAGTCTGCCGAAATGCGGGCCGTGATCAGCACCCGACGGTTGCTCGTCGGGGTGCTGCATCGGGTTGTCCTGCTCGTTCTCGTCTCGCATTGAGCTGTCTCAGGGAAGCAAGATGGTGGAACCGGTGGTTTTGCGGGCTTCCAGATCGCGATGTGCCTCTTGTACGTCGCTCAGTGCATAACGCTGATTGATCTCAATTTTTACTTTACCGCTCTCGACCATGTGGAACAATTCGGCCGCCATGGCTTCGAGATCGCTGCGTTTGGCCGCATACGCAAAGAGCGTCGGCCGTGTCACGAACAGCGATCCGCGCGCCGCGAGTTCATTGAGCGAAAACGGCGGCACGGGTCCGGAAGCGGAGCCGTAACTCACCATCATTCCCAGCGGCGAGAGGCAATCCAGCGAACCGATGAAGGTGTCTTTGCCGATCGAGTCATACACCACCGGCACGCCCTTGCCTCCGGTGATTTCCTTGACACGCTCAACAAAATTTTCCTTGTTGTAGTTGATGACGTGTGTGCAGCCATGCGCCTTGGCAAGCTCGCCTTTTTCATCCGAGCCGACCGTGCCGATCATCGTTACGCCCAGAGCGCGCGCCCACTGACAAGCGATCAGCCCCACACCACCGGCTGCGGCGTGGAACAGTATGGTCTCGCCGCCTTTGAGCGGGAAAGTCCGGCGAAACAGATACTGCACCGTCAATCCCTGCAGCATCATCGCTGCGGCCATCTCGAAGCTGACCGAATCGGGCAGTTTGACCAAAGCTTCAGCAGGCATCACGCGAGCCTCGGCGTAAGCACCCGGTGGACGCGTCGCATAGGCCACACGATCACCCTGTTTCACGTGCGTGACATTCGCGCCAACGGCTTCGATCACGCCGGCGCCTTCCATGCCCAGCCCAGCGGGCAGGGGTTGCGGATACAGGCCTGTACGGAAGTACACATCGATGTAATTGAGACCAATCGCGTGATGACGGATCCGAACTTCACCGGGTCCTGGCTCACCGACCTCAACGTCGACATACGACATCACCTCGGGACCGCCGTTGCTGAAACACCGTATTGCTTTTGTCATGACTGTACCTGCCAAAAAATGATTGAACGATAAAAAACGAATGATAACTTCAAACTACGGTAATTCAGGCCGGGGCGTGCCGCTCACTGTGAAGCGGGTCTGACGGCGCCAGCGGCATGCTGGTCGCGGTTTCATGTTTTCTTTCTGGATAACAGATAAATCCCCGCCAGCACCAAGGCAGTGCCGACCAGCTGGATGCCGGCAATGGGTTCCTGCAACAGCCACGCTGCCAGAAACAAAGTGGACACTGGCCCGGCCATACCCGCCAGCGAAGCCACCGGCGCACCCACGCGGGCGATCGCCATCATGGTCAGGAAGACCGGCAACACCGTGCAAAATACGGCATTGATCGCGGAAAGACCATACACCTCTGCCGACTGCAGCAGCAAGGAAGGTGGCCGCAACAGCAAAAACTGCGCAATTGACGCCAGCGCCGACACGCACATCACATAAGACACCAGCCGCAAGGTACCCACCCGCTGCACCAGCTCACCTGAGAACAGCAAGTACATCGCATAACTCAGCGCACTGCCCAGCACAAAGGCACCGCCCACCAGCACATTGGCGCCACCCAGACGGACATCATGAATGAAGACCAGAATCGTGCCGCCGTAACAAATGGCCAGCGCCAGCCACTCGACAGCGCTGACCCGCTTCTTTAGCAAGAACACTGACATCAGCAACACGAACGAGGGCGTGAGGAAAAGGATCAGTCGCTCCAAGCCTGCGGAAATATAAGCCAGCCCAATGAAATCCAGGTAACTCGACAGGTAGTAGCCCAACAAGCCCAGCTGAACCATGCGCCAGCGATCCGCTGACGCCAGCGGCGGCTGACGCTTCATCTGTGCCAGCGCAATGATGGCAAAGGCAGGCAGCGAGAACAGCATCCGGAAAGCCAGCACCGTCATCGCATCCACCTGATGGCGGTAGAGCAGCTTGACCACAATGGCTTTGCCTGAGAACAGCACCGCCCCCACCAGTGCCATTATCAATCCAACAAGAAACCACCGGCGCTGCGCGTGCTGGTGGTGAGTCGGAGAGGTGCTGGAGGGCATGAAATCGGTGGGCGAGTGGAGGCAAGTGACAGTGTGCAAGGATTCTACTGTCGACACCGTCGCGCGGCCTTTGGCATTGGCGAAGCCGCCATTTGCAGCGGGTTTTCACACCGGTCGGTATGGTAAACTCCGCCCCCTGTTCACTCGCCAGTACCGGCGAAAAAACTGTCTACGCAAGCGCCTCCCGGCGTGCTGCACGAATTGCAAGACAAGTAACGAAATCCGGAAAGAAAGCACATGGCAGGACATAGCAAATGGGCCAACATCAAGCACAAAAAAGCGGCGACTGATGCCAAGCGCGGCAAGATTTGGACCCGGCTGATCAAGGAAATTACCGTCGCTGCCCGCATGGGCGGCGGCGACATCGACAGCAACCCTCGTCTGCGCCTGGCCGTCGACAAGGCGGCGGATGCCAATATGCCCAAGGACAACGTGACCCGCGCCATCCAGCGCGGCACTGGCGGTCTGGAGGGCGTGAACTACGAAGAGATTCGCTACGAAGGCTACGGCCTGAACGGCGCCGCCATCATCGTTGACTGCATGACAGACAATCGCGTGCGCACGGTGGCCGAAGTGCGACATGCGTTCTCGAAGTACGGTGGCAACATGGGCACCGAAGGTTCCGTGGCTTTTCTGTTCAAGCATTGCGGACAACTGCTGTTTGCGCCCGGTACCAACGAAGATGCACTCATGGAAGCCGCCCTTGAAGCAGGCGCGGATGATGTGATTGCCGATGATGAAGGCGGGTTTGAGGTTCTCTGTGATCCGCAGATTTTTTCAAATCTGCGTGAAACTTTGGAAAAAGCCGGCTTCAAACCAGAAGTGGCTGAGGTCACGATGAAGCCGTCAACAAATACCGAATTCACCGGTGATGATGCGGTGAAGATGCAGAAGCTGCTGGATGCGCTGGAAAACCTCGACGATGTGCAAGAGGTTTATACCAATGCTGTTATCGAAAATTAAGCAAGACGACTGTACGAAGCGCGATGTTTTTTGACCATGCCGCACGCTTGATGCGGCAACGCTGATACGACAACCTGACCTGAAGCTTTCATGAAAATTCTTGTTGTAGGTTCTGGTGGCCGCGAACACGCACTGGCCTGGAAGCTGGCGCAATCCAAACGCATACAAATCGTGCTGGTGGCGCCCGGTAACGGTGGCACGGCGCTGGATGTGCGCATGAAGAATGTCGCCATCACCGACCCTGTTGCACTCGCCGATTTTGCGCAGCAGGAGCAAGTCACGCTGACTGTCGTTGGACCGGAGGCACCGCTGGCGGCGGGTATCGTGGACATCTTCCGCGAGCGCGGCATGTCTATTTTTGGTCCGACTCGTAAGGCGGCGCAACTCGAGAGCTCGAAGGACTTTGCCAAGGCCTTCATGGAACGCCATGGCATACCGACGGCGCGCTATCAGACTTTTTCGGATGCGGCTGCAGCACATCGCTACATTGATGAGCAAGGCGCCCCTATCGTGATCAAGGCCGACGGTCTTGCCGCTGGCAAAGGCGTGGTCGTCGCAATGACACTGGAAGAAGCCCACGGCGCCATCGACATGATGTTGTCGGATAATCGCTTTGGTGATGCCGGCGCGCGCGTGGTGGTCGAAGAATTTCTTGAGGGTGAAGAAGCCAGCTTCATCGTCATGGTTGACGGCAAAAACATACTGCCACTGGCGACCAGTCAGGACCACAAGCGTTTGCTGGACCAGGATCAGGGCCCGAACACGGGTGGCATGGGTGCCTATTCACCTGCGCCCATCGTTACACCGCAACTGCATGCACGCGTGATGCGCGAGATCATTCAACCGACTGTGCAAGGCATGGCAAAGGATGGCATTCCCTATACGGGCTTTCTGTATGCGGGCCTGATGATTGATGCCGAAGGCAATCCCAAAACACTGGAATTCAATTGCCGCATGGGTGACCCGGAGACGCAGCCCATCATGGCGCGCCTGAAAACCGATCTGGTATCAGTCATGGAGCATGCCGTAGCAGGTACGCTCAATGAAATTGAGCTCGACTGGGACAGGCGCACAGCACTTGGCGTGGTCATGGCCGCGAGTGGTTACCCGGATGCGCCGCGCAAAAACGATGTGATCACCGGCATTCCCGAAGAAACTGAAGACAGCATGAGCTTCCATGCGGGCACGGCACTGGACAACAAAACGCTGACCACACAGGGGGGACGTGTGTTGTGTGTGGTGGGTTTGGGCGACAGCGTTCGCGTGGCGCAGAAACATGCGTATGAAGCCGTGGACAAAATTCACTTTGACGGCATGCAGTTTCGCCGCGATATAGGCTGGCGCGCGCTCAAACGACCTGGCTGAATATCAATAGCAAACAAAAGGATAATCCATGAACACGCCCGATACGAATGCCGTCAGGACCTGGCTGTTGTCGCTGCAAGAGCGCATCGTGTCTGCTGCTGAAGCTGTCGATGGTCGGCAATTCATACGCGACAGCTGGGAACGGCCCGAAGGTGGTGGCGGCATTTCGCGTCTCATTGAAGAAGGCAATGTGCTCGAACGCGGCGGCGTGGGTTTTTCGCATGTCAAAGGCAGCAGCCTGCCGCCTTCGGCAGCCGCCAATCGTCCTGAAGTGGCCGGCCATCCCTGGGAAGCGATGGGCGTGTCACTGGTTTTTCATCCGCGCAATCCGTATGCGCCGACCGTGCACATGAATGTGCGCTTCTTTACCACGACGGGTGAAGGCGATCAGCGTGTGTGGTGGTTCGGTGGTGGCATGGATTTGACGCCTTACTATGGCTTCGAGGAAGATGCGCAGCATTTTCATCAAACCTGTCGTAACGCGCTGGCGCCATTCGGTTCAGAGCTGCATCCGCGCTTCAAGCAATGGTGCGACGAGTACTTCTATCTGAAGCATCGCAAAGAAGCGCGGGGTGTCGGCGGTGTGTTCTTTGATGATTTCAATTCCGCAGGCTTTGAGCAGAGCTTTGCCATGACGCAGAGTGTCGGCGATCATTTTATCGATGCCTATCTGCCTATCCTGAAGCGCCGCAAAGATAGTGCTTACGGTGAACGCGAGCGTGATTTCCAGGCTTATCGTCGCGGCCGTTATGTGGAATTCAATCTGGTCTTCGACCGCGGTACCTTGTTTGGCCTGCAGTCGGGCGGACGTACTGAATCCATCCTGATGTCGATGCCACCTATCGTCAAGTGGCGCTATGACTGGCAACCTGAAGCAGGCTCGCCTGAAGCGAAACTCTATACCGATTTCCTGCCACATCGTGACTGGCTGGCTGCATGAGTGTGCGCAGCGTGCTGCTGCTGGGCGGTAGCTTCGATCCGGTGCATTCGGGTCATGTCGGACTGGCACGCTACTTCTGCACACTGCTGCATCCTGATGAACTGCGACTGATACCCAGTGGTCGTCCCTGGCAAAAGCCGGACATGGTCACACCGGCTGTGCATCGCGTTGCGATGCTGCACGCCGCTTTTGATGGGTGGCCTACGCCGATTTGTATCGATGAGCAGGAAATCCAACGCGAGGGTCCAAGCTACATGATCGATACCCTGCGTTCGTTACGCAGCGAGCTTGGGCGAGATGTGTCGCTTGCACTCATCATGGGCGCAGACCAGCTGATCAATTTGCATACCTGGCGGGACTGGGCCGCGCTGTTCGATGAAGCCCACTTGTGCATTGCAGCTCGCCCGGGTTTCGCCATTGATAACGCAGCTCTGGATAAAGCGGTCGCAGCACAGATCACTCGCCGGCTGGCCAGCGCAGATCAATTGCGGCAGACGCCCTCGGGTCTGGTCTGCATCGCAACGCAGCTGGCGCTGGATGTGTCATCAACCCAGATACGCGAGGCTATTGCGGGGTCGGGTGGCGCCGCTGACCTGCTTCCGGGGCCAGTGCTAGACTATATTCAACAACATCACCTTTACCAGACTCATTAATGGATATTAAAAAATTGCAGGGCATCGTTGTCAACGCACTCGAGGACGTGAAGGCGCAGGACATCCGCATCTTCGATACCAGCCATCTGACGAGCATGTTTGACCGCATCGCGATCGCCTCCGGTACCTCGAACCGTCAAACCAAAGCGCTGGCTTCTTCCGTGCGCGACTCGGTCAAGGCCGCTGGCGGCAACATCATCAGCATGGAAGGTGAAGGCACGGGAGAGTGGGTGCTGGTCGATCTGGGCGACATGATCGTCCATATCATGCAGCCCGCTATTCGCGCTTACTATCGTCTTGAAGAATTGTGGGGCGAGAAGGAAATCAAGCTCGGCGCTGCAACGCGCTCGGCAACCGGTGCGAAAACAACACTGGTCAAAGCCTCGTCGCATATCACCAAGACCGCCGTGAAAAAAACGGCCCGCACCAAAACCACCGATACCGAGGCCAGCGGCACGAAAGCTCCGGCGAAAAAAACGGTGGCCGCAAAAACAGCGGTGACTAAAACTGCTGGGACCAAAACCTCGGCCCAAACCCCGGCCAAAAAAGCAGCCACCAAAAAAGTCGTGGCCAAGAAGGCGATCATTAAAAAAGTCGTCGCAAAGAAAACCACCCCTAAAAAATCAGCTGCCAAAAAAGCACCTGCCAGAAAAACGGGTTCGACCGCTGGAAAAGCTTCAACCAGTCGATCAGGCACCACCCGGCGCACAACGACCAAGTCCGGCGGTTAAAGCCATCCCATGCAACTCATCGTTGCAGCCGTTGGCCACAAAATGCCTGCATGGATTGAGGCCGGCTTTCAGGAGTATGCGAAACGCATGCCGGCCGAATGCCGCTTAGTGCTGAAAGAAATCAAACCCATCGACCGCTCATCGAGCCGCAGTGCGGAAACGGTGATGGCGCAGGAGCGGCAGCGCATCGAGGCGGTGCTACCCAAAGGGGGCCATGTGATCGCCTTGGACGAGCACGGCAAAGATCTGACTACGCTGCAGTTATCGCAACATCTGACACTGTGGCAACAGCAAGGCGGGGATGTTACATTCGTCATCGGCGGTGCGGATGGTCTGGATGCGGATTTCAAGAAAAATGCCGACATGCTGGTGCGCGTGTCCAGTCTGACCCTGCCGCATGGGATGGTCAGGGTGCTGCTGGCAGAACAGCTCTACCGCGCCTGGACGATCACGCGCAATCATCCGTATCACCGCGTATCACTCTGACGACGCTGATGCCCGGCGCCTGTCAGCCTCAAGGGAAGCATGACATTGGCAGATCAAATTATTTACCTGGCTTCCAAAAGTCCTCGCCGGCGTGAATTGCTCCAGCAGGTAGGTATTGCTTTCGAAGTGCTCGAACTTAAGGAAGAACCGGGTCGTCACGGCGCGGTATCGGAGATACCGCTTGAAGGCGAAGTGCCGGAGATTTATGTCGCGAGAGTCACACGCGAAAAAGCAGACAGTGGCTGGGCCGCTGTCTTGTGGCGTCACTTGCCAAAGCGTCCGGTACTGGCAGCCGACACCACGGTCACGATTGATGGAAAAATACTGGGTAAACCCGCTGATCAGGCGGAGGCCATGGCCATGCTGCGAATGCTTTCAGGGCGTACGCATGAGGTCTTGACTGCGGTGGCGGTTCGCTTTGAAGATAGGATCAATGAAGTTGTGCATCGCTCGGAGGTCAGATTCGCGGAACTGAGCGAAGCGACGATGCAAGCCTATTGCGACTCGTCAGAGCCGTATGACAAAGCAGGCAGCTATGGCATACAAGGGCATGCAGCAAAATTCATCGAACATATCAGTGGCAGCCACTCGGGCATCATGGGTCTGCCTTTGTTTGAAACCACACGATTGTTACAGCAAGCAGGTATCAAAATACTATGACGGAAGATCTGCTGGTCAATATCACGCCCCAAGAGACGCGCGTGGCACTCATGCAGCACGGCGCCGTGCAGGAATTGCACATTGAGCGCACGGCGTCGCGCGGACGCACGGGGAATATTTATCTGGGCAAGGTAGCCCGTGTGCTGCCGGGTATGCAATCGGCGTTTATCGATATTGGCCTTGAACGCGCCGCATTCTTGCATGTAGCCGATATTTGGGAAGCCCGCGTACAGGGCAGCTCTGGCACTACGGGAGCCCCGCCGACACCCATAGAAAAATTACTGTTCGATGGTCAATCACTTCTGGTGCAAGTGATCAAAGATCCGATCAGCACCAAAGGTGCGCGTCTGTCCACGCAGATTTCGATTGCAGGGCGCATGCTGGTGTATCTGCCGCAAGATCCCCATATTGGCGTCTCGCAGCGCATCGGCGATGAGACAGAGCGCGAAGCTTTGCGTGAGAAGGTACAAGGCCTCTTACCTGCCGAAGAAAAAGGTGGTTTCATCATTCGGACCATGGCCGAGGGCGCCAGCGACACAGACCTGACCAGTGATATCGCCTACCTGCGCAAGACCTGGGAACATCTTCTGGAGCAATCCCGCAAGGTCCCTCCCCCTTCACTGCTGTATCAGGATCTCAGCTTGTCACAGCGCGTACTCAGAGATTTTGTCGGTGAGGAGACTACGTCGATACAAATTGATTCGCGCGAAAATTTTCTCAAGCTCAGTGAATTTGCAGAAAGCTACACCCCCTCCGTCATGCCCAAGCTGATGCACTACACGGGCGAGCGTCCGTTGTTTGATCTGCATGGCATTGAGGCAGAAATAGAAAAGGCACTTGGAAAACGCGTTGACCTGAAATCAGGTGGTTACCTGATTATCGAGCAGACCGAGGCAATGACGACGATTGACGTCAATACCGGCAGCTATGTCACCGGCCGAAATTTTGACGATACGATTTTCAAAACCAACCTTGAAGCAGCGCACGCGATCGCGCGGCAACTGCGTCTTCGCAATCTCGGCGGCATCATCATTCTCGATTTTATTGATATGGAGAATATCGAGCATCGTTCTGCAGTACTTGCCGAGTTGCATAAGGCACTGGCGCGCGATCGCACCAAGGTCACGGTATCGGAATTTTCTGCACTGGGTCTGGTCGAGATGACTCGCAAGCGTACGCGCGAATCACTCGCGCATATTCTTTGTGAAACCTGCCCGGCGTGTCAGGGCAAGGGTCAAGTCAAAACTCCGCGCACCATCGCTTATGAAATCTTGCGCGAGCTGCTGCGCGAGGCCAAACAATTCAATCCTCGCGAATTCAGAATTCTAGCTTCGCAATTAGTGATTGACCTCTTTCTGGAAGAAGAGTCGCAGCATCTGACTATGCTAGGGGATTTCATCGGTAAGCCGATTTCACTTCAAGTTGAAAATGGTTTTCATCAGGAACAGTACGATATTATTTTGATGTGATGATGTTTTTTACTATTGCCTTATTTCCAGACTGACTTGCCCGGCTGGATACCTCGATTAAATCTGAGCAAGCAATACCCCATGAACCCAGAAGTCATTATCACCAACATGAAGAAGCGCTATACCGGCGTTTCAGGCACGATCAATGCGCTGCTACCGGTGCAGGCGAAGTCGCTGTGCATAGGCTTTGTGGGTACCGATTTGCCTGGCGCGCAATTGGCACAAGCCCGTCATGGTGAAAATTTTTCCCCTCTCAGCGTGTGGCAGGGAATCTGGCTCAGCCGCAAGCGTCTGCCCAATGGCCAGCCTCGAATCTGGCATGTACGCCGTGATCCGGAAATGATGCTGACTATTTTCATGCGTGATGCCCTGCGCTTTCCGATCAAGATCGTTTTTACCTCGGCA
>JACCDM011755044.1_pt1 | contig 15091 bp, 10 predicted proteins | sample 7445851 | NCBI WGS metagenome assembly JACCDM01 (sample SAMN15323438, study PRJNA562643) | freshwater metagenome | isolation source: river surface water | place: USA:Blue River Watershed | collected 2017-08-16
CTTTGTCATAAAAGATTTCAGCCACTTTAGATTTCTCCTTGTTTGTTTTTCGTTTGCAACACAAAACGAGTCGATGTCTCGACCCGAAGCTTTACTTGTTTACCTTCTCGGTGATCGACTTAGACCCGCGGCCCATAGCCAAGACGCCAGACTGCACCATTTCTTTGATGCCGAAAGGTTCGAGAATTTTGACGAAGGCCGCGCACTTTGCAGTGTCGCCGGTCACTTCAATGATCAGAGCATCACTCACGACGTCGATGACGCGAGCTCTAAACAAGGTTACCGCCTCGAGCACCTGTGAGCGTGTTGAGGCATCGGTTTTCACCTTGATTAGCATGTGGTCGCGCTGAACTGAATCGGGCTCGAGTTCGACAATCTTGATCACGTTGATCAGCTTGTTGAGCTGCTTGGTGACCTGCTCGAGTGGGGCACCGTCGACGGTGACCACAACGGTGATGCGGCTTAGGCCTTCAAGCTCGGATGCTCCTACAGCGAGCGACTCAATGTTGAAACCTCGACGTGCGAAGAGTCCAGCAACGCGAGTCAACAGACCCGGCTTGTCTTCTACTAGAAGAGAGAGAACGTGGGTAGACATGTTTACTCCTCACCGTCCCAAACCGGGGCAGCATCGCGAGCGTACTGAACCTCGTCGTTCGAAACACCGGCAGCAACCATCGGCCAAACCATGGCGTCACGACCGACGATGAAGTCGATCACTACGGGGCGGTCGTTGGTTTCGATTGCCAGTTTGATCGCAGCATCGATTTCTTCTTCTTTTTCGACGCGAATGCCCAGGCACCCATAGGCTTCGGCGAGCTTGACGAAGTCGGGCACCATGATGGTGTCGGTTCCGGTGTGAAGATCGGTGTTTGAGTAGCGCTTGTTGTAGAACAGGGTCTGCCACTGACGCACCATGCCGAGTGAAGAGTTGTTGATGATGGCAACCTTGATCGGAATGTTGTTGATCGTGCAGGTGGCCAACTCTTGGTTAGTCATCTGAAAGCAGCCGTCGCCATCAATCGACCAAACCAAACGGTCTGGCTGCCCAACCTTGGCGCCCATCGCAGCGGGAACCGAGTAACCCATGGTTCCGGCACCACCCGAGTTGAGCCAAGAGTTCGGACGCTCGTATTTGATGAACTGAGCCGACCACATCTGGTGTTGGCCAACGCCGGCAGCAAAGATAGCCTCTGGGCCGCTTAGCTCGCCGATTCGCTGAATCACGTACTGCGGCGATAGTTTGCCATCTTCTGGTTCGCTGTAGCCAAGTGGGTAACGCTCGCGAAGACCGTTCAAGAAACTCCACCATTCACCAATCTCAGGCTTTTTGCCCTTGAGGGTGTTGGTAAGTTCTTCGGTAAGTTCGGTGATTACCTCTTTGGCGTCGCCCACGATTGGCACATCGGCGAATCGAATCTTGCCAATTTCGGCAGGGTCAATGTCGACGTGAATAACTTTGGCGTTAGGCGCGAAAGATTTGACGTCACCTGTCACTCGGTCATCGAAGCGAGCACCGAGGGTTATTAGCAGGTCGGCTTTCTGCAGCGCGGTAACAGCGGGAACGGTTCCATGCATACCCGGCATACCGAGGTGCTGCTCGTGCGAGTCCGGAAAAGCGCCTCGAGCCATAAGGGTCGTTGTCACCGGTGCGCCGATTAGCTCGGCAAGCTTGAGCAACTCTTTGTGAGCGCCAGCACGAATCACGCCGCCACCAACATAAAGAATTGGCTTCTTCGACTCACGAATCAAAGTGGATGCTGCCTGAATCTGCTTGCCGTGTGGCTTGGTTACCGGCTTGTAACCAGGCAGGTCGACCTTTGGTGGCCAGACGAACTCGGCACTCTTCACCTGAGCGTCTTTGGTGATGTCGACCAACACTGGGCCTGGGCGGCCAGTGGTTGCGATCAAAACGGCTGCGGCGATCGCACCCGGCACATCGGCAGGGTCACTGACCAAGAACGAGTGCTTGGTGATCGGCATGGTGATTCCAACGATGTCGGCTTCTTGAAAAGCGTCGGTTCCAATTAGGTGCGAGCCAACCTGACCGGTGATTGCCAACAGCGGAACCGAGTCCATGTGGGCATCGGCAATTGCGGTCACCAGGTTGGTTGCACCCGGTCCCGATGTGGCGATGCAAACACCGAGTTTGCCGCTTGCCGAGGCATAGCCTTCGGCGGCGTGGCCGGCACCCTGTTCGTGACGAACCAGAATGTGGCGAATCTTTTTTGAATCCATCAGAGGGTCGTAGGTGGGCAGAATCGCACCACCCGGCAGACCAAAGACGGTATCGATACCGAGCAGTTCTAGGCTGCGAATAACAGCCTGAGCCCCGGTAAGAACCTCATTAGACATTTGGTTACTTCCTCGTTTGCATGTCTTGCGACACTAAGTTGAAACGAACTACCCGCAGTACGCACCCTCAGATGCAGAGTGCACAAGCTTGGTAAATTTCGCGAGAACACCACGCGTATAACGCGGTGGCAAAGGAACCCATCCGGCTTTTCGGGCTTCCAACTCTTCTGGCTCAACTAGTAGTTCGAGCGAACGAGCTGCGATGTCAACTCGAATCAAGTCTCCATCGCGCACCAGAGCGATAGGCCCACCTTCGGTGGCTTCTGGTGCAATGTGGCCGATGCACAGGCCGGTTGTGCCGCCTGAGAATCTTCCGTCAGTCAATAGTAGAACATCCTTGCCCAAACCCGCACCCTTAATCGCGCTGGTGATGGCGAGCATCTCTCGCATACCCGGGCCACCCTTCGGGCCTTCGTAGCGAATCACAACGACGTCTCCGGCTTTGATCTCGCCATCGGTCAGCGCCTGCATTGCAGCTGCTTCGCGGTCGAAAACGCGTGCTGGCCCGGTGAACTCTTCTAGATCGAATCCCGCGGTCTTCACGACAGCGCCGTCAGGAGCCATCGAACCTTTGAGCACGTTAATGCCACCGGTCTTGTGAATCGGGTTGCTCAGAGCACGAATGATCTTGCCGTCAGGGTCTGGCGGGTTGATTCCCTCGAGGTTCTCGGCAACGGTCTTGCCGGTTACGGTCAGCGCGTCACCGTGAATCAGACCTGCATCGAGCAGAGCCTTCATCAGAACCGGCACGCCGCCAACTCGGTCAACATCGTTCATCACGTAGCGACCGAATGGCTTGAGATCACCTAGGTGAGGCACCTTGTCGGCAATTCGGTTGAAGTCGTCGAGAACTAGATCAACCTCGGCCTCGCGGGCGATGGCCAAAAGGTGAAGAACTGCGTTGGTTGAACCGCCGAACGCCATGGTCACAGCGATGGCGTTCTCGAATGCCTTCTTGGTCAAAATCTGTCGAGCGGTGATGCCCTTGTCGATTAGGTTCACCACGGCCTCACCCGAACGGTGGGCCCACGAGTCACGACGACGGTCTGCCGACGGTGGCGAAGCCGAACCAGGCAAGCTCATACCTAGCGCCTCGGCAGCCGAGGCCATGGTGTTTGCGGTGTACATTCCGCCACAGGCACCTTCACCCGGGCAGATAGCGCGCTCGATGCGATCTAGGTCTTCGAGCGACATCTTTCCTGACTTGCAGGCACCGACCGCCTCGAATGCGTCGATGATGGTGACTTCTTTTTCGGTTCCGTCGGTGAGTTTTACCCAACCCGGAGCGATTGAACCGGCATACAAGAACACGGATGCTAGATCGAGGCGAGCGGCAGCCATAAGCATGCCTGGCAGCGACTTGTCACAGCCGGCCAACAACACCGAGCCGTCTAGGCGCTCGGCCTGCATAACCGTCTCAACCGAGTCGGCAATGACTTCGCGCGAAACCAGCGAGAAATGCATTCCCTCGTGACCCATCGAGATGCCGTCAGAAACCGAGATGGTGCCAAACTCGAGTGGGTAACCCTTGGCTGCGTGAACACCCTGCTTCGCGGCATCCGCCAAACGATCGAGCGAAAGATTGCACGGGGTTACTTCGTTCCATGAAGAGGCAACACCAATCTGCGGTTTGACCCAGTCTTCATCTCCCATGCCAACGGCTCGAAGCATCCCTCGGGCAGCTGCGCGCTCGATTCCGTCGGTGACAACGTGGCTGCGTGGCTTCATGTGGTTCGTCATAGCCCAAGTTTACAGGCCTAGAAAAGGTTGTAGCCTGAAAGGGTGAGCAACAAAGACACCACCACCAACCCAACCGGCCTAGCGCTGTACCTTCGCGCGGCCGAAAGATCCTCGTCTGAAGTTATTCGCACCTACTCAACCTCTTTCGGACTTGCTGCCAAGCTTTTGGCTCCGTCTATTCGGCGCCACGTAGAAAACATCTATGCATTGGTGCGGGTTGCCGATGAAGTTGTTGACGGATCAGCTGCCGAAGCAAAACTTCAGGGCGGCCTAGGCGACCCCAATAAGTCGCTAAACGACCTTGAGCGTGAGACCTATCGCTGCCTCGACGAACGCTTCAGCCCAAATTTGGTGGTGCATGCCTTTGCACACACGGCAAATACCTGCGGCTTTGGTCGCGATCTGGTTCGCCCTTTCTTCGAGTCGATGAGAATGGACCTCTGGAAGACCCGTCACGACCAAAAATCTTTTGAGCAATACGTCTACGGATCGGCTGAAGTAGTTGGGCTGATGTGCCTTCAGGCGTTTTTACTTGGCCAAAAAGTGAACAAAAAGGAACGCGAGAAGATGGTCGCCGGGGCGCGAGCTCTTGGTTCGGCATTTCAAAAAGTGAACTTCTTGCGCGATTTGAGTGCTGATGCAAACAAGTTGGGTCGCTCTTACTTTCCGGGTATTTTTCCGGGCGCCTTGACCGAAGAACAGAAGATGGCGATTGTCGAAGACATTCGTGCCGAACTGGCTATTTCGGCGAGCACGCTTTCAATGCTTCCAAAAACCTCAAGACGCGCAGTGGTTGCCGCCCACACCCTTTTCGAGGCGCTTAACGAGAAAATCGGGAACACTCCCGCAGCCGAACTGATTAGAACTCGTATTAGCGTTTCGTCACCACAAAAAGCCCTTCTACTTCTGAAGGCATGGATCGGAGTTGTGCCTAAGTGAGCCAAAAGACAGCGGTTGTAATCGGTGGAGGTATCGCCGGACTGGCGACTGCTGGAATCTTGGCCAAAGCCGGCATGAAGGTGACCGTTCTCGAAGCCCGCGAGCGCGTTGGCGGCCGTGCCTACATCTGGGAGAAAGACGGCTTCACCTTCGACATGGGGCCGTCTTGGTACCTCATGCCCGACGCCTTTGACCAGTACTTCAAGTTGATGGGCACCACCGCTGCAGCTGAGCTAGACCTAAAACGTCTCGACCCGATGTACCAAACCCGCAACGAGGGTTACGACGAAAAGCTGATGATTCGCGAATCGCTAGCCGAGAACAAAAAACTGTTCGAATCAATCGAGCCAGGTGCCGGTGCCGCCCTGCAGCGCTATGTCGACTCTGCCGAAGATGCCTACAAGCTCTCGATCAAGCACTTTCTTTACACCAACTTCGAGAACGCTAAGTCGTTTGTTCACCCAGAGGTGGTGGCCCGCGCTGGTCGCTTCATTAAGCACCTGCTAACTCCCCTTTCGAAATTCGCCGCAGGACACGTGAGTGACAAGCGTCTGCAGAAGATCTTGAACTTTCCGGCAGTGTTCCTCGGAGCATCCCCTTATGACACCCCGAGCATGTACCACCTGATGACCCACGTCGACATGAACGTAGGCGTGTTCTACCCAATGGGTGGTTTCTACAAGATCATCGAGGCGGTTGAGCGCCTTGCCAAAAAGCACGGAGCGGTGATTCACACCAATTCGAAGGTGACCAAGATCATGACTTCGGCCAGCCAGAATGAACTCGACATGGTCGGTGAGATTCCGGTCGAAACCAAGGGAAAGCCCCACGTAACCGGCGTAATGGTGGGCGAAGTGTTCTACCCAGCCGATGTCGTCATTGGTAATGCCGACCTGCACCACATCGAAACCCAACTTCTCGAGCCAGAAAACCAGACCCTGCCCGAGAAGTGGTGGGAGAACAAGGTTCCCGGCCCGTCGGCGATGTTGCTGTTCCTGGGTGTCAAGGGTCGCTTGCCCCAGCTCGACCACCACACCCTGGTCTATGCCGATGACTGGACCAAGAACTTCGACGAGGTGTTCCACAAGGCAGACGGCAAGCGCAAGGTTCCGAACCCGGCTTCGCTCTACGTCTGCGCGCCGAGCGTAACCGACCCGAGCGTTGCACCGGAAGGCCACGAAAACTTGTTCGTGCTCGTGCCGGTGGCCGCCGACCCAAGCATCGGCAAGGGCGGTATTAACGGTTCGGGCGATCCAGCCGTCGAGGCAGCCGCAGACCGCATCATCGGTCAGATTGCCGACTGGTGCGAGATTCCAGACCTCGCCGAGCGCATCGTGGTTCGCCGCATCATGGCGCCACAAGACTTCGTAAGCGAGCTAAACGCCTGGTCGGGCACCGCCCTCGGAATGGCACACACCCTGCGCCAGAGCGCCTTCTTTAGACCGAAGAACTACAGCAAGAAGGTCAAGGGCCTCTACTACGCCGGCCACCACTCGATTCCGGGCATCGGCCTGCCGATGTGCCTCATCGGAGCAGAACTGGTTTACAAAAGGCTCATCGGCGACACTTCGGCCGGCCCAACCGAACACGAAATCAAGCCTCTAGCGGCCGCCGATTGGAAGGGCTTGAGTTGAGTTACGCCTATCTGGCGGTGCTGCTTTTTTCACTGACCGGACTCGCGCTAATCGACTTTCGTTACCGCCTCGCCTTTTTTGAGAACTCCGTGCGCGCTGCCGCCGCAGTGCTCTTGCCGGTGGTCTTCTTTTTACTCTGGGATGCCGCGGGAATCGTTCTCGGCATCTTCTTTCGCGGGCAGACCGCTCACCTAACCGGCATTTTGCTCGCCCCCGAGCTTCCTCTAGAAGAGCCTGTCTTTTTGGTGCTGCTCTGCTACACGACATTGATTCTGTTCTTGAGCATCCGTCGCGGCTTGGCCAAACGAAGCGGGGCGGTGAAGCCCGAATGACCTACCTGCTCATAAACGCGGCCTTCATGGTTCTGGCCGGGCTGATTGCCCTGCCGCTACTTTGGGGCACTCGGATGCGCGCAATCACCCTCACGTTGCTGGCACTGCTTGCCGTGACCGTGGTCGGTGACAACCTAATCATCGCCTTCGACATCGTGGCCTATGACCCAGCGAAAATCGTCGGTCTCATGATTGGCTTAGCCCCGATCGAAGATTTCGCCTATTCTGTGGTTGCGGCAGCACTCGTGCCGGGAATCTGGCTGGCTCTAGAAAGAAGGCGCAAGTGAGCGATTCGAACTTGGCCGGCCTCGCGCCGAAAGGCCTGATTAGCCAGCTGTTCTGGTCATCGCGCCCAATCTCGTGGATCAACACCGCGTTTCCATTCGCCGCCGCCTACTTTTTCGCCACCCGCAGCCTCGATTTGAACCTGGTGATCGGCACCCTGTTCTTTCTGATTCCCTACAACCTGCTTATGTATGGCGTAAACGACGTTTTCGATTACGAGAGCGACCTGCGCAACCCACGCAAGGGCGGCATCGAAGGCGCTCTGCTTCACCCAAAGTGGCACCGCCCAACGCTCTTTTGGTCGGTTGCGCTCACGCTTCCGTTCGTCGTTTACCTGCTATTTCAAGGGGATGCTACCGCCAAAGTTTGGCTGCTGCTTTTCGTCTTCACGGTGATCGCATACAGCGCCAAAGGCCTTCGCTTCAAAGAGAAGCCGTTTCTTGATTCGCTAACCTCGGCCAGCCACTTCGTTGGCCCGATGATTTATGGCCTGGCCTTGGCCGGAGCTAGCCTGACAGACACCGCTCCCCTGCTACTAATTCTCGGTTTCACACTTTGGGGTATTGCCTCACACGCGTTCGGTGCCGTGCAAGACGTCAAAGCCGACCGTGAGGCGCAAATCTCGAGCATCGCAACCGTGATTGGCGCCCGTGCAACCACCCGCTTTGCATTCGCTTGCTACGTTGCTGCGGGAGCGTTGGTGGCAGCATCCGGTTACCCTGCCGCATTCGCCGCGGTTGCAGCTGTGCCATACCTCGCGATTTTGTGGCCCCATCTAAACATCACCGACGCTACCTGCGAAACCGCCAACCGCGGCTGGAAGCAATTCATCAAGCTCAACTACCTGGCCGGCTTTATCGTGACGATGATCACGATTTGGGCTGCGTTTAGCTAGAGCTTCGACATAGTTCGGCTGCCCTTACTCGCGCGTAAGCAACCTAGTCGGTGCGCCTCCACGTGATTAGGCTCGCGGTCGAAAAGCTTCTCGAACACAGACCGCAAGACAGCGGTCTCGTCGGTTTGCGATAGCGAAAGTGCTCGTGCCCGACTGGGCACTGCCCGCGCCAAGGTGCCACCTCACGCGCAATCTCGGTGCCCGTGAAGCGCTCGGCGCGATAGCCGATTGACTTGGCGGTAGCAAGCCACTTTTTGCCGTGACCCTCTTTCTTGCCGCTGAGTGCGTGGGCGATTTCGTGCAACACAACTTGGAGGCTTTCGTCAACCGAGTGGGCCATCACCAAATACTTCGAGATTGTGATCTTGCTCTCGGTGTAGTTGCAGAGGCCGGCGCGACGCTTAGCGTTGTCCCAGCCGAAAGACCAGCGCGAGACATCCAAGTGTTGTTTCATCAGGGCCCGGGCACGAGCTTCGACGTAATCGGGCTTGGTGCAGACCATGCGCTGAAACCGCAGGCCCTTTTCGTTGAACTGGGTCTTGGGTTGAAAGCCGTTTTTGACATACGCCCGCTGGGCTCGCAGGTTGTCGACAAGAACCTCGAGGGTAACTTTCTCAACCATGAGCTCATCGAAGGCGTACTCGAGCGCCAGCGAAACAGCCTGGGTGCCGACTCCCTGACCATAAACCTGCGGTCCGAGTAGTGCGATTCGCAGGTTGATCGAGTTCTTGGCGTCGTTGAATTCGTTGAGCACCACCTCACCCAAAAACTCGCCGGTTGCGTCATCTTTGATCGCCCAGTCTCGACGGTTGGGCACAGATGCTCGGGTGCTCAGCCACTCGAAAATCTGCGGTCTATCGAACCGAGAGGTGGTCGCGGTGAGGCGTCTGCCTTCGGGATCTGCCAGCATCTCGAGGTATGGATCAATCACGTCAACCCCAAGTTGCTCGAGGCGAATCTGAGTCGGCATAATCCCTAGTTTCTTGTAGTTCGACCAAGCCAAGACTAAGGCCGGCGGGCGCTTTAGCCGTTCAAGGCTTAACAGCAAATCGGGTGACCCGAGGGGATCTGGCCACCCGATTGCTACCGCTAACACATGGGGGCTAGCGGAGCTCCTTGAGCCAAACGCTCGCCGAGCGGGCGTTCGACTTGAATTGCTCGAGTTTGATTGCCATCCAAACCAGCAAGCCGGCAACGATGATCAGAACTACCCAGACGAACCAGGTTTGCTCAGATAGTGGCTTCCAGGCATAAGGCACGGCGGCTACGAGAACACCGATTGCGCCTGGGCCAAAGAATCCGGCGAGGCGACGCAACGCGCCTAGCACCAAGAAGACCAGCGAGCCGCCAAGAATGATTCCGAATCGATACCAATCTTCGGCGGTGAGGGTGGCCTGGTTCAGAGCACCGAAGGTGTTCGCCAGAGCCGGGGCCATGGCAATCAGAATCGGCAAACCAACGTAGACAAACGAATTGATCTTGAGCTTGAGTGCTGCCACCAGGCCGTAGCCGATACCGAAGAGCAACCCACCGATAAACAGTGCCTTCATCTCGACTTCGAGTTTGCCGTCAAAGTACTCATCGATTCTGAACCAGATGCTTGGCAGCAATGTCAGAGCGAGTGGCGCAGCGCCAGCAACCGTGAGGCCGAGGTTGCCAAGTCGAAGACCAAGGGTAAGCAGAGCTGCTCCCGCGATCATCAACGTCAAGGTTCTTGCAACATCAGCAGGCTGCTGTTCGGCAAGTGGCGCGACTACCGCCGACCAGTTGAACACCGTCGAGGGCATGCCCACGACAAGCAGAGGAAGACCGAGAGTCAGCAACGACTTAAACCGGTCGAGCACCATGTCGATTCGAACTGCAACCTGAGTGCTGGCAACCAGAGTCAGAGCAATCAAGGTGCTGTGCAGCTCAGGGCCCTGGTAGCCACCAATCGCCTTGACGATGGTCTCGCCGAAGGCGTAACCCGAGATCGAAAGTGCAACCGCGCCAACCAAGAGGGCTGCCAACTTCTTTTCGAGTTTCGCGAACACGAGCAAGGTGGCACCGATAACCAAGGTGACCACACCGAGTCGCAAATCACTCGAGGTGCTTTCGAGAATTGCTTGCCAGAGCGCAAACAGCCATGAGATGCCAGCCGACACGATGAGAGCGATTCGAGACCGGCCCGCCCCACCGAGCACCTTGGTGCGAGAGAGCATGAGATAGGCCGAGCCAACTGCTGTGGCAACCAACAACTCGATCCAGCCGATCGTCGAGTTCAAAACATCGAAGACATCAATTCGAGAAATACCCACGAGCAAACCGATCGCAGATGTGATCGGTAGAGCAAATGACCAAGTCTCGATCGACGGCTTCTCAGCCGATCGCTTGAACAGCAGCGTGTTGATAACAAAAAGCAAAGTGGATGCGAACGCAAAACTCTGCACGAAGCTCAGGTTGAACTGCGCCACGGCTTCACCGAGCGCCATCCAAGATGCGCCAACTCCGAGCACGAAACCGTAGAGCGCGGTCTTGGCTTCTTTGGCTACAAATGAAGACCAGAAGTTCATCGCGGCGTGCGCACCAAGAATGGTTGCGAGCGCCAAGGTGAACTGCTCGGCGGTAAAGACATAAGGCACAAGCCCGATGATGCCGAGGGCAAGTGAAACTATCGAGGTTGCAAGAAGGCTGCGTCCAGCATCCTCTTTCTTTAGGGCTTGTAGTCTGACGAAACCGTAGGCCAGGGCTAGACCGACGAATCCGAGAGCTAGCGGCCACGGATTTGTGTAGTTCGGTGCCGGTAGGTCGCTGGTGCGGTAGAGGTAGAGCAGCGGGGTCGTGAAAATCGCCAGGAACGCGGCGGTGACCGAAGCCACCGGTAGACCAACCCAACCGAAGCTGACCTTGCGCTTGGCGCTGACTGCAACGACGACCGCATAGACCAGCCAGGCCGCTGCGAGTGAAACCGGCACCAATAGTGTTAGCCAGGCCGAGAAGTATGAATCGGCCGTAGTTGGGGCGAGAGTTCCGATTATCGTGGCCTGCAAAACCATCACAAACGAGATGCCCGAAGCCAGGTTGGCGATGAACCAGCTGCGGCTGCTGTTAGCGCTGGCGACGAACCAGGTCAGAGCAACAGCCAAGGCCAGGGCCGCGGTCGAGAGCCACAGCGATGAAGTGGTACCGGTTACGCTGGCGGCCACCTGTAGCGCCGCGACCAGCGAGACGATGCCGACCACTCGAAGGTAGAGCGAGTAGAAGGCATCTTGGGCGAATGATTTGCGAGTGTGAAGAACCAAAGCGGCCGAAGCCATGGCGCCGAAGACAGCGGTTGCCCAAACTGCGTTGTTGAACTGTTCGTTGGTGTCGAGCATCCATTCGATCGTGGCCGAACGCTTAGCAAACCAGTAGAAAGCGCCGCTGACTGCGAACGAGGCAAGGGCAACCGGGGCGAAAGCCATCGAGGTTGGCTTTGCGATGCGCTTGACCACGAGGGCAAACACGACTGCGAGACCCAAGAAGCCGAGCGGAGTGATGATCTGGATCGGATTGGATGCTTCGACAATGAGTTGCCCGAAGTTCACCGCGGCAATGGTTGCCGGAAGAAGCGAAACCAGAGCGGCAGCCTGCGAGCCGTGACGTTTTGCGAAGAACAAGACGATTGCAAAAGCACCGAGCGAGTAGCAGGCCCAGACAAGCGATTGGTTTTCACGACCCTGACCAAGAATCAGCGCGATGTAGCCAGCTAGCAAGAAGGTGCCACCAGCACCGGCGAGCGAGATCGAGTGAGGCTGGGCGAGCTTTGATTTGCTTGCTGTCGAGAGCGCCGCAGAGGCAAGAGCGAAGAGCGCAAAGAGAGTGAGGATCGACCAGTACTCGAGTGCGTCTCCAGAACCGACCACATAAATGTGACTGGTCCAGACAGCGACGGCAGCGAAAGTGATTAGGAGGTTGGTGGCAAAGTGCACCCAACCGGCAGGAGCGGCAGTCTTAGCTTCGGTGCGGTCGAGAACACGCACCACGGTGAAGCGCCAGGCGAAGGCCAGCACGATGCACAAGGAAGAAAGTGCGACCACGTAGTAACCCGACGAAAGGTCGATTTTGGAGTCGAGCATCGGGAGCAGCGACGACAACGAGCCGGCGCCAAGGGCGATCCAGGCGAGAGGCGCTGTGCGAGTCATCCAAGCCTTCAAAACCAGCGCAACTGCGATGATGCCGAGCCAAACCGAGGTGTAAAGGTTGAAGTTGGAATCCCACGGGGTGAGCACTCCAAAGCTTAGCCAAGCGACGTATGCCGCAATCTGCGATGCGAGCACCGAACGCGGCATCGACTCGGCGAGCGCCTTTGGAATCGAGAACAGGAACGCGCCACCGATCACGGAATTGAGAATCAGAAGCAAGATGTTGGTTTCTTCTATGGTTCCGCTGGCCGCTGCTGGCTGAAGCGTTGCGGTTAGCACCGAGAGTGCGAACGCGGTAAAGCTAAAGCCTGTGATCCAGGCAAAGTTCTTGATGGCTGGTCGAACCGTGCCAGATGCCGTGTATTTTGCACCAATGCGTTCGATGGCGAATGCCGCCAACAGCCAGAAGAGACCGAAGCTTAGGGTTGAAATCGGCTCTGGGGTCATACCCAACTCGAGGGTTGGGTTGGGAATGCTTTGGATCAGCGATTGAACCACGAACCAAGCTTGAACGGCGAGGTAGGCAAGTGAGCCAACCACCGAGGCGCGATAGACCGCAGTCAAAGAGTTGATCTCGCGTTCGACAAGATCACGCTGATAGACGGCCTCACGATCTTCAGCCGACTCATCTTCTTCGGCGTCCTTCTTCTTTGACGCTTTGGCGAGCTTCTTAGCTTCGGCCGAAAGCACTAAGCGCGATGCCAAGGTGAGTCGCCCAATCAGAACAGTTGCAAACGCTCCGAGGCTTACCGCCAACATTGCGATTGCTGAGAGACTGCGACCCGGAGATGCATAAGAGAGGATGTTCGCCAGATAGGTTGACGAGAAAACGAGCACCGACGTGGCAACCGCGGGCGCTGCGAGCGACGAGAAACCAAAGATAGAAAAGCGCTTGCCCATGAAGAAGCTGTAGGTTCCAACGACGAGAATCACGGCTGGAACATAAGGGCTCTGCACCGGGCTGGCCCAGTTGGCGGGGAACAAGCCCAAAATGGCCGCGGCCCAGAGGCCGGCCCCCAAGAAGAGCGCCGAGAGAACGGCCAAAAAGTTCGAAATGATTGTGAAGTATTTCTTCGACTTGATTGCACCGAATGCGCTAGCGGCAACTAGCGCTGCGATAACGGCGGCCTGACCGATGACGCCGAGGGTGCTGAAGGTGCTACCCAAGAAGATCGATAAAGCGATGACGATGAGGGCACCTGCTACCGCGAGCAGCGTTTGCTGAGGGCTGAGTTTGGGCAGCTCGCGCTTGGGTCGGGCTGGCTTCTTTTGAACAGGAGGTGGAACGAAGGTTGGCTGAGCCGGTGCCACTGTCGGAGTTGCCACTGGAGCAGAAACGGTGGTGGATGCTGCAGCCTGAGCCGCGGCAGCTGGCGCGTAACCCAGCTCCTGGTTGCGCTGGGCATCTAGAGCCCGGGCAGAGAATTCGATCTGGTCGAGCCGCTTGCTCGCTGCCGAAAGCTGCTGCAGGGCATCCTTGAAAGCAATCAGAGTGCTTTCGCGATAGTTGATGCCGCAGCGGCACCGCACCCACTCGGTGTTGAAATCGGAGACCAATATTTCGTGCTCGCACAATGGCAGAACGTAAAACTCACCAGACATTAGGAACCCCTCTTTTGGCTTGGTGCACATAACTGCTCTAAGTTTGGCGGTTTTTGCGTCAACGGTGAAACAGATTTCTGTTCCCCGTTTGGGGGACAATGCTCGCTGCTAAAGTTGCCCCTATGACCAAACGCAATCGACCATGGGGTTACCAGCAGGGTAACGATGAGGGCAAGCCAAACTGGCAGCTCGACCCCCAGACGATTGCGGTGCGCGGAGGCCTCGCCAGAACGGGTTTTGGTGAGACCAGCGAGGCTGCGTTTTTGAACTCTGGTTTCACGTACGACAGCGCCGAGCAGGCTGCCGCAGCATTCAAAGACGAGACCGACCACTTTTTGTACTCGCGATTCGCAAACCCTACGGTTGCGATGTTCGAAAACCGCCTCGCTGCCCTTGAGGGTGCCGAGGCTGCGTTTGCGACATCTACCGGAATGGCCGCGATGTTCGCCTCGGTCGCATGTTTGGTAAAGGCCGGCGACCGCGTGGTTGCCTCTGCCGCCATGTTCTCATCTTGCTATGTCGTGCTGACTGAGATTCTGCCCGGTTGGGGAATCGAGACGGTTCTGGTTGAAGCAGACGATGTCGAGGGCTGGAAGGCGGCGTTGAGCAAGCCGACCAAGGTCGTTTTTATTGAGAGCCCGAGTAATCCGCTGATGCTGATTACCGACATCCGCTTCGTTAGTGACTTGGCGCACAAGGTTGGCGCAACCGTGATTGTCGACAACGTAATGGCCTCGCCCGTTCTTCAGAAGCCAATCGAACTGGGTGCCGATGTTGTTATGTATTCAACCACCAAGCACATTGATGGCCAGGGCCGCGTTCTTGGCGGTGCCATCTTGGGGTCTGCCGAATACATCAAGAATTCAGTCATTCCTTTTGCTCGTCACACCGGCCCGTCGATGAGTTCGTTCAATGCTTGGGTGATGCTCAAGTCGCTCGAGACTCTGAATCTGCGCGTTGAACGCATGGCCGAATCGGCCCTGACGCTGGCTAAGCACTTTGAGAGCCGCAAGGGCATCAAGGCCGTTCACTACCCTTATCTGCCGAGCCACAAGCACCACGAGCTGGCCAAGGCGCAGATGAGCGGCGGCGGAACCACAGTTGCGATTGAGTTCGACGCCCCACAAGAGAAGGTGTTCGCCATCATGA
>JACCDM010503826.1_pt1 | contig 15078 bp, 28 predicted proteins | sample 7445851 | NCBI WGS metagenome assembly JACCDM01 (sample SAMN15323438, study PRJNA562643) | freshwater metagenome | isolation source: river surface water | place: USA:Blue River Watershed | collected 2017-08-16
AATCAGTTTTAGTATAATATAATTCAGAAACAATAATCTAAAATTAAAGAATATGGCGTATTCAATTACAACTGTTCCAAGCGGAAAGGTTCATGAAGCTCTAGGAATCTCCACTGAAAGAGCTGATCATTTTATTGATGCAATCAATACAAAACTAGACGAGCTCTCAGAAAAAAAAACTGATGATCCACTTAGAATTACTGACGTTGCAAAGCTCGTAATCGACGAGCTTCAAATAGAGTCAATAAACGAGATCTTCTATATCGGAACTAAAATCGGCGAACTCATTGAACAGAATTCTAGACCAATGGGAATCCAAGATTTACTGGAATCTATGTTACCTGATGAAGACGAACTTGCAAGCCAACTCTTTAGAGACACAGGTAAAAAACCGACTGGCGACTAACTGAAGTTTTTTAAAAATAATTCACCTGAGATTTTTTAGTCTCAGGTTTTTTTGTTATATTTACTCTATAATTAATCAATTAAACTTTATTATTATGTGGACATTAGATTGCGGCTACTACAAGAAAGAATTCAACACCATTGACGAACTACTAGCGGACGTTACTTCCTCAGGAATGGATCCAAACTACGAGATCCTTCACAATGGCAAGTCGACCGGCGAGACTGCTTGGGATTATATCGGAGATGGGGTATAATCCCATCTCTGACAAAATACTTCACAAAAAATTTTTTAGTCTCAAGAAAAAGAATTATATTTACTTAAGAAAATCAATCAATATGAAACAACCTAAATTTAAAATCGGCGACAGAGTAACTCACGCGCCAGACCTAAAAGGTGGAACCCTAAGCGAAGTTCAATCAGTAACTAGAAAATTCTGGTCAGGAGATCCAAACGAGTTAGCATATCTAGAAAGAGACTTGCCCCACATGAATTCTGATATTAAATGGGAAATAATAGATAACTCCCTAGTCATCCATCCATACAAGAACTTCATGGGATACATTACCCCTAGACGAGAAATTCCTTTTTACAGTTACTCCTACTCGGTAAGAAATTCAGCAATGAATACTCTTTATCCAGAGAAATCATTGACTCTTGCGAAACTATAGTATAATAATTAATAAATCGATAACAATGAAACAAGTAGTATACGAAACTCCAAAAGTTGTAGGACTTAGTGAAATAACTAATCACAGTATTGTAGGAATTCAATGGAAGAGTGGATCTAGAGTAATGCTGATTGAAACAGATGCAGCGAAATTCGCAGGTGTAGGATTAAGTTTGACGACCTGCGGTAAAAAAGCAGTCCGTAGTAAAAAAGAGTTTGTCGAAGGTGCTATGAGTCAAGGAGATGTAACAGCGTTTGTATTCGAGACTCCGTTTGAATTACTTGAATGGATGGCCGACCGTACTCGAACTAGGGAGTAACTTAAATGGGTCCGCTAATGCGGACCTAATTTTTTTAAAAATAATCGGTGAAATATTTTCAGGTCTCAAAGATTTGTTTTATATTAGCTATAAGAAAATCAATCAATATGAATACAACAAAAATCTTAATCGCAACTGGCGGTTATTTAAAAGACAAAGTCGTCGTAAAGAAATTAAACTTTATTGAAGACGACGAGGAAATCTTAAAAGAATATGAAAGTCTTGATGACTATGTCGAAGAGATGATATTTAATGAAACTGCTGAATATCGTCAAGCTTTTTGCCGAACAATTGTATTATCTCCTGAGCAGGTAGAAATCTTAAAAACCCAACTCTAATTATGAAAAACTTTTTAATAAAATCAACTCACGAAGTTTTCGTAGACGACTACGAGAAAGGAGAATTAGCAGCAGTAAACTTCTATAATCTAGAAGAGCAGATATTAGAAGATACTCCAAAAGCAGCTATTGCTAAATACTGTAATAATCTACTTAACTTGAATATTGATTTTGAGTCAGCTGAATTAGATACAGAGCAACCTCATCGTATTTCTTATTCGGCTCTAGTAGATGAAGACAATATCCCAGCAAGTAAGTCTCTAATCGAGCAATGGAAGGCTGGTGAAATCAAGTTATTCTGCAATCATATTGATATCAGTATCTATGAGCTAGCGCCAGTTGTTATAGAATAATTTAAAACTTTTTTGAAAATAATTCACCTGAGATTTTTTAGTCTCAGGTTTTTTTGTTATATTTACTCTATAATTAATCAATTAAAATTTTACAATTATGAAAACAGTACACGTACTTCCAATCGGCAATGTTAACCCAAACACAGGTAGCACTGGATATACTTGGGGAATCTATGATGACTCTTGGGGAAATGGATCTATGTCAGTAGCATTAACTGAGTCTTATAACTTATTATTTAGTGCTGGTGGAATTGATGAGGCAGGAACTGATATTGAATTAAGAGGAAATGACTCGGGCCGTTTATTAAAGAAAACTAGGATTAAAGATACATGTGTATTATCTAAGGATAATTTATTAGCAATGCTAAAAAGAAATGGATTAGACTATACCCCATTAAGACCGTTTCAAAGACGAACCAATCGTGTAAGAAAACTTAGTATTGGTTATGTTTATAAGTAACCAAAGAATTTGAAAATAATTCACCTGAGATTTTTTAGTCTCAGGTTTTTTGATATATTAGCTATATAAAATAATCTTATGAATAATATCTTAAAAAGAAAAGTAGAACAGCTTAAGAGCTCTTTTTCAGTAGAAGGGTCGCCTTTAATTAAATCAGATAGATTTACCCAAGCTGAGCTAGATAAGCTTAGATCTGAATCTACTAGTCACTCGTCTCATTGGTATAGACATATAGCTGGAGCTAGAATCTGGACAGATGAAGAAATTGCTCAACAGATTCAGTTGTTTCTAGATACTACAGATATCCCAGAATCTAAGTTTGATAAGATAATTGAAACAATACTTAAAGACTTTCCTTTAGAAGATCGTGATCGAGAGATAGTTGCAGCTAGACAGCGTGTATATATGGTTATCAACTGGCCTGACGAGCCAAAGGTAAATCCAGACTTCTGGACTCCATTCGGTTCTGCTCCAGGTAGAATCGCCAGCCAAAAGCTAGAGACTCTTCATGAAAAATATGGAGCCTGCTCAATGGAAGAGATCTTCGACGACCAGTTCAGTAAAAAGTTCTATTTGTTTCGGTCTGCTGTAAATACTGCCATTTCTACTATCTCTAGCAAATGGAACGAACTTAAAGCTTTAAAAGAAGCCGCTGTGATAGAATGGAACTCTCCATATAATACAATGGCTGAACTAGAAGAATCGGTTACAATTAAACAAGGGCCCAATGCTGCTAGACATTTTTATTTAGATAAGACTAAAGACTTTGAGCAGAGAGTAGCAGTATTTAACAGACATGGAGAACACTGCAAGTGGATCCACCGACCAGTAGATCCAGATCTAGAGAAGATCTTCTCTGTTTATTTAGAAGGCGACTACATAACAAGATATCAAGAAGTACTATGCGAATCTGTTATAGAGAATTGGCTAGACGATCTTACTCAGAACAGAATCAAGATAAGCTATGCCAATAAATACCATCCTAAAAAGATTAAGACTCCAAGATCTCGCAAGCCAAGTAAGGAATCAGTTGCCAGACTTCATAGATACTACATGGAGAAACTTTTCCTAGAAGGAGTATCGCGATTCTGCCTTGATTGGTAGCCTAAAGTTTTTTGAAAATAATTCACCTGAGATTTTTTAGTCTCAGGTTTTTTTGTTATATTTACTTCAGTAAAATACTAAAGGGTTCGACGAACAGTCGCAGAGGGTATACTCCGACCTGCATCTCAGTTTGTACTGAAAAATTTTTGAAAAAAGTTCACAAAAAATTTTCAGGTCTCAAAAAAAAGTTTTATATTTACTCTATAATTAATCAATCAAATTATACTACAATGAACCTTTCAACAAGACCCATCGAAGCACAAGACCTAAGACAAGAACTTAGAAACGGAATCGTAAAATTCTTTTTCATTAAAAAAGACGGATCCCTTAGAGAAGTACATGGCACTACGAATCTAGCCCATGTTCCAGCAGATAAACATCCTCAAGGAGTTAGACAAACTCCACCGACTGTTATTACCTTTTGGGACCTTCTAGCAGGAGATTGGAGAAGCGCTAAAACTGAAACTCAATTTTTTATAAAAGATTAATATCATGACAACTATGAACAAAGAACAATTCTTGGCATTAACCCTAGAGGGCGTATCACAAGTATACAGTGGAAAAAGAGATTGGTGCAGATGTGGATGTGGTGGAAAATACACAGCGACTAGCTTTATGGATAGGCCTAGGTCTGAGGTAAATGACTCCCTAGTAAAGAGAAGACTTAAACGAGCTCAATCCTTAGTGCAAAATGGAGCAGATACTATATATGGCATCAGTTATATTGACGTTGAGACTGGACCAAATAAATGCTTGACATTTTATATTGACGAACTTAAAAAATAATTCACAAAAAGTTTTTGGGTCTCAAAAATTTGTTTTATATTAGCTCTATAATTAATCAATCATATCATGAAAAATAAAAGATTCGAAACCGCAAAAGGTTTACCACAATACTTTCAGTCTCTCGACAAAGTATCGGTTCCTCTAAAAAAAGCAGAGGAACTTGAGTTAGCCACTAGAATCCAGGCAGGAGATGAGGCAGCGTTGAACTCCCTAGTACAGGCCAACCTTAAGTTCGTAGTTACTCTAGCTAATAAGTTTATCGGCATGGGTCTATCAATTGAAGACTTAATCCAAGAAGGAAATGCTGGATTAATAGAAGCTGCTAGAAAGTTCACGCCAGACAAAGAGGTAAAGTTTATTACATACGCTCAGTTTTGGATTCGTAAGCGATTGAATCTGGCTCTCTGCGAATACGGCAGAACAGTTAGACTTCCAGTTAATCAGGAATACGATATCTACAAACGTAAGATGTTAGGCGAAGACGTTAACTTATCTAACATTGCACTAGACAAACCAATTGGTGAAGATGGCGACAATACTCTTGGTGATCTTATTTGCAAGACTCCATTTGCAGATCCATTCGAAGCTCAAGAAGAGAAGATGATGGTCAAGCAATTACTAAGTCTACTTAAAGAATCTGACAGAGTAATCGTTGAACTTTTCTATGGTCTAGTAGGAGACGGTATGTCAACTAAAGACATTGCAGTTCAAGTTGGTAAAACACCGGCTGAAGTAAACAGAGCTCTTAAAGTAGCTCGTAACAAAATGAGACAATCAATTACTAAATAATTATTACTATGAAAGCTCTTAAAATTTTCGGAATAGTACTATTCATAACCGCTTGTATCGAACTACTCTTCGTAATTATTAACCTTGTAAAATAATCAAATCATGACAACACAACAACACGCAGCAGAAATATCAGTAATGGCAGTAGATATCTTATTCTCAACTGGTGATCCATTTAAAGGTAAGGTAGACAGGGACTCCCTAGTAAAAGAGATTGAGCAAGCTACTCTAAAGAAACTCGTCGAGTATAATACAGACATCCTAACCGAAGAGGAATTCCAAGCCTGCGTAGAAGCAGCTAAGTTACAGGCCGCTTAACCTACAAGATATGGAATATTCAAATGCAAAACAGATCTCGAATCTAGAATACATGGACTTAACTGACCCGGAATTCCTGGGTCAGACTAGACCTAACTCGGCCGGCGAATATAGAATGTACTTTAAATCTGGCGATCAGGTTTATTTCACAGTAAATAAAATATAAAGATGTTTTGTAAACTCAAAACCCTAGACTACAGTCGGTCAACCAAGACCTGGATTGTTAGAGTATATCGAACCTTCTTTTGGATACCAATTCAAATACACTGCTTTAAGTTTACTGATGTGACTAAAGCTTTAATTAAATTAGATTCCCTGTAAATGGAGAGAACTCTAAACTAATTTAAAAAATATTTTTTAGTCTCAAGAAAAAGTATTATATTAGCTTAAATTAAAATTATCAATAATGAAAAAATACGAGTTAGGACAAGGGTGGTCAACTGATTTTGACTACGAAGGAATGTTAATAGCTGGCACGCAAGTGAATGAACAGACTCCAATCGAGGATCTAGAGAAACTGCATAGTTCTTTCGAAGATGTCAATTACCATTCGGAATCTAATCCATTGTGGACTGCTATCATCGCCAAGAAGGAAGGTCGTACAGAGATTCTAACAAGAGAGCTCGCCGATTTTAGGAAACGATGTCAAGAGACCTTATCTGAAATCAATGAGTAAACTAGAAACAAGTTATTAAATCGGGGTCCGGAATCTTTGGCCCCTTTTTTAGTATAATAGATAATACAATAGGACTCAATAAAAATAATTAGAAACACATGGCAAACGTAAATGGATATTCTAAGATCTTGCTGGATCTGATATACCTAAGACAGACCGATTATGCTGCTTTCATGGAACGTTTGTATGAAGCTTTGACTGGCGAATTTAAAGATGTAATCAACGATGCTAGTCCAGTCGAGGAAAAATCACAAGCGATTTGGACCATGATAAAACACTTTGAAGAGAATGAGGAATTTGAGAAGTGCGCTGAACTCAAGAAGCTAGCAGACAAACTAGACCCTTCACTAAATACTAAATAATATGAATCTACCTAATTGCGTAATCGCAGGAATCCTAGCAGTAATTGCAGTCAGTTGGTTCCTAGTCGATTTTATTAAGAACCTAAAAGACAAATAACTGGTTAATTTGATTTGATTAATGGCTCCTAAATGGGAGCCTTTTTTAGGATCTCTAGTATAAGAGTCTAAAAGACATAATTGTATGGCATCACTAATCAAACTAATAACAAAGGGTAATACAATCTGTATAAGACCAGAAGCAATCGAGCAGCTGACCTTGCGAGACAGAGACAGTGTAATAGTAATATCTTTTATATCGGGTAACTCGGTCTATTTCCATACCCCGTCTCCAGCAGATGCAGCGGTTAAGCTTCTAGAATTACAGGCCTGCTTCGACTCAGCTCCCGGCATAGTCGAAGTAAATGATAGCAACACAGGTAATGAGGTGACAACAACAACCACCACTTGTCCAGTATACGATACCTCTGCTAGCTATAATGCTAGCACAAATTATCTGTTCTTAACAGTTCTTAATTGTACAGCGACTCACGTTGTAGTTACTGATCCAAACTCTCAAGTAGTTCCTGATTCTAGTTATACGGTAAATGTAGTTGACTCTACTCTATACCTAAACCAAATTCCATTAGATAACAAGTTTGGGACATGGACTCTAAGTCTAGACGGCTGCCTTGCTCAAGTAAATGTAGTTGAGACAACAACGACAACTACAACGACAACTACGACAACTACAGTCGGTCCTGAATAATCGACTAAAAATTTTTTAAAAAAAGTTCACAAAAAATTTTCAGGTCTCAAAAATTTGTTTTATATTAGCTTTAGAAAATTAAACAAACAACAATTAAACAATTCAAATTATGAGAACATTAGTTTTAGTTAGATTAGGAATGACTCCAAACCCAGCAGTAACAATGGCATTAGCACCTCACTTCGCAGGTAAAAAACCAGTAGCATTCCCAATCCCTGGTTCGATAATCTCAGTATTCCAAACTGAGAGTAGTATCGAAGAAGTTTCAGAGTCAATCAAAGAAACTGGAGCCTTATTTTTCTTAATGGATTTATCTCAAGCTCAAGTGAATTTGCCAGATGAGGTAATGGACATTGTAAATCCATTCAATGATATACCAGTCCAGGAACCAACTGCTCAACAAACGTTCGATGAAATCATGGAACTTGTGAGACTGAATGGAGCCGAGTCATTAACTCCAGAACAAAAAGTAATCTTGGAACAAGGCCTCCTTTAATGGAGGCTCTTGCCTATTAAATAGAAAATAAATCAACAACGATGGTAAAGATCTTAAGAGTGTATCCGATAGTCAATGGCAAAGAAGCCTGTGTCAAGGAACCTGAAAAAATAGCAGCTGAGCTCTCTAGCCTGACCGAGCCACTAGATCTGGATTACGAGTCAGGCAGTAAAGTCAAGATGGGCACTTCACAAGACTTTATTGGAGAAACAGTAAAGGTAGGAGACGAGTTTGAAATAGAAATACAAGACCACTAGTAAATGCAACATTCAGTAAAACACATTGCTAACATGCATGCGAAGTTATCGGCTCTACGAAAAGACCGGCCAGCTTTCGACCAGGAGAAATTCTTAAAATTCGCTAGAGACAACAAACTGAAATACCAACTAAGCGAAGAAACCGGCGAACTCACAGTCAGTACCTGGAATTCAGAAGATCTAGTCGAAGACTTCAAGAAACTTCTTAAAAATAATTCACCTGAGATTTTTTAGTCTCAGGTTTTTTGTTTATATTAGCTTTAGTAAAATACTAAAGGGTTCGACGAACAGTCGCAGAGGGTATACTCCGACCTGCACCCCAGTTAGGCAAGAAAAAAACTGAAATTTTTTTAAAAAAAGTTCATCAGAAATTTTTTAGTCTCAAACTAAAGTATTATATTAGCTATAGAAATTAAAACAAACAATATGCTAGTTCTTATTAACTGCTCCCATAACGGAGACACCTTTAACCTTTTCAATAAGATTGAAACCGCGATAAAAGAGTTCCACGCTGCTTGCGACTCAGGCTTATATTACCGAGGTTTATTAGTAAAACCAGATTCAATCGAACAGGAATTCGGATTCGATTCTAATGGAGAATTCTTTGGAGCAGAGATTATCTTTGAATTCGAACAAGACGACCAACATTAATTGAAAGCACGCGATAAAAATATTTTAAAAAAAGTTCAGCAGAAATTTTTTAGTCTCAAACTAAAGTATTATATTAGCTCTATAATTAAACAATACAAATCATGACTAACAGACAAACAGCGGTAGAAAACCTAGCAAAGCTTAGAGAAGCTGGCGTAACCGACGAAAGAATAGCAGACTACCTCATCAATAACTGGATGACAGGAGATGATGCAAAAAAAGCAACTGAAGATCTTCTAATCGAGGAAGATTTAGAAGACGAGGATGAAGGCGAAGCTGACGACTTTAATGGAATTAACTTTAGTGGAGGTCTTTCTACAATTGCAGGATGTACTGTAATCGGATAATACTTAGAACCATGAATAAAAAACCGAGATTTAGAAACAGCAAGAACTTCGAGAGGTTCTTAGCAGAGATAGACGCCATGCCGGAGTCTGCGATTAGAGAGATCATGGGCGACGAGTACATTGATACTCCGGGCTGTTATAGAGACGAGCGCAAGAACTACAATGGTATTATGGACTTCATGACCATGAACATGGGTTCAGCTGAACTTCAGAGACTTAAAGAATGGTGGACTAAAAATGTTCAAACGTCTCAAGCTGAAGACTAAAGTTTTGAAAACTGTAGTATATTAATCTTATTAAAAATCAAATCAAATAAACGCATTATGGAACAAAGAATCGGCAAGAAAGAACTAATTGTAAGAGATTTTTTCGAGAACCAACATGAAGGTCGAGTACCCAACTTGACAGTACAACAACTCTATACCCAGTTCATGACTCAAGACCAGGACTCAGCTGGAATATCTTATGGACTATTCAATGGAGTAGTTAAGAAACTTAGATTTGAGACGGGAGACTCCCTAGTCCCAGGACCAGGACAAAGCACGATTGCTAGAGCAACAGCTGAATCACAAGCAGCAGCAGAAGCTGATATAGAACCTGAAATCCTAGAGATTGGAGCAATGGAATTCCCAGACTTCAAGAAGTATCTAACTGGAACAGTATTCGACCAGCTTATATCTGACCATGACGAGGAAGGCGGAACATTCGCTGGTACTGCTAATATCGTTATTGGAGAATCAGGTGTAGGTAAATCAACTGTAACCCTAGACATATTGGCAAAAATCAAGCAACAACAACCTGAGGCCAAGGTACTCTACATCTCAAGTGAAATGACTCGTAATGACCTTTACTTCTATTACAGTAAAATGCCAATCATCGAGACTATTCCAACTCTCTTGTTAATGGACTATCTAATGGGTCGTTTCGATAAGGTACTAGAACAAGCAATTCATGGTGACCATGACATTATCTTAATAGACTCTCACCAAGATATTATTGTTAAGCTTAAAGACGTACTAGGCTGGAAGTCTACTAAAGCCGAGACCTGGTTGACTAACCTAATTATAGAAGCGGCCGACAAGAAAGGCAAAGCAATCTTCGCTATTCAACACATGACCAAAGGCGGACAATACGTAGGTTCTACTTATCTAAAACATGCAACTACTTCTATGATGGAAATTCGTAAGGACGAAGCAGGCAGACGTTATGCTGAGTTTACCAAGAACCGTAGAGGCGGCAGCATGGTAGGTAAAAGACTATACTACTCCCTAGTAGACGGTGAAGTTAAATGGGATAAAGAAGCATGGAGACAAGAGATTACCGTCGCTGATCTAGCTGAACAAGAGTCAGAACGTAGACAACATCTTGAGACCGAGTTCAACAACTTATTCCTAAGAGTAAAACGTCCAACTGAAGAGACCTCGACTGAAACTGTCGCAGAATAGTCGGAAACTTAAGTAAATAAATTAGTATATTAATCTAAATCAAAATAACCCAACCTTATGATTAGTCAACAACAATTCGACATCGCGAAAGCGAACTTATCTGGAAATGATCCACTAGTAAAAAGAGTTAAATTAGCAGATATTGTACTCGACGATAGGTCTACTGAACTTAACTTAATTGAAGTAGACGGGTCAAGAGTTCCAGTATCAAATAAGTTCTTTAACAGACTAGGTCAAATGGTCCATCTTAATTCTGGACTAATTACCAAAATGGACAAGAACGCAGACAAAGCAATCGAAACAAAATTGCTTAATGCAGTCAAAACCTATTCTCAGACCAGAGACGGTTCTCAAGAGTTCTTGTTAATCGGAGACAAGTCTACCCATCAGATTACTAATATTGTTAAAGCTGATAGATACAACAGACTTTCTAACGAGACTCTTTTCAATACTGCTGAGACCATTATGAATGAGATCCCTGACCTTCATATTGAGTCTATTGACTCTGACGCTAATGGTGGTCTATCAATCAACATGATACATGGTAACCAAATGGGATATGAAAAGATCGGTAAAGATGAGGTCTTTAAGTTTGGCATCTCCCTAGTAAATGGCCAGGCTCAGAGCCGAGTAGACGACTTCTTTTACAGACTTGCTTGTTCAAACGGCATGGTTGCCAAGAACATGAGCACAGCCTTCAAGTTCGGACAAGGGCAAGACGCTTTCAGAGAATTACTAGAACACATGGCAACTTGGGCAAAGAAAGGATTTGTTCCTGAGGCTTTCCAAGACAGACTAGACAGAGCAATGTCTACTAATGCCAGCTTCTTTGAAATAGAGCGAGCATTTAACTCAGTAGCTAGGTATATCAAGATTGAAGATCCTAACCTTAAGGCAAGTTCTGAACTAGCAATGCAACAACAGTTCTTTCCTGAATACGACGAGACAATCAAACGTATCTATCGTAAAGGCTACAACCCAATGCAGCTAACCGAAGCTCAAAAGAAATTCATCAAGACTGATGCAACTATCTGGGACGTAGTTAACGAACTTACCTGGATTGGTTCTCATGATGTTGGTTACGGAATTAAAGGCAACAAAGATTTTAAAGTAGCAGGTGGAAACCTATTCTCTAAACAATGGGATCTGGAACATGCTGGGTTATCCCAAATCTAATTCTTAATAGAAACTATATCAACTTAAATAGGGGATCCCAGAGGGTCCCCTTTTCATTAACTCTTAATTATCCATACAATGAAAAAATTAACTCTTATCTTATTAAGCTTAACTGTCATCTTGACTCTTTCTGCAGTTAGTTGTTCTGATGTTAAAAAGCGTCTGACTAGATCAGATGACATGAAAGACATATTACATCTATCTGCTGAGTTAAGCTCAAAGAACTATCAGGACTTGATCATGGCCTCTAAAAAGAATGGGGACTCCCTAGACTACAAGCGCCTGGACTCTATCAGAAGAGCCAGTGACCTGGTTATCAAGAAGCAATTGGATTCAGTACTTAACGAAGCCTATAACTAATGCTAGCTAATATAACCTTTGCAGTACAGGTCAATGGCCATGTCTCAAACAGACTCTCTAAGACTCTAGAGATGAGCGAAGATCTTTTTAATAGCTTGTTGCAAGCAGTCTACCGCAGAACAGGCGATGCCGAGAACTGGGTTAAAGTAAATCTGTTTGGACTCGTAACCGAACAGCTTGGTCAGATTGGAAGCTGGTCGGCAGTAGGAGTAGAAATTACTAGACGATGAAAGTGTCCGATTATAAAACAGTCGACGACTTTATTAGGAATGGAGAAGCCATGAAGTCTTTGTGTACTCCATTTACTTATTATAAAGATTATCGACAAGCCTATGGGTTCTACCGTAGATTCAAGCAGCTGCTGCAAAAGCAAGGATTCTCCAGAGTATTGCTTAATAATTCTAGTGGACAGGTCTTTATGACAATTGACATAGACTATACTAACTCAGTTCAGTTGTTTCACGGACTCTTTGATTTCCATGATAACTATAAAAGAGCCGAATTAATTAAAAAATAAGACATTAACTCTATTCATAGGGGCCCCATAAGGAGGCCCCTTTTTTGGGTTGCAACAGTCGCTATAGCTTTCATAACCCCCAGGCCGTGCACACCCCGGGGAGGTCTGGACCAACGCCCCCGGGCCAAGGGGATTTTTCTCATTAGCTGCAGCAGTCGCTCCTAAATAAATAACATTATGAAGAGACCAATTAGTCAAGCAGACCAGGCCTTTATAGCTTACTGCATTAAAGAATTAAAGCTTACTACAGCTCCCAAGATTAGGATAGGAGACGACCACCGCAAGGCCCAGCAGGTTAGAGCAATGGGATACTATAATCCAGCAGAGAACCTGATTTGGGTACTGCGCGGAGACCGAGTTCCAGCTGACTGGTACCGAACTCTAGCCCACGAGCTGGTCCATTGGAGACAGAGAGAACTAGGCCAGGAGATGGATGGTTCAGATGGTTCAGACCTAGAGAATCAAGCCAACGCTACCGCAGGGGTCTTGTTACGCGAATGGGGCCGCCGCTATGAAACCATCTATGTAATAGAAGATCTAGCAGACGACCCCAACTCAGATATAACTCAAAGCTTAGGAGCAGAACTACCCCTAGACGGCGGCAGCGACCTAGCAGACGAACCCATGGTAAGTGACTCGCTTTAATTACCCATTTGCTGCTTAGCTCTAAATAAGATTCCAGCCAAGTCTTCCTTGATTTCATCCCTGTATTCTTGACGATGCAGGGTTTTTTGTATAACATGGTATTCTACCCCGTGCCAAGCAAAGATTCTTTCTAGCAGCTCCGCTCCTGCAAACCTAGCCAGTCGGTCAGGAGTCTCGACTACCAGCATGGATACCTGCTTGCGCATAATCTTATCTAAGATCTGCTCTAACCCAGGTCTGTTCTCTAGCGAGTCTGCTTTTCCGACTTCTTGGATTACCTGGTCTACTCGGATTCCAGCTCGGGTACAGTAGTCTAGCACTCGATCTACCTGGGCCTGGAGTCTCTTGCCTGCGGCAACTCCAGCGGAACCCTGGTCTGGCAAGGTCGAAGCTCTACAGTAAACAATCACCTCTCGAGTTTGGGGCAGCTTACTCCCTAGTAGCCTCAAGAGATCGGCCCGGTCGTAGTAGGTCCTGCCATTTACCTGATTCTTCCATTTTCTGAGTAACCCGGCGTTTACATACCTGGTCAGGGTCTTAGTAGAGATTCCCAAGAACTTAGCCGCGTCTTTGCGGTACATGATATCGCCAGTTGGGAATGGACTGACGTCTAGTTGTATACTTGTTTCCATGGTTTTATTTATCAGGGTCAGGGGACAGCCCGGGCTCTAGAGTCCCGGGTCCTCCTCTAGAATCCGGTGAATCCTCTAGAACCATGGCCTGGCAAGAGTTTGGCCCGGGCCTGGGGTGGAGGCAGGTGGTACTCCCTAGTCCTCAGACATGCACAGCTTGTACCACTTGGGCCAGACTCGAGGCCTGCACTCCCTAGTCCCGGCTGGAGTCGGCAGTAGTTATATACAGTCAGCCATGGGTCTGGTCGTAGCCTGGCAGTGGGTCTGGTCTAGGCTCTGGTCTGGAGATCCTGCTTGGCTAGGGCTGGTCTCTAGGCCTAGTCTCCTGGTCCTGGCCTGTTGAGCTTGTTTCTTGGGCTAGGGGTAGAGCTTGGTTCTGTAGCAAGAGTAGAGCTTGAGACCTAGTCTGGTCTCTAGCCAAGCTAGACTGAGTCTGTCTGGCCCTGGTCTGGGTCTATTAGTGCTGGTTATTCAGGGTCTACTCCCTAGTCCCGTTGTCTAGTCTAATCTAATAGAGTAGTCTTAGGGTTAGGTCTTTACTCCCTAGATGAAGTAGCTTTAGATCAGTATTTCTGTTTTGTTTTTATTTTATTATATTAAGTAGACTAAGTTTATATAAGATCTTCTTTATTAATTTGTGTGTAGGGCGCGCATTGGCTTTTAGGGCCTCGGAAAGTCCAGAGCAGCCTGGTCTTGGGTATAATAGCTTTAACTTTAAAAGACAGCCTCATGAACTTAACTCTAGTTGCAATCCTGGCCCAACTGATCGGGTTTATTCCATTTTATCTAATTTGGCTAGATGATTGTAAGAGACTAGGCAAAGACCGCTTAGCCGTCAGTTTGGAAGAGCGATTTTTTTATTGGCTAGTCTTATGTCCAATATGGTTAATCGCCTTTTTAAAATAGCTTTAACCTAAAATTACAGATGAGGATATTAAACTTTTCTTTTTACCACATTGGGTTTAAAAATCACCTAACATAAAATAAAAAATAAACTCCCCACTTGTAGAAATGGTAATAAATTATGAAAACAGAAAAACAACCTAAACAAGAAACACTCGAACAAGCTGCCGAAAGATTATATCCTACAACAATAAATAGTTTTACTGATTCAGGTTTTGATATGAGTGAAACAGAAAGATTAATCTTCATAAATGGTGCTAAATGGCAACAAGAACAAAATAAAAATTTGTATAGTGAGGAAGAAGTTCACGATATAATTGAA
>JACCDM010251056.1_pt1 | contig 15075 bp, 17 predicted proteins | sample 7445851 | NCBI WGS metagenome assembly JACCDM01 (sample SAMN15323438, study PRJNA562643) | freshwater metagenome | isolation source: river surface water | place: USA:Blue River Watershed | collected 2017-08-16
CCATTGAAGGAGTCAAAATTGAAGTTCTGGAGAGTCAATTGTTTGACAAGATTCGCCTGACTAAGGCGTGATTTCGGACAATTTTTCTCATAGAAGTTTTGTCAAAAAAATTTGACTATTTATTTACGATTAACACTTGATGGAAGTCGCGAAATGGAGTCTTGAGAAAACCGTTAGAATATTAGCGTGTCGCTCTCGTATTACGTCCATATTCCATATTGCGTAAGGCGATGCGGTTATTGTGACTTTAATACATATACGCCGGCAGAGCTGCAAGATGGTGCAACTCTAGAAATTGTCTCAGGAGACTATATCGATGCAGTTTTGAAGGAGTTAGCTACAACTCCAACAGATGTAGTGCCAACCATTTTCTTCGGGGGTGGTACTCCTTCGCTACTTCCACCAAAAGATCTTGGGCGAGTAATTGCAGCAATTAAGGTACGTAATGGTTTAACTGAAGATTGCGAAATCACCCTTGAGGCCAATCCTGATTCAGTTACTCAGGAGAAACTTGAAGAACTGATTTCAGTAGGGTTCAATCGAATTTCTTTTGGAATGCAATCAGCTAATCCGGAAGTATTAAAAGTCCTTGATCGCACTCATAACGCTGAAAATGTGAGAAAGGCAGTCAATGCTGCACGTGCGGCAGGATTTGCATCTGTCAGCGTTGATTTAATTTATGGCGCTCCCGGCGAAACTCTAAGCGATTGGGCTGAAACGGTAAAGGAAGCGCTCTCGCTTAACATTGACCACATCAGCGCATATGCACTTATTGTTGAAGAGGGCACTAAGTTGGCAGCGCAGATAAAGCGTGGTGAATACACGATGCCGGATGATGACTTAATGGCGGATATGTATTTACTGGTTGATCAACAGTGCCTGCAAAAGGGCTTAAAGTGGTATGAACTTTCTAATTGGTCAAAGCCAGGCCATCAATGTCGCCATAACATCGCTTATTGGAAGTCACAGAATTGGTGGGGGCTTGGTCCAGGCGCGCACTCACACATCAACCAAAAACGTTTCTGGAATGTGAAGCACCCTAACGCGTATAAGGAGAAAGTCTTTGCAGGGATATCACCTATCAAAGATTCTGAAGTACTAAGCGATGAAGAGAAAAAATCTGAATACATCATGCTGGCAATTCGTATGCCGCAAGGCGTAAAGAAGTCAGCGCTTACTGTTGCGCAATACGAGCGCAGCATGGAATACATCAAGAGCGGCCATGTCATTGAGCGAGAAGATTCTCTAGCGCTTACTGCTACTGGACGGCTGATTGCCGACAGAATCACCCACGAAATGCTGCGATAAATGGCTAGCGATAAGATTGCCAAACTATGACAACTGATCGTCGCCTCGAGATTCTGCGCGCCATTGTCGATGAGTATGTCCAGACTCAAGAGCCAGTGGGCTCCAAGGCCATCGCTGATAAGCGCGCCTTGGGAATTAGCCCTGCCACGATTCGCAATGAGATGGCAGTTTTGGAAGAAGAGGGCCTTATTACCCAACCGCATACCAGTGCTGGGCGAATTCCAACTGATCGTGGCTATCGTGTCTTCGTAGATAAATTGGCTACCGTCAAACCGCTTTCAACTGCCGAACGTCGTGCCATTGAATCTTTCCTCGACGGTGCAGTTGACCTTGATGATGTTGTAAAACGCAGCGCAAAATTATTGGCTGACATAACAAAGCAAGTTGCAGTTGTGAAGTATCCAAACATTGGCGAATCACACGGACGAGAAATGATGGCAATCTCTGGAACAGCTAACTTGGCGCGTTCTGGTGAAGATTTAGGTTCAACGCTTTCACCGATTCTGGAAGCGCTCGAAGAACAAGTTGTGCTGCTGCGACTTTTGAGTGAATCACACTCAACTGTTCATGTGACTATTGGCAGCGAACAACCAGATAGCAGTCTGCAGACAACTTCATTGGTCACTGTGGGATATGGATCTGATGCCTCTTTGGGCATCTTGGGTCCAACGCGAATGGATTATGCAAACTCCATGGCAGCTGTTTCTACTGTGGCACGTTATGTCGGACGCTTCATCACGGAAAGCAGCAAGTAATGGCTGACTACTACGACTTACTAGGAATTGATCGTGGCGCTTCTCAAGATGACATCAAGAAGGCCTATCGAAAGATTGCGCGCGAGCTTCATCCAGATGTAAATCCAGATCCAGAAGTTCAAAATAAATTTAAAGAAGTTACCGCGGCCTACGATGTTTTAAGTGATCCACAGAAGCGTCAGCAATATGACATGGGCGGACAAGGATTTGGCGGGGGATTCGGTGGCGGATTTGGCGCTGGTGGTTTTAGCGACATCATGGATGCATTCTTTGGAGGCGGAGGAAATCGTGGCCCACGTCCACGAATGCGCCAGGGACAAGATGCGCTGATTCGTATTGAAGTTGATCTTAATGAAGCTTGCTTCGGAACAGAGCGCGACATCACTTTGGAATCGGCCGTTGTTTGCACAAAGTGTGAAGGACAGGGAACTGCGAATAACTCTTCTCCTTCGATGTGCCCAGTCTGTAAAGGCCGAGGCGAAACCCAATTCGTGCAGAAGTCATTCTTGGGACAAGTGATGACTTCACGACCATGCAACAACTGTTCCGGTTACGGCAGCGTCATCACAGATCCATGCCGCGAATGTGCTGGCGATGGTCGAGTACGTGCGCGTCAAACAATTAATGTAAAAGTGCCAGCAGGCGTCGAAACTGGTAATCGAATTCAGATGGCCGGTCGCGGAGAAGTCGGTGCAGGTGGTGGACCAGCTGGTGATCTTTATGTTGAAATTGTTGAAAAGGAACATGAGTTCTTGCTTCGCGATGGCGATAACTTGCATATCGCAATTGAAATATCTTTTGCAGCAGCATCGCTTGGAACAACCGTGAGCGTAGAGACACTTGATGGTCCAGCAAAGGTTGAAATCAAGGCTGGAACCCAAAGTGGTTCCACTATTGCTATTAAGGGCAAGGGAATGACCCGTCTTCGCTCTAGCCACCGCGGTGATTTGATTGTGCATGTTGATGTTGCGACCCCACACAAATTAAACCGAGAGCAGGAAAAACTTTTGAAAGAGTTTGCAAAGGCGCGTGGTGAACGCGATGGCGAAGTCAAAATTAAGGGGCAGCGCGAAGGCCTCTTCTCTAAATTTAGAGATGCTTTCGGTCGTTAATGCTTAGCCTCTTTTTTGTCGAAGATCTTCCTACTCAAGTAGGAGCGACTTATCAATTTTCTGGCGACGATGCGCTCCATGCCATTCGGGTTTTGCGAATAGGAACTGGCGAAATCTTCAATCTCTCTGACGGCGCAGGAAATTGGTCACGAGTCCAGGTGCAATCAGTAGATAAGAAAACAGCTGAGGTAAAAGTTCTCGAAAATGGTTACCAAGATGAGTTGCCAGTTACATTTACAGTAATCCAAGCGATTCCTAAGGGTGATCGAATAAAAGAGACCATTGAACTCTGTACTGAAGGTGGCGCCGATCAGATCATTATGTGGAAGGCAGCCCGCAGTATTGGAAAATCTGATGACAAGATTGAAAAGTTGCAGATCACTGCTCGAGAAGCCAGCAAGCAATCTCGTCGCTTTCGAATTCCGCAAGTTTTCGGCGTTGCTTCCACCAATTATGTTGTGGACGAAATTGCAAAAGCAGATTTAGTTATTGTCTTTCATGAATCAGCGACCCAAAAAGTTTCAGAGCTTGTGCGCCCTGGTTGCAAGAAGGTTGCAATCATCATTGGTCCTGAAGGTGGGCTCACTGATGAAGAAGTTGATCTATTCGCAGCAAGTGGCGCAAAAGTCGCTCTGATGGGCCGTCCAGTTCTTCGCTCGGCTCATGCAGGTCTGGCAGCGCTGGCGGCAGTCAACACTGCCCTCTCCGTGTGGTGATTTCACATCTTTACCGATAGATTTTCATCTATATGGAACGCCTTTTAATCACGGTCCCACCCGCCATTCCGATGGTTTCACTCGTCGGAGCCCAAGATGCAAATATGTTGGCAATCGAAGCGGCTTTTCCTTCAGTTAATGTCACAGTACGTGGAAATGAAATTACGTTACGCGGGCCTCACGTTGATTGCATAGCGATGGAAAAACTGATTAACGAGATGATGCTAGTTGTTCGCTCTGGTCAACCACTCAACGTTGATGCGGTGAAACGATCGATCTCAATGCTGGAAGCAGAACCAGCACAGAGTCCAGCCGAAGTACTGTCCCTCAATATCGTCTCTAATCGTGGCCGGACGATTCGCCCGAAGACTGCGAATCAAAAACTCTATGTCGACGCTATTGAAGAGAACACCATCACCTTTGGCATTGGCCCCGCCGGTACTGGAAAAACTTATCTTGCGATGGCAAAAGCGGTTGCTGCACTACAAGCCAAGAGAGTCAACCGCATAATTTTGTCGCGCCCAGCTGTGGAAGCTGGTGAAAAATTGGGATTTCTTCCCGGAACTCTGGGCGAAAAAATTGATCCTTATCTGCGCCCTCTTTTTGATGCATTGCACGACATGATTGATGCTGATGCGATTCCACGTCTGATGCAGACCGGGGTTATTGAAGTAGCGCCCCTTGCCTTTATGCGCGGTCGCACCCTTAACGATGCTTTTATTATTTTAGATGAGGCGCAGAACACGACACCTGAACAGATGAAGATGTTTCTAACAAGACTTGGCTTTGGTTCAAAGATGGTCATCACAGGCGACGTCACACAGAACGATCTTCCAAATGGACAGCGCTCCGGACTTGCTATCATCCGCGATATTTTGTCCGATGTTGCAGATATTGCCTTTATGGAGCTAACAGCAGAAGACGTTGTACGTCATCGCCTGATTGGAGACATCGTGAAGGCGTATGACAAATTTGAGGCAACTAAATCAGTCCCTCGCCCAATTCGTAATAACTAATTACAATGACTGTCGAAATTACCAATCGCTCTGGCGCCTTAGTGCCCGAAAGAGAGATGGCTTCTCTCCTTGATTTTGGGATTGAATATATGGAGCTCAATCCAGAGTGTGAAATTTCTATGACCTTTGTTAACCCACAAGAAATGGAAGAGCTTCATATCAAATGGATGGATGAACCAGGTCCAACAGATGTTCTCTCTTTTCCCATGGATATGCCCGAAAATCGCGAAGACGCTGTGACGTTGGGGGATATCGTCATTGCGCCCGCAGTTGCGGCCAAGCAAGCGATAGAAGCTGGCCACAGTACAGAACATGAAATCTACATTCTGGCCACACACGGACTGTTGCATATTCTGGGTTACGACCACATTGATCCTGATGAAGAGAAAGTGATGTTCACTCTCCAAGAAAAGATAGTGAAGGAGTGGTCACAGAAGTGATCAATATTCGCAAAAAATTAACCTTGGCTTTCAAGGGCTTCGCCTGGGGTCTATTTACAGATGAAAATGAGCTTCGTGCCCTTATGGATCACGCCCATGATCGTGGATTAGTTGAATCCGATGAGCACGAGATGATCCACAATGTGTTCGAACTCGGTGAGACTTTGGTCCGTGAATTAATGGTTCCCCGAACAGAGATGGTCTGGATCGAAGGCGATAAAACTCTGCGCCAAGGACTTTCTCTGGCATTGCGATCTGGGTATTCGCGAATCCCAGTTGTGGGCTCCGACATCGATAACATCATTGGCATCGCGTACGTAAAAGATTTAGCTAAGCGTGCGTTGGATCATCATGAGGCTGAAACAACTGAAAAAGTTGAACAACATATTCGTCCGGCAGTCTTTGTCCCAGAAAATAAAGAAGCTGCTGAGCTTCTTAAGGAGATGCAGCGCGATCAAATTCACCTCGCAATCGTTGTTGATGAATACGGTGGCACTGCCGGGATTATCACTATTGAAGATATTATTGAAGAAATTGTTGGAGAAATCGCCGATGAATACGATGATGGCGTAGAAACCTTTGCTTGGATCAGCGAAAAGAAAGCCCGTGCCAAAGCCACGATGCATGTTGAAGATCTAGCCGATGAACTTGGAATTGAGATAGATCGAGAAGAACATGAAGACGTTGACACCATTGGTGGCTACATGGCTGAAAAATTGGGGCGTGTTCCAATCGCTGGTTCAACCATTGAAATCCAAGGGTGGTCAATTACATCCGAACGACCAATAGGACGTCGACGTCGTATTAGTTCAGTTATTATTGAACGAGTCGAAAAGGAGGTAGATGAGGATGAATAATTCAGAAGATAACAAACTTGTCACCCTCGCAACTGCAACCTTGGCTCGTAGTGGGGCTCGGCAAGCTGCAGCTTTGCGTGATAACACTGGCCGCACTTATGTAGCAATTAGCGTTGCAACCCCTTCACTTAATCTTGATGCGCTTGAAGCGGTACTGACCGTGGCACTTGCCTCTGGAATTTCTGGAATTGAAAGCGTTGTAGCGTGTGGCGAACAGCCGTCTAAAATCGATGCGATTAAGGAATTTGCTCCCAATGCAACAATTTTCTACATCACATCAAACGGTGAAGAAGTCACGCTTTAGCAATATTTCCTCTCAAAAGATAAGATTGGCTAATGCGCGTCGTTCGATTTTCGCCTCAACCAGATGCAGGGCTAGGAACAGACCCGCTCTTTGGAATACTTGAAGACGATAACCAAATTTCAATCATTTCGGGGGATCCGATTTATCACGGAATCCAAAAGACCGCGGCAAAGGTTGAACTCACCAAAGTTCGTTTATTGGCTCCAGTTATCCCGCGCTCCAAAATTGTTGCTGTCGGCAAAAATTACGCAGACCATGCAGCCGAGATGGGCGGCGTAGTTCCAGATGAACCGATCATTTTTCTCAAACCCAATACTGCTGTTATCGGACCTGGTGACACGATTGTGTGGCCATCGATTGCTCCCACCATTGATTACGAAGCTGAACTGGCCATTGTTATCGGTCGCGTGTGTAAAGAAGTTCCTAAAGAGCGAGTCAACGATGTCATATTTGGCTACACGATTGCCAACGACGTGACTTGTCGTGAAATTCAGAAGAAGGATGGGCAGTGGATGCGCGCCAAATCCTTCGATACTTTCTGCCCACTTGGACCTTGGATTGAAACAGAATTTGTACCTGGCAATCAACGCATAACTACAACTCTCAATGGGGAAACCAAACAGGATGCTCATCTATCTGACATGATTTTTAAGGTTGCCGATATCGTCCACTTTGTAACTCAGGTAATGACCTTGCTACCAGGAGATGTAATCATTACTGGCACTCCTGCAGGAATTGGTCCCATGCCAGAAAAATCTACTGTGGCTATATCTATTGAAGGACTTGGTCAACTAACAAATAAGGTGAGTGCACGAGTATGAGCGCAAAGAAAGTAAAAGTACGTTTTGCACCCTCACCAACTGGTGATTTACATGTTGGCAATATTCGCACCGCTCTATTTGATTGGGCCTATGCCAGACATACTGGAGGAACTTTCCTCTTCCGTATTGAAGATACAGATACAACTCGCGTTACTGACGAATATATTCAAGCAGCCATTGATACATTGAAATGGTTGGGTTTGCAGTGGGATGAAGGTCCAGAAGTTGGCGGACCAAATGGTCCATACTTGCAATCACAACGTCTTGGAATTTATGCTGAATGGGCGCAGAAATTTTTGGATCAGAAGGATGCTTATTACTGCTATTGCTCTCCTGAAGAACTTGAAGCTGTTCGTGAAGAACAGCGAAAGGCGAACGTTGCCCCAGGTTATAACGGTCATTGTCGCGATTTAACCGACGAAGAGATTGCAGCCTACAAAGCGCAGGGGCGCGAAGGTGTAATTCGTATGCGAATGCCGGAAGGCACAACCACCTTCAAAGATGAAATTCGTGGTGAAGTCACCTTTGATCATAAATTTGTTCCAGATTTTGTCTTGGTTCGAGCAGATGGATCGCCTCTCTACACGCTGGCAGTTGCAGTTGATGATGTTCTGATGGGCGTAACCCATGTTCTGCGTGGGGAAGATTTGCTTTCATCTACACCGCGCCAGATCCGTGTGTATCAGGCGATGGGCGTTAAGCCAGAGGACTACCCAGTTTTTGCTCACCTGCCGTTTGTGATGGGTCAAGATAATGCCAAACTTTCCAAACGTAACGGTGAAGTTTCCATTGCCTGGTATCGCGAACAAGGTTACCTACCTGAAGCTATTTGTAATTATCTGGCTCTACTTGGCTGGTCTCCTGGTGATGATCGTGAAAATATTTCGATGCAGGAACTCACTGAACTCTTCACTGTTGAGAAAGTGCATTCTTCACCAGCGCGATTTGATATGAAGAAATTAGAAGCTATCAATGGCGACAAAATTCGTGCTCTTTCCCTTGAGGATTTTGCAAAGTGGACTATTCCATTCCTTAAAAAGGCTGCAGTCATTGAAGGCAGCGACGCTGAGATTGAGTTGGTGAAAAAGGCACTTCCGCTTATTCAGGAGCGAATCATTAAGTTAGATGAGGCCCCACAACTTCTGAAATTCCTTTTTGTTAAAGAATTCGTTATTGATGCAGAAGCTGTAAGCAAGGTGAGTGATGGCAGCTCTAAAGAAATTCTCAAGCGCTCAGAAGCCGAACTTTCACAACTGACAGATTGGAACCACGAAACTATCGAGGCAGCGCTACGTGCTTCGCTCATCGAAGAGATGGGTCTGAAGCCAAGGATTGCATTTACTGCACTTCGCATTGCAACAACTGGTAGCACGATCTCACCACCGCTCTTTGAATCAATGGAATTGCTTGGCAAGGCCGCCTGTTTAGCGCGTATTTCACAGGCTCTTTCGCTGTAATGCTGATTAATTTCTTAAGGTAAACTTTCCCCGTCAACTTTTGGGGTATGGGGTAATTGGCAGCCCTGCTGATTCTGGTTCAGTAAGTCTAGGTTCGAGTCCTGGTACCCCAGCGAAAACTGAAATTGATGGATTTCAAAGACCGAAGGTCTTGTGAAATTGATGGACTAGGGCCCCGTCGTCTAGCGGCCTAGGACTCTGGCTTCTCAAGCCAGCTACGCGGGTTCGAATCCCGTCGGGGCTACTTCTACGTATATACAACTTATTCAAGAATTCACAGATTTCGCTAAGAGTTGTGGGGGATGCTTACCTCGTGAAGCGCATTGAAGATTTCGCTAGTTATCTATTGAGCGGCCCTTCAGATATCCAGGAGATTCTGGAAAACCTCCATAAAAACGTCCTTCGCGAAGATAACGCCGTTTACGTTGCACTCACTGAAATGACTCCAGCAGATGAGTTATTTATCCTCGGCAGTTCTGGGTTAGATCAAGAATCTCTCATCGGCCTAAGTTGGCTTCGAACAACTACACAATTCCCAACAATTGACTGCCTCAATCTTGAAGACGAAATTTACTTACCAACAAAAGAGGCATGGTTGGAAAAATACCCACAAAGCGCGCTCTTCAGAGAAAAACTTGGAATCGAAGAAATTCTTTGCCAACCCATAGATGTTGACCAAAGTTCCAAGTTTTGCCTCTCATTAGCTTTTGGGGTTCATTTGCAAAGCAAAATCAGAGACCTTGATGCCTATCGCGCGATAAATCGGTTACTTCAAACGTATCTCGAGACAACACGAGATCGAAAAGTAATCACTCTTGAAGCGCCCAAGAGCTCAATGAAAAGAAAGATTGAGGCGCTTCCTGCCCGCCATCAGGAGACGGTGAATCTCGTGATTCTAGGGCTCAATAATCAAGAGATTGCCCACAAGCTTGGAATAAGCGTGAACACAGTTAAATCTGACTTAAAGAAGATCTTTAAAGAGTTAGGCGTTAGCTACCGCTCGCAAATTTATGCAGAAATGATTGAAGAAGAGTAATTAGTAAGTAGCCCGGCCACCCGAGGCGTCAAAGGTAAAGCCGGTGGTAAACGAGCACGCGCTAGATCCCATGAATGCCAAAATTTCCGCAACTTCTTCCGCTTCTCCAACGCGACCCATTGGAATGCGCGAAATCATGTACTTCAAAGTTTCATCACTGGTATCTGCGTTCATTGGGGTACGAATCACGGCCGGAGCAAGAGCGTTAATTGTGATGCCATCGGGTGCAATCTCTTTTGACACTCCCTTAATGAAACCGATCATCCCCGACTTGGAAACGTTGTACGGAGTCATACCTGGATTGCCTTCTTTGCCGGCAATTGAAGCGACATGGGCGATTCGTCCGTACTTTGCAGCTTTCATATAAGGAACCACTGCTTGAGTGAGCCATACGGTACCGAAAAGATTGATTCGAACCGTTGATTCAAAATCTTCCCATTTCACATCTTCAACTTTTACATTTGTTGGCCCAACCACGCCAGCGGTATTGATAAGCGCATCAATTCGACCTGTCATTTTGAAAATTGCGCCGATATTCTCTTTTACCGATTCTTGGCTACCTAAATCAATTGTTGCTATTTGATTGTCGGGTAAAGAAAGCTCTTTTTGCAGAGAATTCAAGCCGTCTCGAGCTATATCAAGTGCGAATACTTTGCCACCACGTTGCGCAACTAATCTTGCAGTTGCGGCGCCGATGCCTCGCGCTGCTCCGGTAATCACCACTACTTGGCCGGTATAACTGACTTTATTCTCTGACACGTGGTGCTCCTTTGGAAATGTAGAAGAGAAGGATATTTAAGCCTTTAGCGCTTTGGCAATGCCAGCTGCAATATTCTCGATAATTGGACGAGGATTCTTTATACATTTTTCGATATCTGACTCAATATCTGTCAGAGAATTAATAGATTGAAAATTCTTTACAATTTCATCTGAACTGTTCAAAGAAGCTTGTCCACAAATCAGCGCAACTGGTATCGATTTCTGTGTGGCGATATTCAATATTCCAAGCGGCGCCTTTCCATTTAGGCTTTGCGAGTCAAACTTACCTTCGCCGGTGATGACTAGATCTGCACCGATTAATTGCTGCTCTAAGCCGACCAAATCAATAATCAGTGAAATTCCACTTTGGGTTTTGGCGTTGAGAAAAGTTAGCGCCATGAAACCTAAACCACCAGCTGCACCTGCACCAGGGGAGTTAATCTGACTTGTCCCAGCTAATTGTGCGAAGTGCGACAGGGCATCTTCTAGGACTTGGACATCCTCTGAAGTTGCACCTTTTTGTGGCGAATACACCTTTGCCGCTCCGGTTTGACCTAAGAGTGGATTGGTTACGTCGCTGGCCAAGATGAAATCCACATTGTTGAGTCTCTTATCTAAATTACTTACATCTATCTCTCGGCACTGACCAAGAGCTGCGCCACCTAACGGAATATCGCGGCCCTCAGCGTCGCGAAGCTGCGCGCCCAAAGCTTGTAGCGCTCCTGCTCCGGCATCTGTGCATGCTGATCCACCAACGGCCAAGATGATCTTCGTGGCACCTTTATCAAGTGCGGCTCTGATGAGTTCGCCAGTTCCATAAGAGGTTGCTGTCAGCGGCTCTAATTTTTTCTCTGGAAGCTGAGCTAAACCAGATGCCTGTGCCATTTCAATTAGGGCAGTGGTACCGCGTATTCCAAATTTAGCTTGAACTGTTTTATTGGTAGGTCCCTGAACCTTCATTTCATAAGGAGTGAAGCCAGCAAGAATTGCAGCATCGAGAGTGCCTTCTCCACCATCTCCTATTGCAATTTTTACAGTTTCACAATTTGGGATTACTGAATGGATTCCATTTTCAATCCAGTTAGCAATTTCAATCGAAGAAGCACTGCCCTTAAATGAATCAGGTGCGATTACTATCTTCATGTATGAATCTTAAGAGCAGTGCGCTAATCTACGGCTATGAAACTAGCGAGATTCGGCAATATTGGCGCAGAACGTCCAGCAGTGATGGTAAGTGATACTCAGGCTGTATATGTAGATCACCTAATTAAGGATTGGAACCGTGACGAACTCTCCGCTGGAGCACTTGATAAGGTAAAAAGTGCAGATCTTTCATCTCTCGCACCATTCGATATTTCTGGTTTGCGTATTGGCAGTCCAGTAGCGCGTCCAACGAAGCTCATCTGTATTGGCCTCAACTATGCGCGTCACGCCGTCGAATCTGGCATGACTCCACCACCAGAGCCAGTTGTCTTTATGAAGGCTCCTGATTGTCTTATTGGTCCAAACGATGACATCGCAGTTCCACCAAATTCAACTGCGACTGATTACGAAGTGGAACTCAGTATCGTTATTGGCAAGCGCGCTCTTTATTTGAAATCTGAATCTGAAGCGCGCTCTCATATCCTGGGCTACAGCGCGAGTCAGGATGTCAGCGAACGCCACTGGCAAATTGAACGTGCTGGCCAGTGGGTTAAAGGAAAGTCATTTCCTACCTTTAACCCAATGGGTCCAGTCGTTGTTACTGGTGATGAATTTAAACCGGATGATGTGCGCCTTTACTGCACAGTTGACGGTGAAAAGCGTCAGGATTCACGTACTAGCGACTTGATTTTCGGCATCGACCACATTGTTTGGTATGTCAGCCAATTTATGGAGCTATTCCCAGGAGACATTATTAATACTGGAACTCCAGAAGGCGTTGGTATGGGATTTAAACCAACTAAATACCTACAACGCGGGCAAAAAGTTGTGACTGGTATTGAAGGTATCGGCGAAATGACCTCAAAGACAATTTAAATGGCGACACCATCTCGTAAAATCTTAATTCTTGACGACAGAGATAACATCGCTGTTTCGCTGGTAGATCTCACAGTTGGTGAACTCATCGAGCAAGATGACATCACAATCACTGTGAAAAATATAATTTCACGAGGCCATAAAATTGCAACAAAGTCGATAGCCAAGGATGAAGGCATTATCAAATATGGTGAGCGCATGGGGCATGCCATTTCTCCAATCGCAATTGGCGAGCATGTTCATGTGCACAACATTCTCGGCGACCGACTGTCAGCGGAGCAAGTATGACAATTTCTCTCCAAGGTTTTGACCATGAAAATCGTGGTATCGGCATACGAAACCATCAACTGATCCTTCCTACAGTCATCTGTTCTACCCATGTTTCACGCAGAATTGCGGCAGAAGTTGGAGCCGTTACCTTTGCACATCAACATGGCTGCGCAATTATCGGAGATGATGTTGCAGGTATTGATAACTTTTTCATTTCGCTAGCAGATCACCCAAACGTTAATTCAGTGCTTGCGGTAGGCCTTGGATGCGAGACGATTCAAAGCCAAGAATTGGCAGAAAAACTTTCAAACCGCAATAAATCAACGCAGTACCGCATCATTCAAGAAAGTGGAGGAGTAGAAGGCACAGTTGCAGCCGGAGTCAAGGCCGCCCGTGAACTCACCTCTGCATTTCCTTCTATGGCAGTCCCGGTGACACGGCTGCGTATTGGTATTGATCTAGGGCGTCCAGTAAAAGAGGCCGACGCTCTTGAAAAGTTGATTTCGGATGCAGGATTCGAAGTAGTTGTTGCTCATTCAGATTCGAGTTCAGCTGAAACTTTCTCCAAACTCGCGCAAGATAAAATCCACATCATTGTGAGTTTCCCTAACGAAAACCAACCTGCTTCGGGCTTCCCTTTAATCCCTGTTATCAATGTGGCAAGTGCAGCGGCGCTGCATCAGGCGATTCGCGGCGACTTTGATATTGATGAATCAAATCTTCTCTCCGGAATCGTGCAATTGATAATTGGCGTTGCTGCAGGACAAGAAACAGTTGCCGAGAAGAGTAAGAGTGGTGAAATTCGTGCACCAAGAGTTGTGAGAAGTGCATGATGAATTCACCGTTGAAGGCTTACAAACGCGCAAACGGCGCTTGGGGATTACGAAATCAAGTATTGATTTTGCCATTGCACTCTGCCTTATCCTCGTCAGCGCGTGCTAGCGCAGATAATTCCAATGGCGCTGTAGCAATCAGCCATGACTGGTCAGGTGAGAAAGATAGTGACTTAGCGCGAATCCTCTTTACTTTGAGCGGATACGCCTCCAATCCCAATATCTTTGCGACGATATTCTTATCAATCGGCACCCCTGAAGAAGAGCACATTATTAAGGGTGCGCAAGCGCTGGGGCTTACCCGCTTCACCAATCTTCTCTTGCCTGAAGTTGGTTCTATGGAGAAGTTGCAGCAAGAGGCAACAGCGCTAGCCAATAACTATGTACAACAAGCAAACGCTGAAGAGCGGGTTGATGCGCCATGGAGCGCAATCGTTCTTGGGTTGGAATGTGGTGGCTCTGATGCACTGTCAGGAATAACTGCCAATCCTGCACTCGGTGTTGCTAGCGATCGACTAGTTGAACTAGGTGCAACTTCAGTTTTAGGTGAGACGACTGAAATTCTTGGCGCAGAGCACCTGCTTGCTGCCCGCGCACTTGATCCTGCCGTTGGAAAGAAAATTGTCGAGATGGTTGCTCGCTATGAAGATTCTATTAATTACGAGGGAATTGATATCCGTGGTGCACAACCTTCCCGTGGAAATATTGAAGGTGGCCTTTCTACGCTAGAAGAGAAATCCCTCGGCGCGGCCAAGAAAGCTGGTAATGCACCTTTCACTGGGACTTTAGAATTTGGCGAAATTCCAACCAAAGTTGGTCTCTACTTTATGGATACACCAGGCCACGACATTGAACAGCTGGCTGGATTTGGGGCCGGACATATCAATGTAGTTGTCTTTACATCAGGACGTGGTACACCGACGGGTTCTGCCATCATGCCAACTATTAAAGTCTCAACAAATACTCCAATGTATGAATCTATTCCCGACCTGATTGATCTCGACGCTGGCACCATCGCAGATGGCATCGAAACTCTGGCTGAGGTCGGCGGGCGTATCTTTGATGAGATTGTTCACGTTGCTAATGGCAAATTGACCAAGGCTGAGCGCGGTGGCCATCACGAGTTCGCTCTGTCAAGAATGTATAAGACGGTGGTGCGCTGAGTTAGTTGCGATGTAGCAAGCGCACGTGCCGAGGCTGTAGTTCGTCGAGAGTACGCACACCTAGCAACTTCATATTTCGGATCATCTGCCCCTGCATAATGGTGAGCGCTCGCTCAACGCCATCTTGCCCACCAGCCATGAGTCCATATAGGTAAGCGCGACCGATATAAGTGAAGTTAGCGCCATGTGCAATTGCGGCAAGTACGTCA
>JACCDM011712291.1_pt1 | contig 15067 bp, 13 predicted proteins | sample 7445851 | NCBI WGS metagenome assembly JACCDM01 (sample SAMN15323438, study PRJNA562643) | freshwater metagenome | isolation source: river surface water | place: USA:Blue River Watershed | collected 2017-08-16
GATATCACCGCGCTCTCGGGCTCCGGGATCGCGGGGCGCGTGACGAAGAGGGATCTCGAGGCGCACCTCGCGACCGGCGGGGCCCGCCCTGCGGCCGCGCCGACGGCGCCGGCGACGATGCCGGCGGGTCTGCCCGGGGCGGTCGCGGTCCCGGCCGTGCCGATGGGTGGCCACGCCGAGCCGACGTTCGCGCCCTGGCCGGGTGACGTCGTCGAGCCGATGAGCAAGATCCGCCGGCTCACCGCCGACCATATGCGCCAGGCCAAGCAGGTGGCGGCGCACGTGACGAGCTTCTTCGAGATCGACCTCACCCGCGTCGCGCGGCAGCGTGCGCAGATGAAGGCGGCGTTCGAGGCGGAGACGGGGCAGAAGCTGACCTTCCTCCCGTTCATCATGAAGGCGGTGGTCGAGAACCTGCGCCGCCATCCGGTGATGAACGCCACGGTCTCGGGCACCGACGTCATCCTGCGCAAGCGCTACAACATCGGCATCGCGGTGGCGCTCGATCCGGTCGGGCTCATCGTGCCGGTCATCAAGGACGCGGATGGCCTGAACCTCACCGGGCTCACGCGCGCCGCGAACGACCTCGCGGCCCGCGCGCGCTCCAAGAAGTTGAGCCCGATCGACGTCCAGGACGCGACCTTCACCATCACGAATCCCGGTGTCTTCGGCTCCCTGATGGGGACGCCGATCATCCCCGTCGGGACGACCGCCATCCTCGGCCTCGGGGCGATCGAGAAGCGACCGAAGGTCATTACGGGAGCGGACGGCGAGGATACGATCGCGATCCGCACCTGCGCGTACTTCTCCTGCAGCTTCGACCACCGCGTGGTGGACGGCGCCGATGCCGACCGCTTCATGGCGGACCTGAAGAAGTCCCTCGAGACCGCCTGAGCGATGCCGAAGGCTTTGACGATGCACCGCACCGTCGTGACGCCCGGCGACCGGGTCCGATTCCTGGAGGCGGCACGCGCGAAGGCTCGGCACTACGAAGCCGCATCGTGCCGCTACTGGCTGTTCGAGGAGGCCGCCCTCGCCGGCGCCTTCATCGAGTTCTGTGAGGCGCCCGACGCCGCCACCCTGACCGCCGCGCACGCGGCCGCGCCCGGCCGGATCCTCGACCCGTCGCGCGTCTACACCTCCGTGGAGCTCACCTGATGCCCACCCGACATCTCGAGATCGACGGCCGCACCTGGGCCATCTATCCCAGCGGCTACATCACGCAGTACGACGCCGATGAGTTCGGCCTCCTCTTCGTGCACGGCACCGGGGAGGACCGCGAGGTGCGCGTGACGCGCTACTCGCCTGGTCGCACCCGGTCGCGCGAGCAGGCGCTCGCGGAGATGTCGGACGCCGACGTGCGTCGGCTCTTCGGGCTCTCGCAGCCCAGCGTCCGCTCCCCCGAGGCCGGTTACGCTCCGTGACGAGTGACGCGGCCCCCGCGCCGCGTCACGTCGACCTCCACGCGCACTCCACGGCCTCGGACGGGACCGCGACACCGACCGGCGCGGTCGAGGCCGCGCACCGCGCCGGCGTCGTGGCGCTCGCGCTGACCGATCACGATACGCTTGCCGGGGTCGCGGAGGCGCAGGTCGCCGCCGATCGGCTCGGGCTCCGGCTCGTGCCCGGCGTCGAACTGAGCGTCCATCAGGACGGCACCGAGGTGCATCTCCTCGGGCTGCACATCCGCGACGTCGTTGGACTGCAGGAAGAGCTCGAGGCGATCCGGGATCAGCGTCGGCTGCGCGCCATTGCGATGGTCGAGCGGCTCGCGAGCGCCGGGGCGCCGATCGCGTTCGAGGCCGTGCTCGCCGCGTCGGGCGGCGGCGCCATCGGGCGGCCGCACGTCGCGCGGGCACTCGTCGCCGCCGGGCACGTCAAAGACCAGCGTGAGGCCTTCGATCGGTTCCTCGCGTTCGGGCGCCCCGCATACGTCGAGAAGGCGCGGCTCGAGATCGCGGATGGCATCACGATGATCCACCGCGCCGGCGGGCTCGCCGTGATCGCGCATCCGGGCGCCGAGGGACGGCGTGAGCGCATCGAGCCTCTCGTGCCCCTCGGGCTCGACGGACTCGAGGTGCGCCATCCGAGCCACACGGCCGAGGATGTGAAGCGCCTCGACGCCCTCGCGCGGCACTTCGGGCTCGTCGTGAGCGGCGGGTCCGATTGGCACGGGGCGATGCAGGGGCCGCGTGTCCTCGGGGCGATGCGCGTCCCGGAGGCATGGCTCGAGGCGCAGGACGCGCGGCTCGCGTCGCGCGCGGCGTGACGGCACCGCGGCACCGATGACCCGCGCGTCCGATCTACTGACGGCAGCGACGGGGCGCCCCCACGCCCGCGTGGTGCTCGTGACGGGGGCGGGCCGCCGGGTCGGTGCCGCCATCGCTGAAGCGCTCGGCGCGCACGGATGGACCGTCGCGGTGCATCATCACGCGAGCGTCGACGGTGCCGCGCAGGTGGTTCGCGGGATCGAAGCCGCCGGGGGCGCCGCCGCCGCGTTCGCCGCGGATCTCGCCGATGCCGAGGCCTGTGCGGCCCTCCCGTCCGCGGTGGCCGCGCGGTTCGGACGGCTCGACGCCGTCGTCCACGCCGCCGCTTCGCTGCAGCGCACGCCCCTTGGCGCGACGTCGGCGGCGACGGTCGATGCGATCCTCGCGCTCAACCTGCGCGCGCCCTTTCTCCTCGCGCAGGCGAGTGCGGCCCTCCTCCCCGACGGCGGCGCCATGGTGTGTATCGGCGATCATCTCGCCGACGAGGCGACGCCGGGCTACGCGATGCACGGCGTCGCCAAGGCCGGCGTGCACGCACTCGTCCGTCAGCTCGCCGGGGCGCTTGCCCCTCGTGTTCGAGTGAATGCCGTCGCGCCCGGGGTGGTGCTCCTCCCGGACGACGCGTCGCCCGCGCTCGCGGAGCGCCTCGCGGCGGAGGCGATCCTCGGCCGGATCGGGACGCCGGCTGACGTCGCCGGCGCGGTGCGCTACCTGCTCGACGCGCCGTTCGTCACGGGGCAGGTGCTCCGCGTCGATGGGGGGCGCGGACTCCGTGTGTGAACGGGGCGCGGTCGCGTTCCGGGCGGCGGACCGAACCCGCTGACGCGCGCCCGACGTCCGCGGGTCAGAGCTGGCGCAACCAGCTCAGCTTCACGATCAACTGGCGCGCGCGCGGGGTGAGACCGCCAAGAATCGGCTGGCGGTCGTTGTACACCACGTAGAGGAACGAGAGCGGGGAGAACTCCCAGCTGAAGCGGGCGTTCAGCGTCCCACGTTCGATCACCGAGTTGTACTGGTAGAACGCGCTCCACTGGAGTCGCGGACTGACGAAGAGCCGCAGTTCGGGGCCTGCGAGGTAGGTCACGAGCGAGGTGTCCGCCGGGCCGAGCGAGCTGAGGAAGTTCACTTCGTAGGTGGCGCGCACGCTCAGATACGGGCTCGGCGACCACCGGCCCGACAGCGCGAGCTGCTCCTGACGTCCATCGAAGAATCCGCCGGTCGACGCGCTCACCGCACCCGCGAGCGGCGCGCTCTGATCGGTCGAGATGTCGACACCGGTCCGCAGGTAGTCGTAGGCCCCCGGCGCGATCGACACGCCCGGGAGGATCGGGAGCGCGCTCGTCGGGCGCTGATAGTTCTGCTGCACGTACGGCGTGAGGGTCCCGCCGGTGCGGCGCAGCACCTCGCCGCGGAGCGCGATGCTCCCCTCCTGAAGGCGCTTCGACTGCGGATCGTGAAAGAAGAGGGAGAAGACCTCGGGGCGGAACCAGACCACGCCCTCGGGGCGCCAGGCGGGTTGGAAGGTGCGGCTCGCGAACGGCCCGGTCATGATGACGTCGGGGCGCGAGACGAAGCCCGTCCGCGGACGGAACTCGGCGGACACGTAGGCGCCCGAGAGGCCGAGGTTGGACGACGGTGTGTTGCGGCTGATGGCGTAGGTGGCGGCAACCCCGGTGCGACCCGTGTCGGCCGAGGTGGTGAGCATCGCGCTGAGCTGCGTCGCCTCCCCGAACCGGGTGAGCGCGTCGATTGCGGTGACCACGTTGCGGCGGTCGCCAGCGTCGTCGCGGTACGCCATCAGCCCGCCGATGCGCGTGGACCGTCCGACGAACTGCGTGAGGCGCCCGACGGCGAAGTCCGCGGCGTCGGCGTCGGTGGCGCCGGTCCCCGCCTGTCGCATTAGGAGGGCGCCCGCTGCCGTCCGGCCGGTCCGATAGCCGTAGCGGAGGCCGCCGACGATGGGACGGGGCGTACCGTCGGCGCCGAGCCCGATGCTCCGCGAGAAGAAGGGTTGCACCACGAAAGGGTTGATCGTGCCGCCCGCGAACGCCGCGCCGTTCGCCCCGCCGCCGGCGGTGAGGAGGTCGGCGTTCTCGAGGAAGAACTGGCGCTGTTCGGGGAAGAAGACGCTGAACCGCGTGAGATTCACGACCTGCCGATCCACCTCGGCCTGCGCGAAGTCGGTGTTCACCGTCGCCTCAACGAGCGAGTTCGCGGTCGGTGCCCAGATGATCTCGCCGCCGAGGTCGGCGGCGGTCCCGTCGCGCGCGCTAGCGCTCGCGTCCTTCGTCGCGTTCGTCAGACCGTAGAGGCGCGAGCGGACATTCGTCCGCGGGGGCGGCGGTTGGATGGAGTCGAGGACGCCGGCGTAGGCGAGGCGCCACGAGGAGAACTGCCGCGGATACGGGGCCCACGCCGTCCACTGCGCGACGCGCCGGCTGTTGCGGACGAAGTTGATGTCCCAGGTGGTGAGTCCCGGGGCGTAGCGGAGCGAGGTCCAGGGGACGGAGATCTCCGCGACCCATCCGGAGTCTGATTGCGTCGTCCGGACGCGCCACATCGCGTCCCAGCTGAAGCTGAATGTCGCGCCGCCGTCGAAGGCCTGCACGTCGCCCTGCGACCCGAGCGGAGTCACCTGAATCTGGTAGACGGTCCGATGGTCGCCGAGCGAGCCGATGGTGATACCGAAGACATCGCTCTCGGGCGGGGTGAAGTCGCGGCGGAGGTCGGGCATCCGGAGTCCGCGCGGGCCGGCGGTGTCCCGATGGAACGCGCCGATGTAGAGGTACTCATCATCGAAGAGGACGTGCACCACGCTGGGGAACTCGGTCGATCGGATGAAATCCGGCCGGACGCGCACGAAGTCGCCGATGGGGGCCGCGGCGGCCCACGCCGCGTCGTCGAGCCGGCCGTCGAGCACGATCGGCCCGGTGGCGCGCCGGGCCACGGCGTGCCGACGATTCGCATCGGTCGGGACGGTGACGGAGTCGACGGCCTGGGCCGACAGGTTCAGGGTCCCGACGAAGAGCAGGGCGGCGGCGAGGCGCGAGGACCGGGGCACGTGGGGCGGGGCGGTGAGGTGACGGAAGGGAGGTTCGGACCATGCCGCTCGGTGCGGACGTCGCGGGCGTGATCCCTCCGGCCGCGCAGGTCACAGGGCGCTCTGGCGCCTGACGGCCTGCGGAGCGTACATAAGTCGTTCCCCATCCGCCACCTCCACCTGCACACCGGCTGCTATGTCTCCGACGATTCGACCGACCGTGATGCTGGCCGCGCTGCTCGCTGCCTCTGTCCTCGCCGCGCAGGGGCCGCCGTCGGCGCCCGCCGCTCCGCGGCCCACGGCGCCGCGCCCCGCCGCGGCGACTGCCTCCGACATGGCAGCCCAGGAGCGTCTCCGGAGTGAGCGCGCCGAGGATCCCAACCCGGCGCCGGCGCGACGTGAGGGGGAAGGACCGTTTCAGCGGCTCATCATCCGCGGCGTGAATCTCATCGACGGGTACGGGTCGGCGCCGCGCGGGCCGTTCGACGTCGTCGTCGAGGGGAACCGCATCACGCAGGTGGTCGGCGTCGGCTATCCCGGCGTCGCGATCGACGAATCCAAGCGCCCACGCGGGGCGACGCGTGAGCTCGATGCGACCGGGATGTACCTGATGCCCGGCCTGATCGACCTCCACGTCCATCAGGGCACGCAGCAGAAGGCTCCGGACTCCGAGTACTACAACAAGCTCTGGCTCGCGCACGGGATCACGACGGTCCGTGGCGTGCCGTTCGCCAGCTTCGATTACTCGGTCCGCGAGCGCGCCCGCAGCGCGTCAAACGAGATCGCCGCGCCGCGCTACGTCGTGTATCAGCGTCCCGGCACGGGGTGGGGCCGCGGCACGCCCCGCACGCCGGACGATGCCCGGGCCTGGGTCCGGTGGGCGAAGCAGAACGGCGCCGATGGCCTCAAGCTCGGCGCCGAGCGCCCCGACCTGATGGCCGCGTACATCGACGAGGCGAAGAAGCAGGGGCTGGGCACCACCGCGCACCTCCAGCAGAGTGGGGTGGCGCAGGTGAACGGGCGCGTCGCCGCGGAGATGGGACTCGGGGCGATCACGCACTTCTACGGCATCTTCGAGTCGATGTACGACAACCACCAGGTCCAGCCCTGGCCGCTCGACGCCAACCTCGGCGACGAGCAGACGCGGTTTGGTCAGGTGGCGCGCCAGTGGAGCCTCGTCACCCCGGGGAGCGAGAAGTGGAAGTCCTTCCTCAGGACGCTCCTCGCCAACGACGTGACGCTCGACCCCACGATGACGACGTATCTCACCGGCCGCGACGTGATGGCCCGGATGCGCGCGCCCTGGCACGAGCGCTACACGATCCCGACGCAGTGGGACTTCTACATCTCGAACCGTTCGAACCACGGGGCGTACTTCTACGACTGGACGACCGATGACGAGGTGGCGTGGCGGAACTTCTACCGCGTCTGGATGCAGTTCATCAACGAGTACAAGAACATGGGCGGCCGCGTGACGGCGAGCTCGGATGCGGGCTTCATCTACAACACCCCGGGCTTCTCCACCATCCAGGAGCTCGAGCTGCTGCAGGAGGCCGGGTTCTACCCCGGCGAGGCGATCCGTGCCGGCACCTACCACGCCGCACTGACGAACGCGAAGCCGACGGGGCGGCCGATCGAAACCGGCGTGATCGAGCCGGGAATGCTGGCCGACCTCGCGATCGTGAACGCGAACCCGTTCCAGAACCTCAAGGTCCTCTACGGGACAGGGTGGGAGCGGCTCAACGACGCTACGGGCCGTGTCGAGACCTACGGCGGCGTCCTCTGGACCATCAAGGACGGCATCATCTACGACGCCAAGCAGCTCCTGAAGGACATCGAGGAGATGGGGAACGCGCAGCGGCGGGCGCGGGCGGCCGGCGGCATGCGGTAACGGGATCGTTCGACGCCGTTTGGACGGGGCGCATCCGGGGTGCCGGGTGCGCCCCGTCCGTCGATAGATTGCCCTCATCTCAACGCACGGGTGGATGGTGGCGACGCACGAATATGAGGTGGTGATTGTCGGGGCGGGGCCGGCGGGGATGTGCGCCGGGCTCTACACGGGACGCTCGATGTTGCGGAGCGTCGTGCTGGAGCGCGGCTTCCCGGGTGGGGAGCTCCTCAACACCGAGGTCATCGAGGACTACATCGGGTTCGAGCACGTCCTCGGCCACGAGCTCGCGACCAAGTTCCAGGCGCACGCCGAGAAGTTCGGCGCCGAGATCCGCACGTCGACGCCGGTCGAGTCGGTGACCCGGCGCGCCGACGGCCAGTTCGACTGCGTCACCGAATCGGGCGAGGTCTTCGTCGCCCCGACGGTCATCGTCACCGCCGGTGGCACCCCCGTGAAGCTCGATGTCCCCGGCGAGATCGAATACGCCGGCAAGGGCGTCTCGTACTGCGCCATCTGCGACGGGGCGTTCTACAAGGGACACACCATCCTGGTGGTCGGTGGCGGCGACGCCGCGTGCGAGGAGGCTGACTTCCTCACGCGCTATGCCGAGAAGGTCTACCTCGTCCATCGCCGCGACACCTTCCGGGCCTCGAAGCTCGTGCAGCAGCGCGCCTTCGCGAACCCGAAGATCGAGGTCATCACCGACACCGTCGTCGACGAGATCGTCGGGGCGGAGGGGCTGATGACCCACGCGCGCATCCGGAACCTGAAGACGGGCGCCGCGTCCGACCTCATCGCGACCGGCATCTTCATCTTCGTCGGCTTCAAGCCGAACACCGGCATCATCCGCGACCACGTCGAGCACGATGCGGCCGGCTATCTCATCACGGACTCGATGATGCAGACCTCGGTGCCCGGGCTCTTCGCCGCCGGTGATGTGCGCGCGCAGCTCACGCGACAGGTCACCACCGCGGTCGGTGACGCAACGACGGCCGCGATTGGGGTAGAGAAGTACCTGACGGCACGGAAGAACGGGCAGCCGGCACCCGCAGCGCCGCCGATGCTCGGCGCCTCGGCGTGACCGAGCCCGCCGTCTTCGTTGTCGGCGCATTCCAGGAGAACTGCTACCTCCTGCACGATGCCGCCGCGGGGACGGCCGTCCTGATTGATCCCGGCGACGACCCGGTCCGGCTCTGCGCCGAACTTGAGCGACGCGCGGCACGGCTCACCGCGATCTGGCTGACGCACGCCCATCTCGACCATATCGGTGCGGTCGAGGGGATTCGTCGCGCCTGGCCGGGGGTGCCGGTGCATCTGCACCCCGCCGACACCGAGGTGTACGACTCCGCGTGGCGCGCCGCGGCGATGTACAACCTGCCGTTCGAGCAACCTGCCCCTGCGGACCGTGCGTTCGCGGAGGGGGAGACGCTGAAATTCGGCGGCGAGTCGTTCACCGTCTGGCACCTGCCGGGGCACAGCCCCGGGCACGTTGCCCTCATCGGAGCCAGCTGCCTCTTCGGCGGCGACCTGCTCTTCCAGGGGTCGATCGGGCGGACCGATCTCCCGCGCGCGGAGCCGGCGGCGATGGCCGCGTCCCTCGAGCGCCTGATGACCCTCCCCGACCACCTGATCGTCCACCCGGGCCACGGCCCGGCGACCACGATCGGCGCGGAGCGCGCGTCGAATCCGTTCCTCACGGGGGTCGCCCGCATCCCGCGGAGTTGACCCGTCTGCGGTGTATCTTGCGGTAGCCCCCTCACCCCTGGCCCCCGCTCCTCATGCGATTCCCCGTAGCGTTCCGTCGGTCGCTCCCCCTGGCGGTCCTCGCCCTGACGACGGCCTGCGTCGACACGCTCGAGATCCCGAACGCCCGGTATGGCGTCGTGTCGGTCGTGACCTATCAGGATGATCTCGCGGGCACCGTGATGGCCCCGGAGGCCACGTTCTACGATCGCACCGATCTTCGGATCACGCCCCCGGCGGCCGACTCGTGCAACTTCGCGGCGTACACACCGACGCAGAACGTCAACACGAACAGCTTCACGCTCGGCGCCGGCGACTACCTGCTCTCGACGATCGGGGCCCGGACGGACACGCTCCGACCCTATTTCGTCGGGAACCTCGCCATCTATCGCCCTCCGACCGGACGCACGATCCCCTTCACCCCGGGCGACACATTCAGCCTCGTGGTGCCGGGCGCCGAGGACGGATTCCCGGCAATCACGTCGAACATCCGGACCGCGGAGGCCTTCACGCACGCCCCCGTGGAGCCTCCCGCGGAGGGGCAGCCCCTGCAGCTCAGCTGGACCGCGGCGCCGCAGCCGGGGTCATTGATGACCTTCTCGCTGCGGTACGCGAACGCCTTCTCGCTCGACGGGACCCCGAACGAGCAGGTCTTCTGCGGCTTCACCGACGACGGATCCGGGACCATCCGGCCGGAGTTCCTCGAATTCTGGCGCAATGCGCCGGCCACATCGCGGAGCGTCCGCGTGATCCGGCTGCGGGTGAAGGAGGTGCAGATCGATTCTCGCACCCGGCTCGCCTTCGTCTCGACGTACGGCGTGCCGCTCTACCCATTGCAGTGATGCGCCGGTGACCGTCGCAACCCGTACGGAGCACGACGCGCTCGGCGCCGTCACGCTGCCGGCGGACGCGTGGTACGGCATCGCGACGGCCCGCGCCCTCGCGAACTTCCCGGTCAGCGGGCTCCGGGCGCATCCCGCCCTGGTCACCGCCGTCGTGCGCATCAAGCGCGCGGCGGCGGTCGTGCATCGTGGCACGGGACGGCTGGATGCGCGACGGGCCGACGCCATCATCGCCGCTTGTGATGAGCTCCTCGCCGGCGCGCATCGCGACCAGATCCTCGTCGATGTGTACCAGGCCGGCGCGGGGACGTCGCTGCATATGAACGTCAATGAGGTCCTCGCGAACCTCGCGACGGTCGCGCTCGGTGGCGCGCGGGGGACGTATGACCCCGTGCACCCGAACGATCACGTGAACATGGCGCAGTCGACCAACGACGTCGTTCCGACGGCGATGCGGCTCGCGGTGCTCGAGACGCTGGGTCCCGCGCTCGGCGCCGTCGACGCGCTGGCCGACGCGCTCCGGGAGAAGGCCGTGACCTTTGACGGTCATGTGAAGGCGGGACGTACGCATCTGCAGGACGCGATGCCGATCCGGCTCGGGCAGGAGGTTGGCGCTTGGGCGGGCTCGCTCGAGCGGGGCGCGCGACGGGTCCGCCACGCGGCTCGCTATCTCCTCGACCTCGGGATCGGCGGGACCGCCGTGGGGACCGGGGTGAATGCGGAGCCGGCCTATGCCCCGCGGATGGTCACGGAGCTCGCTCGCCTGACGGGGCTCCCGCTCCGTCGTGGTGCCGACGCGGTGCAGCTGATGCAGTCCCTGGGGGATCTCGCCGGGGTGAGTGCCGCGTGGCGGGTACTCGCCCTCGATCTTGGCAAGATCGCCGCCGACCTGCGGCTCCTCTCCAGCGGTCCACGGACCGGGCTCGACGAGCTGCGTCTCCCCGCCGTGCAGCCCGGCTCGAGCATTATGCCAGGGAAGGTCAACCCGAGTGTCCCCGAGATGGTGCAACAGGTCGTGTTCCAGGTCATCGGCCACGATGCGACCGTCGCGGCGGCTGCGGAGCGAGGGGAACTCGAGCTCAACGTGATGATGCCAGTCGTGGCACACAATCTCCTGTCAGCCATCACGATTCTTGGCAATGCGGTTCGGGTACTCGAGACGCGGACGATCCGAGGTCTGGAGGCGAACCCGGTGATGCTGGCGCATTGGGCCGAGCGGTCGGCCGCGCTCGCCACGGCGCTCGCGCCGCGGCTCGGGTATGCGCGGACGGCGGCGCTGACCAAACAGGCGGTCGCCGAGGGTCTCACCATCCGCGAGCTGGTGGTGCGAGAGGGCCTGCTGACGCCGGCGGAGGCGGATGTGCTGCTCGACCTGCGTCGACTCACCGAGCCGGGTGTGCCGGGCGATGCCTGACCACGCCTGACGCTGGTTCGCTTCCGTTCGTGGTGATCTGACCTTCGCGAAGGCGGGGGAGGGGTCGCTCGAACCCCGAGTACCCTTGTCCCCATCCCCGGGGCAGGCACACCTTTCCCCCATGCGCATCACGACGTGGGCCGAGTATGGGGTCATCTGCGCGCTGCACCTCGCGCGCCGCACCGATGAGGGGCCGGTGACCGGCCGCGACATCGCCGCCCGGGAGCGGCTCCCCGGGGATTACGTCGAACAGATCCTCCTCCGGCTCCGTCGGGCGGGGATCGTGCAGAGCACGCGCGGCGCGAAGGGGGGCTACGCGCTCGCGCGCGCGGCGGAGTCGATCACCGTCCGGGAGATCATCGCCGCCGCCGAGTTGGTGACGTTCGACCTGCATTGTGATACCCACCCGCTCGACGCCGAGCGCTGCTCGCACTCGTGCGACTGCTCCATCCGGCCGGTCTGGATGATGCTGCAGAAGCGGATCGACGAGGTGCTGGACGGCGTCCGTCTGGCTGACCTCCTCGAGGCGGAGCCGCAGGTGCGGGAGCGCGTCGGCCTGCCGGTGCTGCAGGGGTGAACGACGACGCGCCGCCCCCAGTGGGGAGCGGCGCGTGATCGTTCGTCTGGAGCCCTGAGTGCCGAAGGGGGGACTCGAACCCCCACGGGCGTACGCCCACTGCGCCCTGAACGCAGCGCGTCTACCAATTCCACCACTTCGGCGAGCAGGGGAACGTACCGGCGCGCGATACCCAAGTCAACGTTCGGTCGTCATCCTTCAGGCGAGATGACCAAGCCACGCACCGACGAGGGGATCGAACCGATCGCCCGCAATGCCCGCGCCCGCCACGACTACGAGATCTTCGAGACGTGGGAGGCCGGCATCATGCTGCTCGGGACCGAGGTGAAGTCGCTGCGCGATGGGCGGGCCCAGATCACGGACGCGTACGCGGTCGTGAAGGATGGCGAGGTCTGGCTGCTCAATGCGCATATCGCCCCGTACTCGCACGGCAACGTGTGGAACCATGAACCGACCCGGAGCCGCAAGCTCCTCCTGCACGCGCGGGAGATCCGCAAGCTGATCGGAGCGGTCGAACGCAAGGGGCTCACGCTCGTGGCACTCGAACTCTATTTCCGGGATGGCCGCGCGAAGGTCCGTATCGGGCTCGCGCGTGGGAAGAAGCTTCATGACAAGCGTGCCGACGCGCGCGAGCGCGACGCGAAGCGCGAGATGGCGCGCGCCATCCGCGCGGTGAAAGGGCTCGTGCTGGCGCTCGGGCTCGGGATGGCGACCTCGGTCCTCGCCGCGCCCCCCGGGCCGGTCATCCGCGTACGGAGTGCGGCGGGTGACACCGCGGTCGCCGTGGTGGAGAGTCCATCGGGCGGTGTCGTGCGCGCCGATGTCGTGGCGCGCCTGCTTGGCGGCCAGCTTGAGGGACGTGGGCCGGGCCGCTGGCGGCTGGCGGTCGGCAGTGCCGCGATCGAGCTTGAGTCGGGGTCTCCGTTTGCGACGTACAACGGATTCCCGCTGCCGCTCGTCGAGGCGCCGCGGATCGTCGATGGAGCGCCCGCTGTCCCACTCCAGCTCTTCAGTGAGATCCTCCCGCGATTCGATGTCGGGGTGCGATGGGACCGCACCACGGCGGAGCTGCGGCGCGATCGGGAGGGGGCGGTGGCGCGCGCCGAGTCGGGGAATCCCGCGCGGGCGGATCGTTCGGCCGGTCCGCGCCCGGAGCTCGACGGGGTCGACCGGGGCGGCACGGCGCCTGCGGCGGCCGCGGCCGCGGCCGCGAGTGCGACTGCGACCGCGACTGCGACCGCTCCCGACGCCCCGCGCCTCTCGCGTCCGTACACCGTCGTCGTGGATGCGGGGCACGGCGGGCGTGACCCTGGGATGCGAGGCGCCCTCGTTGATGGCCGCGCGCTCAGCGAGGCCCGGATCACCCTCGAGATCGCCAAGCGCGTGAAGGCGGAGCTCGAGGCGCTCGGGCTCCGGGTGCTGATGACCCGCACCACGGACACGCTCATCAACCTCTTTCATCGCGGCCCGATCGCGAACCGCGCGAGCGGGGATCTCTTCGTCTCCGTCCACGTCAACGGGGCGAACCCCAAGTGGAACAATCCCACGGCGGCGCGCGGCTTCGAGACGTTCTATCTCTCGACGGCGCGGACCGAGGATGAGGCGCACGTCGCGGCGATGGAAAATGACGTGGTCCATTTCGAGACCGAGGCCGATGCGCCCCGGGGGAATGACGCCCTCGCCTTCATCCTGAACGATCTCGCCCGGAACGAGCACCTGCGGGAGTCCAAGGAGATCGCGGCGGCGGTGCAGCGGCGGCTCGCCGGGATCCACCCGGGGCCGAACCGCGGGGTGAAGCAGGCCGGTCTCGCCGTCCTCTCGACGGCGTATATGCCCGCCGTCCTCGTCGAGGTCGGCTTCGGGTCGAATCCCGCGGAGGCGCGGTGGATGTCGAGCGACGCGGGGCAGGCTGACGCCGCGCGCGCCATCGCGGGGGCGGCGCACGAGTACCTGGTCGATTACGACCGGCGGCGCGCCCGGCCCTCCGCGCGATGACCCCCATCGCTCACCGTCAGCCCAGATGACCGATCTCAGTACGCGCCTCGGCGCGCTCACGCTTCAGAATCCGATCCTCCTCGCGTCGGGGACCGCCGCGTACGGCCGTGAGCTCGCCGACGTGATGGACCTCGAGGCGCTTGGCGGGTTTGTCACGAAGGCCGTCAGCGTCGAGCCCCGAGCCGGCGCGCCCGCGCCGCGGGTCGCGGACTTCGACGGCGGGATGATCAACGCCGTCGGGCTCGCCAACCCCGGCGTCGAGACCGTCTGCGCCGAAGATCTCCCGTGGATCGCGTCGCACGTGCGGCGGCCCCGGGTGTTTGTCAATGTGGTCGGGCGCGAGGCGGCCGACTTCGGCGCGGTCGTGGCGCGGATGGATGGCGAGCCCGGATTCCAAGGCTTCGAGCTCAACGTGAGCTGCCCGAACGTCAAACAGGGTGGGATGGAGTTCGGCGCGGACCCCGAGGCGCTGCGTGCCGTCGTGTCCGGCGTGCGCGCCGCGACCCGGAAGCCGATCTTCGTGAAGCTCTCGCCGACGTTGCCACGCGTCGGCGAGGTCGCGCGGCAAGCGGTCGATGCCGGCGCGGACGGCATCACGGTGATCAACACGATGCCGGGGCTTGTGGTCGACCTGGAGCGCCGCCGGCCGATGCTCGGCTTCGGGAGCGGCGGGGTGAGCGGTCCTGGCCTGCTCGCCGTCGGCGTGCTCGCCACCTGGCGGGTGCGTCAGGCGGTGTCGGTGCCGATCATCGGGGCGGGCGGGGTGCAGCAAGCCACCGACGTCCTGCAATACCTGATGGCGGGCGCCTCCGCGGTGGCAATCGGTACCGCGGGCCTCGCCGACCCGAAGCTGCCGGGGCGGGTCATCCGCGACCTCGGCTGGTGGGCGGAGCGGCATCACGTCGCTCGGCTCTCGGATGTCATCGGAACACTGGAGTGGCCATCGTGACCTCGTCGCCGCTGCGGGCGGAGCCCGTGATCGCCTTGGACGTGCCCGACCTCCCGAGCGCTCTCGCGCTGGTGGAGCGGTTGGGCCCGGACGCCGATTTCGTGAAGATCGGACTCGAGCTCTTCACCGCCGCCGGCCCCGCGGTCGTCGAGGCGATGCAGCGGCAGGGGCGCCGAGTCTTTCTCGACCTCAAGCTCCACGACATCCCGAACACCGTGCGTGGGGCGGCGCGCAGCGCCGCCGCGATGGGCGTGTCGCTGCTCACGGTGCATGGGTACGGCGGGGCCGCGATGGTGGAGGCCGCGGTGCAGGGCGCTGCCGAGGGCGCTGCCGAGGGCGCTGCCGA
>JACCDM010635161.1_pt1 | contig 15060 bp, 16 predicted proteins | sample 7445851 | NCBI WGS metagenome assembly JACCDM01 (sample SAMN15323438, study PRJNA562643) | freshwater metagenome | isolation source: river surface water | place: USA:Blue River Watershed | collected 2017-08-16
CTATTAGGGATTGTGTGACGGGTCTGTGGGCGCGCTGCGCCTCAAAATTGACACTGAAGTGTGGCGGTGAGTTAGGTACCAAAGCTCTAGACACAATGGGACAACTCACGCTTATTATTGGATGTATGTTTGCACAAAAGACCACGGAGCTGCTTCGGCAAATCCGGCGGTATTCTTCTATTGGCTACAGGGTGCGTGTAGTGAATTATAAGGAGGATACACGATATGGAGAGAATTGTATTTCATCGCACGACGTTGATCAGCATCCCGCGCAGTGCGTGGAACGGCTGAGCGAGCTGGAGGGACAATTAGGGGATGTAGATGTGCTCGTGATTGATGAGGGGCAGTTCTTTGGGGACTTGTATGAGTGTGTTACGCGCTGGTGTGATACTCTGCCGCTGCACGTGATTGTGTGTGGCCTGGACGGCGACGCGGCGCGGCGGCCATTTGGGGACGTGTTGCGTCTAGTGCCTCACGCGGAGAACTTGATGCGGCTGTCGGCCTACTGCGCGGAGTGCCGTGATGGGACGCACGCGCACTGCACGCGGCGGACGGTGGCAACAGCGGAGCAGAAGGCGGTCGGCGGGGCGGATATGTACAAGCCTGTGTGCCGGCTGCACTACTTGGCTGGGGACAACTAAAGAGAAACACGAGCATATAAATACTCTGCACGGGCCTTGAAGTTGCGCTGGTAAAACATGAACATAATGATAAACATTGTACCGCCGGCGAGCTCCTTGAGACGATAATGGTCCAGACCGGCGATGCCATGGAAGGGACTGGGGATGAACTCGGCGGCGTTCCGTACAATATAAAAGACTGACATCATCACGGCGATTTGCCCACACACTTCTGCAATAAGTCGGAACGTTGATTTTTTCTCGGCTGTAGTGGGGTCAAACTTGCCATAGAGTGCATCCACATAGACGGACAAATAGAGTGCCGCGATGTAGTATATGGCGGACAAGTAGGATATATCAAGGAGTTTGACTGCGCGAAACGGGAGATTCAGGTTGAAGTCTGGTTTCATACTAGTGTATGTGTGGATGATTGTTTTGATTCGCGAGTTGTGCAGCGTAGGCATTAATTCCCATTGCTTGTGGGTCATTTACGTGAGGCGGTTTATACCCACGCAAGACTCCATGGCGCTCGGCTGCATCTAAGATTTGGGACCCAGATGGGCCGGCACGTATTTTCCAAATAGAGTACCAAGCAGGGGCTGGTGATGGCAGTACCTCGCCAGAGCGAGGCATTGCCGTTCCAGGGAACGGTACATGCCGTGTTGCATTTGTGAGGATTATTAGGGTGGTAATGAGTAACGTACGTAATAGTACCATACTATGTTAATGTATAATACTATTAGGTGGTTTGGGGGTGGGTCTGAAGTGTAATCCAATGTCCAACCTGGACCTTAGAGTACCTTTCGGCGGGCTGTTTGAAGGCCCTTGATTGCGAGTGGAAGTTTCGATCAACCGACTTGCGGGTTATGGGCCCGCCGCTCTACCTCTGAGCTAACTCGCATCGTGGGTTTCCCCACACTAATGCCGTAGGGGTTTTTGAGGTTATTTTAACGCGCCCCCTTACAGTCACCTAAAAGTATGTATCATGAAGTATAACGTGGGGAAACCCGCACCTCGCTGTGTTAGTTTAGTGGTAGAATGGGCGCCTTCCAAGCACCTGGCCTGGGTTCGATTCCCAGATACAGCATAAGCCTTATAGTGTAGTGGATCGCACATGCGCCTTCTAAGCGCGGAGGCTGGGTTCAATTCCCAGTAGGGCTATAGTCACTTCTTTTATAGTAGTACAAGAAGTGAAGCAATTATAGTGCCAATGGGCCGGCAATGGTATAAGTAAATGTGTATATATCTAAGTCGTCATCAGTTTTACCATTATGAGCCAATGTTAATACATTAATGCTATTGTACCACACATATATGTTATTTTCCCACAGTGTCATTCTGTAAGTGTGAGGAAGGTCCTTATCAGACAACAATAGGGTCCCTGCAAATTGTATAGTGTTTGCACTGGGATCTACTAGTATCGGGCGGGCGAAGTATAAGGTGTTGTCCCCTGGGAATCCGTCAATGAACGCCTGGTAACTTGACATCTGCTGTTAGGTGTGTATTAAGATTTCTTTGGAAAATTAACGTAAGTTTCTAAAGAAATGGTCCATGCGAGATTCGAACTCGCGGCCCCCGCCTCACATGCATAGAGTCAAAGTCTATAAGAGCGATAGTCTAACCAACTGACATAATGGACCTCTTAGAACATATAATGCTCTAACAGGCCCTTTACAATAGTATGTCGGGAGTATCTTTTAGGTAGATTTACGCGGCGCTTATGTGGTGCGTTTAAATGTGAGCTTTGATGTAAGCCATAGTATGTCCGAGCCCGAATCCGATATTGAGTCACTTCATAGTAGCGACTTTAGTTGTTATGGCGACAATAAGCCATTATGTAGTTGCTGCTGTTACAGCGATGAAGAGTCAGATGATGCAAACATACCCAGAACACCTTCACCGATTGATCTTGAGTATCTTAATTCGCGAAATCGTCATATATTTGTACAAACCCCTGAAAGTGTAGCACGGTCCGTAGAATTCCTAGGGTGTTATATTGAGTATGTACGCGATGAGTTTATCACCTACGATTTATGCGTAGCGGCTATTAATAGCTATGGCGGTGTAATTCCTAGTATTCTTACGCGACGCAACTTATTGAGCGAGAGCGAGTACTATAACATATGCTTGCACACTGTTAAGGTGAATGGCTGGGACCTGAAGTACATTCCTAGCGATGTACATACACAGGAGCTCTGTGACACGGCTGTTAAGGGGGCGTGCTGGGCTCTGGAGTTTGTGCGCGATGAGTTCAAGACCTATGACAACTGCTACTCGGCTGTTAGGCGGAATGGGCAGACGCTGCAGTTTGTCCCTGACGCGCTCATTGACGAGGCGATGTGCTTGGCTGCGGTGAAGGCGAGGTACCCGTGTTTGAATTATATCCTACGGCGATACCTGACGCGCGAGTTATGTCATATTGCAGTTAAGGGTGATGGGGCAGATGTAAAGAATGTCCCAGAGGAATTCATGTCATCCGAGTTGGCCTACCTTGCCATCACATCGCCTGCACAGAGCAACCCTACAAATAATATGGCGGGGTCCAATATACAGTACATACCTGCACGTTTTTTGACCCGTGAAATTATCTTGGAGGCTCTTCGGCGTTGGCCAGGGATTTATGGACGAGTTCCTGCAGAGTTGATTACGCCAGAGTTGGAACTAGAAATATTAGATGTGTCCCCATGGTGTTTGCGGAGCATGACGCAAACACCCGAGAAATGTATGCGGGCTATTAGGGGTGATTCACGGGTGTTGCGGCAAGTGATGAAGCGTGAAAATATTACACGTGAAATGGCAGAGTACGCACTGGGTCTGTCACGTGATGAGCGCGTGGATTTCGGAAAGGAGTTGTATAGGTACTTGAAAACCTTGGTACGTGATGGGAGCTAATATATGAATATAACAATACATATAATAGTGATGGGATGCCCGCTCAAGGAATTGAACCTTGGACCTTCTCATTACGATGAACTCATACAAGTGAGACGCACTACCACTGTGCTAAGCGGGCTATGGCGGCACCTAAGAGGTTATCCGCCTACTAGACACCGTAATAGTGTTTTAGGCCGATTAAACGCACACATATGACTATAACAGTTATAGTCATATATGGGTTTGGCTATTAGGGTTGTATTATAGCTTAATTATGGTGCGGAGCACAGCTCCCCCCATTTAGTGCTTGCGGCTGCGACGCATGGACTTACGAGCCTTGCGAGAGGCCTTACGAGAGGCCTTACGAGCCTTACGGGAAGCCTTGCGACGCATGGTGCGGCGGCGGCGACGCGCGCCACCCTCTACATTCCCGCCAGGCCCGCCTGTAGGGGAGGATGCACGTGTACCAGAACGAGAAGGCCCACGAGAGGCAGTAGGCTTCAGGTCCTTCTTCTTACCCCAACGAGTCTTGAGATCGGCGGCAGACACATACTCATCACCAATGAGAGCACCATCAAGATCAGCCCCGCGCTTACCCTCAGGAGTAGCCTTGTAGCAATAGAGAGTACCAGAAGTAAGATTTGCATTCATCTGTGCTCCCTTTGAGGAGCGAGAACGTGCAGCCCTTGGTACAAGACCCTGAAGCTGTGCAAGCTTTTCGGCTAACTTATCACGCTGTTCCTGCTTCTTTGTGCGCTGTTCAGCTGTCATATTCTTACGAGTCTGGGCCTTTGTCTTGGGGTTTGTAACAGTTACCTTACCCTCTTCTAGATTTGCATTTAACTTGGCGATGGCCGCCTCAGTTTCTTCAATACGAGCCTCCTTTAGAGCTGAGAGAGCTTCGGCTTTCTTAGACGACATCTATATATTCTTACCTGAGAAAACAAGTAGGGCGCGCTGCAAAGCCGGAACAATTTACGCACGCATTTTGGCAACCTATCTTATAGGTTCTCAAAATGGTGGTTTCTCGCGCACCGGAATTGAACCAGTGACCCAAGGAAGACGATTATTTAGAATAACAACGATTCTACAGTCCTTTGCTCTACCACTGAGCTAGCGCGAGGGGTTGATCCTGCTAGGAATTGAACCTAGATCGTATGAGTCAGAGTCATATGTACTCACCATTGTACTACAGGACCGCGGTTGAGACGCTGGTATATCAACTTGCTGTTTGACAAGCCTAGAGCGCCCCACTAATTGCCGATATGTTTTCTCTGGCAATTAAGCGCGCTTGCGGTATCGGCGAGTTGCGCGTCGCTTGCCACCGCGACGAGGTGTTCTTAATTCACGTTCAAGTAATTTAGGTTCAACCATATTTCTATATCTTTTACGTATATTATTACGTTCCTTACGTTTCATTTCAATAAATTTATTTAGCAATGGATTAATTGTATTATTGGTATGACTGTTACTATTATTATCATCATTTTTTTGTTTTTCAACTAATTTACGTGTTACATTGGTATATATATAATTACGTATATTATTCATATATTCATTTGACGCTGAACCATAATGTTCTAAAGCTTCACTGTATGCACTACTAAAATAGTCCGTTAAATCTGGTAACTCATTCACGCGTTTTAACCGTGGTGTAAAAGCTTTTCTACTACGACTACGCCCAGACATATACTATTAGGTGTGTAGGAAATACCTCACGTGCATAATAGAAATGGTAGATTTCATCGGCCCGACGCTGCTAGAGAAATACAAATTCCAAATCTTGATCATTTGTATTTCTGTGATTGCTGCCGGTGCAGCAGTGCTCGCATTTAACTACGCCAAAGACAGCCCGTTTCGCATACGCACCGATGAGGCCAAGGCACGTATTTTGCGCGGAGACATCAAAGTTGTCCTGGACGTCCGCACAGATGTAGAGTGGTGGGCTGGTCACTATCCTGGAGCTGTTCATATTCCCACAGGCGAACTCTTAATGGAGGCTTATCATATGCTGCCGAATTTACAGGAGCCTATACTTGTCTATTGCAACACCGGCCAGCGAGCCCGACACGCCACAGAGGTGTTACGTAGCCTGGGCTATAAGAATGTGTGGTATATAGCGGAAGGCTATTGGCGGCTTTTGTAAAGTGCTAGTAGAGAATGAACAGAGACCGTATTTCGCCAAGTTTTGAGTATTTTATGTTGATTTTGCCATTTGTGAGCAACGCCTTTATTTACGTCCAGGCGTACAAGATTTGGAAACGCCAGAGTCACGATGATTTGTCATTTTTGACATCCATTGTTGGTATTTTCAATGCACTTATATGGGGCTATTATGGGTGGGTTATACGCAGTATGCCACTTGTATTGAGTGGCCTGATTGCATTTGGCGGGTTGGCGTTAATTTTATATTTGAAGCTTACGGTGCCTTCTCGCAGTGCCAATGGGTGGAAATATATATAATGGACGGGCCTCATTACACATTTAGCAAAATCCCGTCGTCGCCGTCGCACGCGCATTCAAGCAACGCAATAAGGCCTGGCATACGATTTGCAAGTGTAGGGTCAATTTGTTGATTATTTAATGAGTGTAGTTGCTGTAAGAGTGGGCGCAGGGAGGCTGACGTATGAGACGCTTGGGAAAACAGGCGGCGTATATCAATTCCTTGATTTACAAGTGCCTCTTCAAGTTCAGATGCTACGTGAAGATTAACACTCCATGCCATTGTATGACTGCGATTAGTTGCCTTATAGTATAATGCGCGACCATTTACAATACACTCATAATATGTGTCGTTATTGGCCCTATACATACACTCGGCATATGGCACTGCATTGTTTGGAAGCTGGTTGCAAACCTCTACGTGTGAAACCGCAATAAAGTCGTAGCCCATTTATATTATACTATGTAAGTGCAATTTAGGCACTGTATGTAAATTTGAAGAATTGTAAGTGTTCATAGTGCTTTGTACCCAACCTACTATGAAAACATTCACGCTCTTACCAAATCCCTTTACCGAAGCCCCTGTGGTACTATTAGAGGAGTTGCACCGAGTCACACCACAGCCAGCTGTCCGTTGGTATGTGCCGGCCACTATATTCAATGGAAAAGCCGTGGAGCTGTATTTGCGCGGAAACTTTACCCAACTTATCACACGTGACTGTCCCTTGGATCTGGAATTCTTGGATTTGAAGGCCAGTGTGGGCGGCTGGTTTGTATTTGAATGTGTGCCGCTGCACGCCCTACATCATTATAGTATGTATGAGCAAGTAGTGCTAAGACGACCTGAGACCCACAAAACGTTTGGCTGTAAGCACTTTGAAATTTATGAAAATGGCGCCGAGCGCTTATACGTCCCGTGGTTTGAAGGAACGTATGAAATGCAGATTGAATGTGCTATGCATCTGAATTATGACCAGGAATAGGGCCATAGTTACCGTAGCCAACGTTAGATACAACAGATGATGCCTCAGAGGACGGCTCAGGAACAGCATTAGGCTTCTTCCACTTGTAGCGCTTGCGCGCTGTTTTTTGTTTTGACTGTGGCGGCGTTCGTTGCGAGAAATTGCGACGTCGCCGAATTGTAGCTTTATTTGCATTTGTAAGATTCTTTGAGTTTATCTTATCTTTCATACCACGACACGTAGGTGTAAGTAGCAATATATCAGTTGTTGCAGTGTTCATTGCGCGTATGTGTGTCAATATGAAACTGAGTGGTATGCTTACATTCACTATTTCACTCAATGTTAGTACGCTCCATATTGGAGAACGAACTGTACCATATGGCAATTGTGTATATGTACTTAAGCGATGTGCATCAATGGCATTTGTATCTGCTATAATATGACTACCAACCAGCCTTCGTTGAATCAAAAATGTCTCGTATGTAAGACGCTCAGGTGTATAGTATTTTTGTAAATACGCATACACACATATATCAGACAATGAAAAATACGAATCATGTGTCATTTTAAATAAGAAAACCCATGCATTGTACATTGCATTTGTATGTATGTGATCATGTAACGGTGCTACATAATGTTCTCGTGGTACAAATAGAGCCACAAAATTGTTTCCATATACTGGTGTTTTTGTATAACTCGGTTTTGCTGGTGCGCCGGCACATTGAGATGGTAGGTGGGGAATATGTGTTTTTGAATATAATCCTGATGCATATATTTTTAAAAAACGATTTTCTGATGAAATAAATGTGTCACGAGATAATGCGCTGGGTATATATGTTAGCGGTTTATTGTATGGTGTTACCATTACAACAAGTGGGCTCACATTTATATGAGGCATTGCATTGTATCGTATATCATATTTGGGCACGGCGTGTGGCGTGTAAAGCTTGAATTGCACATCACTGTTTATGTGCGTAAGTACATTTCTAGCGACCCCTTTTAGTTCCAATGTAGATTCTGCACGAGTCACATCAGGGATTGAGGTCGGAATTAAGACTTGTTTATCATATGCAAATAATTGGTCTTCCGCGTCTTTGTCAAGAATTAACGCATTTCCACACTCACTTGTAAGGGCCACGTATGTGTGTGGTGGTACTGGCACGCGAGGCGCATCGGTGTCTTCTTCACCGTGGGCTAATAGTACATATATGTCTTTTTTTTTGAAAAATTTATCAGGTGCCTTGAGCATAACTATTAGGGGGTGCGAGGATTGTTTTGTGCAAGTTAGTGCGTTTAATCTGTGTGTTTTTTGTCCCGGGTTTGGTTAGGAGTCGATACGGTGGCGGCTCCCGTGCTTTCTTAGCTCAGTGGTAGAGCGATTGGCTGTTAACCAATAAGTCGTTGGTTCAATCCCAACAGGAAGCGTCATTGTATTTTCAAACATTGCTATATACTTGAAAGTACCCAGAACACCTGAACAGCAGCTACGCGGCACTAGAGGTATTCTTCCAGAACACCTGTACCGCGCTAAAGCGCGGTAGTGCTGGTGTTTTTCCAAAACACCTGTACGTGCCACAAATGAGGCACCGTCGGCTTCGGATTTTTATACCACGCATATTGAAACTGTGTGTGCCCCAAGTGGCCATCTAGTGCATGAATAATAGCGGTATTTACCGTTGCATCATCATACTCGTCCGCGTAAGACCCTTCAGAGTTCCACAGCACCCAATGATGAGCATCGGGCGGCAAGTTGTAGCGGAATTTGGACGGCACAAACGCCCATGCGTGATTGTTTGGCGGGACCATATCTACATAGCGTTTCTGTGTGCGCATATTTGTCATATATGGTAGGCCATACACGTCGTGGTAAATGTAGTCACGTATGCTGTCCCACTGACCCTCCACTTCGCCCATTAGACGCTGTTTTAGAGCAAGCGATGTTTCCGTTGGGCGAATTGTATGCTCATTGGGAATCCACGAATAAATACGACTGAGCTCATTGAGGTCAGCAATGGACGACGAAATCTTTCCGTGCAAGGGTTTGACTGGAGACATGTAGGGTGGTTAGTGTAATAACACGCTAGTCCAATAAAATCAAATTTTGTTAGACTAGTGCGTAGTGTGCGCACAACTATATATCAAGAGTAATACACGCACTGCAGGCCATATGTACGCAAGCACTTTTCAAGAAATACGGTACATTTAGAGCACGGCTTACTGTATCCCCACGACTGGGTATCACCTCGGTAGCGCAATACAATTAACGACGCGCCGCGAAGCTTGGTAATATCACCAACGGTCTTTACAACATTGACTTCTGCGTGAATCATATCGCGGCCATAGCCTGATCCACGAGTACGTGAGCCTGGTTTATTGGTCGCCACAGCAATGATTTTTTGACCCTTCACTAAGATGCCCACATGAATTTTGGAGGTGAAGCGTCTTCTGCATTCTTTTGCGTATGGGATGAGATGCTCAAACTGAGCCAGCTCATACGGGGGCATTGGAGGGACGTAGCGTAGGTACTTGTAGGGTAAGTGGGTTGGCGGCTTCAAATTTACTCTTGGGCTGCAAATTCATCCTCTATATTTACAATGGCAACCTCCTTGGGTGTCGTGATTCCCTGGAGGCGCTCCTGGATGGCCATACGCTCCTCCATGCGTTTCAGTACTTTGCCTTCCAAGTCCTCTTCAATCATTTCACGCAGCAGGCGCTTCTTACTCTTGAGGATGAGCGCGGCTTCGGCGGCAATATGCTTAAGTTTGCCGTCTTTGTCAATGTAAATGTGTGTATGCTCAATCTGGCCGCAAATGTCGGGCTTGCGTAAATTCTTAATGCGACCAAATTTAGCGCTGAAATCTTCTATAATTTTATCGGGAATACTGGGGGACTGCTCAATCAACCGGTCTAACTCATTGCGGCACATTTTGAGGAAATCCTGGGCGTCCATGCGCTCATCGGGAGATATCGCAAGCTCAATCGCAAGAAGGCGCTGGAATTTACCCCAGGCAATAGATGCTACACGATTTGCCTCGGACTCTTGTGCAAACTTGAGGTAGTTGTTGATGGTGGCTAAGATGCCGGCTAGTAGGGACGCACCGCCAATGCCCAATGTGGCTCTTTTCTGCGCTACCTCATCATTTCCGAAGAAACTGCCGAGACCAAAGTTGGCCGTTCCAGTTAGGGTGGATAAAAGAATAACGGGCATTGTGAAGCCCATATTGTAACGCGCGTAGCGCTTGCTGGTGCGGTCATGGAGCCAGCGGTAGCACGCGGCAATGTCGGCCCAGTCGGCCATCAGCTCTTCTTGCTGACGCGCCCAGCCATTGTTCTTCTTCTTTGGCTTTGGCATTGGTGATCCAAGACCTAGTGTAAGTGTAGGCGGGGATGCATCAGATGACTCGGCTGCAAGTGTAGGAGATTCTACGGGGGTGCTCATTAAGGTTGCTATTAGGGGTGTTAGAATTAATTCGCCTGCGCCCGCTTCCAGTTTGACGGTGCCGCCTTGGATTTCTTCTCCAAGCCGGCTTTGTACAGCGCATCAGCGTCTTTTGGTGTAAGTTTGGATGGGTCCGTGCCCGCAGGAACACTCACGAATTTGCGGGTTTTGAGGTCCGTTTTGTACATATACGGCCCATAGGCGCCAGTTTTGAACTCATATGGACCGACTTTTACAGCTGGTGATGACGCTGCTGCACCAGCCCGTTTGGCGGCAATCTTCTCTTCCAGCTCTTCATACGTGTCGTGCTCGCCGCAGCTGGCGCGAATGTCGCCACATTGAGCATACCATCCATAGGGACCTTTCTTACGAACAATCTGGTCTTGGCCTTCTGCTGCTTCGCTACCACTGCCAGCTCCACCACCTGCTGTAATAGTCTCACCCTGTTTGGCCGCCTTCTGGGCTTTTACCCAAGCGTGAGCCGCTTCTGCTGTAATGGACTCGTAGGTAGTCTTGGGAGGCAGACTGAAGAACTGGGCCTTGGCGCCCTCCTCAGTCGCTTCAATGAGAAGCAGTGGGCCTTTGCGGCTCTGAATGGCTTTCAGGCCGTCTCCAAGGTCGCGTTGGCGAGCTGGATCCACTTTGCCTTTTTGGGTCGTAGTTGTGGTTGCATGTAGGGTGGTGTAGCGTTCCTTGTAAGAAGCCCAGGTTTCCCGCAGCACATCCTTCCACGCCTCCTCGCCGGCTGCAATATGGTCCAGGCGGTCTTCCATACTGGCCGTGAAGCTGTAATCAAAGAGGTCATTGAAGTGCTTCAAGGCGAACTCATAGACGGATTTACCGAGGGCTGTGGGTACAAGTTTGCGCTTTTCGGCGCCCACGGTGCGCTTCTGAGTGGTTTCGCGCGGGGGCCATTCGGTGGGAGCGAGAGTAAGGATTTTCTGTGTGATTTCCTTACCTGGAATGTCCTTGGTTTCCACGTACTCTTTGTCCGTAATACTGGCAATTAGGGATGCAAAGGTGGATGGACGACCAATGCCGCGCTTCTCTAGTTCTCGTACAAGAGTGGCCTCGGTGTAACGGGGCGGGGCTTTGGTTTCGTGGGGAGCGGCCTGGATTTCGGCCCATTTGAGCTGCGTGCCAACTGTTAGAGCAGTTGCGGCTGCCCATGCTTGGGCTGGTGATTGAGCATCGGCTTCTGTGTCCGAGTCCTCGTCCAGATTGGCCTGCTTGACACCGAGTGCTTTCCAGCCGGCGAAGGTCGTGCGGCGCCATGACGCGGTCCAGTTGAAATCCTCTTCGTCGTCTGGATAGAACTCTACTGTACGGGTCTCACCACGAGCTGGAGCCATCACACTTTGGACGGCGCGCTGCCAGATGAGTTTGTAGATTTGGCGCTCTTGGTGTGTCCAGTCTTCGTCGGTTGCGAGGGCTTCTAGCTCAAAGTGGGTGGGGCGAATGGCTTCGTGGGCCTCCTGGGCCTTGGGGGCTTCAGGTTGGGCGGCGGCTGCTGCAGCCTTCTTTGTAGGCTTCTTTGGCTGAGAGGTAACGGTAGCTGTGGCAGCCGAGCCTACATAGTCGGCCCCAAAGCGGGCTTTGACGAGCTCTTGTGCAGCCTGTGTGGCCTCTTCTGAGAGGACTACGGAGTCTGTACGCATATAGGTGATATGACCCGCTTCATAGAGCTTCTGAGCGGCTTTCATCGTACTTTTAGGGGGTGTGTGGAAGAGCGCCGAGGCTTCCTGTTGGAGTGTAGAGGTGATGAGGGGTGAGGGGGCAGAGGCAGTCCAGGGTTTTGTTGTAGCTTTGCGGATGACGGCCCAGGGACAGTCGCGACGCATTTCAAGGTATGCACGGGCCGAATCCTCATCCATAAGGGGGTCGTCCAAAGTCGCTGGGAAGGCTTGCGCTCCTTCGGCAGCTGACCATTTGCCTGTGACTTTCCACGACGAGCTGACGGTGTGGCTCTCGCACTCACGCTCTTTCTCTACGACAAAGCGGAGTGCAGGGGTTTGGCAGCGGCCAGCGGATAGACCAGGGGCTACGTGTTTCCACAGGAGGGGCGAGATGGTAAAGCCAATCATCATATCCAGCATTGCGCGGGCCTGTTGGGCATTTACGCGGTTCATATCAAGGCGGCGCGGATTTGCCACGGCGGCCCGTACAGCTTTTTCGGTGATTTCGTGGAATACAGCGCGGGGTGTGTCAGCTGGTTTCAAGCGAAGAAGTTCGCAGACGCTGTAGGCGATGGCTTCACCTTCACGGTCATCATCAGCGGCCAAGATGACCTGGTCGCAACCTTTGGCGGCAGCTTTTAGGGCGGCAATGGCTTTGGCCTTTTCTTCCATAAATGTGTAGGTGGGAGTGAAATCACGGTCAATCCCAACTGCATCTAAATGCTGTTGTAGGGCTCGGATGTGGCCCATGGAGGCGATGACGTTGTAGCCTGAGCCGAGGAAGCTCTTGATTTTGGCGCACTTTGCGGGCGATTCTACGACGACAAGTTTCATTGGCTTGTAGGGTGTGTGATAGTACTACATATTGCTGGCGGGGGTCAATTTTTGAGGGGTTAGCTTGTAGAGGTTGTGTAATTATTTAATGGGTACGAGTCAATAAATTCTTGAATTCGTTGCTTATAATCATCGGGTAAATATGGAGCAAATTTAGAAAATATGTCTTTCACACGTGCCAGTGTATTTTTACGCGGCTCTTCGTTTTCAAAGCTAGCCCCAAGCTGTCTTAAAATACCTTCAAAAATCTTTATTTTTTTCTTGTCGGGTAAATCCGCGTATTCAGGTGGTATTGCAAAAATTGCCGCACGCCCAGGTGCTATTTCTCTATTTGGATTGCCGACTTTTCTCAAGAAGTGTGCCATAATAGCTCTTATATGTGCGTCGTTCGCTTTTTTCTTTGTAAGATTTGGTTGAGAAATCGGGCGTTTAGGGGCACGCATAAGCGTGTAAGCACGTCTATAGATTTTCTTAATCATTTCGACCTCCGCCGGCGAAACAATGCGCTGTCCATATGCATTTTTGCGCTCTAAACATGGGCGAATGTAGCGCTTGAATGCCATATGTACATCCGAATTTTTGTGGCGTAATGTACGGGAAACACCATAATATTCAACACGGGCTGGATTTGGGTTGTATTTCACGCGAAACCCTTTTTTCCGCTGAGTATTTCGGAGTGCTGAGCGTTGAGGCTTCCTGCTAAGATTTTGCAGAGGAAAATTTACGGAGTTATTTCCGTTGTTATTAATTTCGCTATATTGTGCATTATTGGCCCCAGATGGGTCTCCTTCATTATGTGCTTCACTGCGTTTGCGTTTCCTGCCTGTCAGACTTTTTGTATTATTATTCTCCATACTATATCTATCACAGGTAAAATTGAACTCCCTGTGGGCCAAGAACATGTAGGTGCCCAAGCCCAAGCCACAATGTGCAAGTCCCACGCCCCCCAAATTCTTCCAGCCGCCATTTACACGCTGCCCGCCGCCAAACTCGCGGTCCTCCAATCACTTCTACCTGCGAGCGCCTTCCAGTGCTCACAAATAGGAGCCCAAGTTCATAAACTCAACACCACATTTACGCCCTATGGTTCAGCATCCCTAGAGTCCATTGTACGAGATTTGTACATGATTTCTCCGTCGGAAGATGTAACTATGAAAGTATTTATCACAGCCTGTGCCAAGGCTATCCCAGGATTTCCTGTCGCATCCCTGTATTTCTCCGCCGCAGTTCATGATTTCATCCGCATTACAAACTGGTTGCGGGGACATGTGAAATCTGCAATAGGAGACTCTATTGAAACGGTTCCAATCTATGAAACATGCGGATTCCAAGCGTGGGCCACTCTAGGAGGAAATCATGTGCTCGCCGAAATCTTCCCTCGGCTAAATCTCGCCGACTCCTGGACCCTGGACGTCATCGCCGGCTATGCGCTGGCTGCCGTGGCTCCACCTGAAATCACCGAAATCATCCTCGTCTTCCCCCTACAAGGATTTGTCCATACGTTGCATGTAGGGGCGTGGGAGGAACGCAGCCGATTCCTGGATGTGCTTGTAGGGATGTTTGGCGAAGACGATGGGGCTGTCGAGGAGACAGTGTCACATACTTTACCCACATCAGGCCTTGAGTTGATGAACTACTATCGCATTGGCCGCCACTTGTCCAAGGAAGGGGCTTTCTCGCAGTCCCTACAAGTTGTCTCTGACGGGTCCCGTGCGTGGCAGTATTTCCTCTCTCCCCCGCGGATGACAAAGGTATCAGTGAAGGCCGAGGATGTGGCAGCATCACGGGCCTACATTGCCCGTACTGGAGCCCGTATCTTCATCCACAGCCCTTACATTATCAACCTGTGCCAAGCCCCTGGTCCAGACAATTATGGGGTGCGGTGCTTGCGTGAGACGCTAACAGCGGCTGCCGCAATGGGCTGCCTCGGTGTGGTCGTGCATGTAGGGAAGACGGTGAAGATGGATGCGGCCGAGGCACTGGCCAATATGCGTGAAAACGTACTGGCCTGTCTGGATGCCGCGACGGCCGACTGCCCACTCCTTCTGGAGACGCCGGCAGGCCAGGGCACGGAGACCCTCTTGACATATGCGGAGTTCTTCGGCTTCGTCGCTGAAGTCGCCGACCCGCGCCTACGTGTATGCGTGGATACGTGCCACGTGTTTGCCTCAGGTCAGTGTCCGCTGGAGTACTTGCAGCGGGCTGTGCGCGAG
>JACCDM010346169.1_pt1 | contig 15053 bp, 17 predicted proteins | sample 7445851 | NCBI WGS metagenome assembly JACCDM01 (sample SAMN15323438, study PRJNA562643) | freshwater metagenome | isolation source: river surface water | place: USA:Blue River Watershed | collected 2017-08-16
GTGGGCAGATTGATGGCACGCATGGAACGCAATTCCCGCAAATTCCAAGCCCGCAAGCAATTGCGCAACCGCGAATGGGAAGAATTGTTCAATTTAACACCCAGTGTAACCCAATGGTAACTGATCCCGGCATGAAACCCACTATGGATTTAAATACGCAGTGCATGATGGTGGCCGAGGCGATGAATGCGATGGCTCCCGGTATCAATCGGGTGTTGTTCATCCGCGAGATCATGCCCGAAGACGAGCTGCTCAACGACGAGCTGGAATTCAAAACCCCAGATGCCTTGAAGATGTATTTAACGCTTCGCAACGACATGGAATTCTACCGCAACAAACGCGATGTGCTGGTGAAAGAGCAAAACTTCCACTTGGCGGCCGATTATTTGGACAAGTACAAGCAGAAAAAGACGATTCTACACCGGGCGATGCAAACGCTCTCATTCAAAAGCGGCAAACCCTATGCCTGCACCAAACTCGGCGCTATTGTGTATTTCAACCCGAGGATTCAAGGGTGATGTAACAATCCGGTGACCAAAATTTAGATATCAGATTCCAAATCAAGGATAAATTTTAAATTATAGAATAATTACAAGTTCAAATTTATATTTTCGCCTATCTATGAACTCAATCAATCGAAAACAAGCATTAAATAGTTTAAAGAAATCACTAGAGAACTTCAATTTCGCCCTCAAATCTGAGAACTGCACCAATGAAGCTCAAACAAAGAAATTTATAATCGACCCCTTCTTTATGTTATTAAATTATAGACATGAAGATTTGATTCCAGAATACGAAGCTGACTTTGGAGAACGGGTAAGCCACAAAGTAGATTATGCGATAAAACTAACACGAAAGGACATAATCATCATTGAATGTAAAAAATTAACTTCTAAATTAACAGACAAAGAAGCCGGTCAACTGAGCGGTTATTTTCAAAATGCAAAAAACTCTAGAGTCGCAATCCTAACTAATGGTAAAGAATACCGCTTCTATTCTGATGTTGCCCTTACAAACACCATGGATTCGAAACCTTTTTTCGTTTTTGATATAGAATCATACAACGATAGTGACTTAGAGGGATTACTTGACTTTGATGCGCGATTGATTGATTTAAACGCAATAATATCAAAAGCCCAAGAATCAATATTTATTGAAGATTTTGAAACTACATTTTTCAAAGAGATGTCAGCCCCAACAACGGAATTACTAAAATTACTGCATAAAAGAATGACATTCAAATCCAAGTTTGACGAAGACAAACTCAGGGGACAAATGAATTCTTCACTATTCAAATCTATTACGGACAAAGTACTTCAGTATGAAATAAAAACAAACTCGAAGACAGCAGGTATAATTACAACAAATGAAGAATTGCAAGCCTATCATACCATAAGAACTATATTAATTCAGAATAAAAAAATCCCAAATGAACGTATTGGATACCGCGACCAAAAAGGAACATTTAACATCATGATTGATGAGAATCAACGAAAAATCATTTGTCAATTGCGATTTACACCTACTTCAATGAAAATACTCATTCCTTCAGGTGAATTCATCAAAGAATATATCATTAATAATATTGATGACATTATCAGGTACAAGACAGAAATTACTGACCGTACTTTGGTATTATTAGAAAATCAATAAATCAATTCATATGTCAATCAAGCTATTCAGCATAAAAAGGATCTAAAAACCAACAATGAAATTCTGATTTATTATTTCCAAGCGCCAAATCATCTATCCCCCCTAATTATAAAACCCATGAACAAATTAACTATCTACCTATTAACAGCTATCGCAATGATAGCTTGTTCATCCGAAAAAAACACTGCCCAAAACAAAGTTGAAGATTACATAAAGGCGAATGCAGACGACCCAAAGTCGTATGAGTTTATTAATGTAGACAAACCAGACACAGTTCGAATTTCGGACACCTTGAATACAAAAATGTATCTAGATTCGGTAATTGACCTTTCTATGTCAATGACATCACTCAAATTGTCAACGGAATACCTAAACGAATATGAAGGAAAGATCTATGGTGAATTCGGGTATATTTACAGAGAAAGTTATGAAAAATACAAAGCAGAAGTAGAACAATATACTTTAGCCGTCAAAAAAGCTGAGAAGACTATTTCTGAAACTAAGAAAAAAATTCAGCACTTGGAGAAAACACCACTAGAGAACAAAATATTACGAATTCGATACAAGGTAAACTTTCGTCTAAAAAATGGTTTTGGCGCTATGGTAAAATCATCGGCTAACGTAACATATCTTCCTTTGGAGCAAAAATGGGAAGAAGTTCAAATGTCTAAATAAAAATAATTATTATAAGCCATCCCATTCGTACTAAAATTCAACTACTGTTGTTTGGGAGTATAAATATTTCACAACATCAAATAAGTTGAGTAATTGCCACCGATAAAATTTTTCATTTTATCGGTGGCAAAATAACTAAAATATTAAAAATTCATTGTTTTTAGTATTAATCAATCAGAAATCATACATTTGTTAAATGGGTATATTTTCATCACTATTGGGAAATGCGGGCTCAGTGAGCCAAGACGAACTGACAAAGAAATATGGACAATTATTGACGGATTCGGAGGAAATTGAATTAGGATTTAAGCTACTGCGTGACACATTCATATTCACGAACAAGAGGATGATTTTAGTCGATGTTCAAGGAATTACAGGAAGTAAGACAGAATACAAAAGCATTACCTATAAAAGTATTTCTCGCTTTAGCATTGAAACAGCTGGTACATTTGATTTAGATGCTGAATTGAAAATCTGGATTTCAAGTGAAGTTAATCCAAGCATCAGGAAACAATTCAATAAATCAGTAAATGTTTATGATGTACAAAAAATACTTGCGCATCACGTTTTGGGATAATTAAACCTGTTAGTTTTTAATTTTTTTCTCTGCAATAAATAAAATTGCAGCAATTTTATTTTCAATACACATTTTGAGCATTGTTTTTTTTGCGAACAAATTCTTTTTTTCGTTTAAAGAATCAAACAAACCAGTATTAAGTAAACGTGCAATCACAAAAATTCGCAAGTGACACATTGGTCATTCATTCGTAAAAAACGCCCTTACACCAAGTTTACAACTGAATTCAACTCACTCAACATCAATTAATTAAATTTGAGGAGTTAATGAGAATTCAAAAAATGAAAAACTATTTCAAAGTATCATTACTCCTATCCTTATTCATCATATCGATAAAAATCAATGCGAAACAAGTTGATTCAACATTAGCTAAAACGGTTGCTGTCAATTTTCTAAATTCCATTGATTCGAATCAAAATATTACGAGCGACAAAGCAATCATTTTGCGTGTTGAAAGCTTTACTTTGGAACAAGAGAACATCTCCGTTTCATACCCCTCCTGCTATTTAATCAACTGCGGGATACCCGGATTCGTAATTATTTCTGGTGACGACAATGTAACTCCAATATTAGGATATAGCGACCAGGTCATATCCGACATCGACAATTTACCGCCCAGTTTTATGAAATGGCTGGAAACATACGAAAAGCAAATATCATTTATCGTTTTTAATAAAATCGAAGGGTCGCAAGACATAGTTGATACTTGGAATCAATACAAATATTCGAATGCGGCATCTATTGACCGCAGAGCGGGCGCCGTTGCACCATTATTGAAAACGACTTGGAACCAATCGCCGCATTATAACGCGCAATGCCCCTATGACTATAACTTAGGTCAGCGTTCGATAACAGGCTGTGTTGCTACAGCGATGGCGCAAGTGATGAAGTTTTGGGCTTATCCCACTAGTGGCAGCGGCACTCACTCCTATAATCACAGCACATACGGTACTTTGTCAGCCAACTTTGGTTCTACGACATATGATTACAGTTTAATGCCCAATAACGTTAGTTCTGCCAATTCTTCGGTAGCTAAATTAATGAGTCATGCGGGAATTTCTGTCGATATGGATTATAGCCCAACGGGAAGTTCTGCCTATGTAATTAGCGCCAAAAGCCAAACTACAAATTGTGCCGAGTATGCATTAAAAACATATTTTGACTACCCCTCAACACTTTCAGGAAAGGAAAAAAGCAATTATTCAGAAGAGAGTTGGATCAGTCTTCTGAAATCTGATTTAAACGCCGGAAGACCAATTATTTATGCCGGTTTCGGTAATGGTAGTGGACATTGTTTTGTTTGCGATGGATACAATACAACTGATTATTTCCACTTTAATTGGGGCTGGGGCGGAGTAGCTGATGGTTATTTCAAGGTGAGTGCATTAAATCCTCAAACATCATCATTTACTTCATACCAGCAAGCAATAATTGGGGTAGCCCCACCTGCTGGTCAAATAAAATATGATTTGGATATTTCCAAAAGTGTCACCATCAGTAGTTCACCAATTACTTATGGCAGTTCTTTTAGCATTACTGCAAATATTAAAAATAAAGGCACTACAAATTTCAAGGGAACCTACTGTGCCGGAGTTTTTGACTTAAATGGCAATTTTGTTGATTTTGTAGATTCTATCGTAGAAAAGACTGGTCTACAGAGCGGCTATTCATACACTAACAACTTAACCTTTACAAACTATGGTTCTGTGAAAATAATCCCAGGGACTTACACCATCTATTTATTTTTCAAACCCGTCGGTGGCGAATGGAAACAGTTATATGCAAGTGGATTGTTTACCACGGAAAAAACCACATTAAAAGTAATCAATTACAATACCATTGAATTGTATTCTTCAATTACACCGTCAACAACGGATTTCACACAAGGTAGCCCCGCATCTGTCAATCTAAATGTTCAAAATACCGGATCCACATCGTTCAAAGGATTTTACCAATTGATGTTATTTGATTTGGATGGGAATTTTGTTGAAACGATAAATACGATTGAAGAGAAAAACGGATTAACACCAAACTATATATACAAAACACCATTTCTAACTTTTAGCAGTTCTTCAATTACCGCTGAGCCAGGTACTTATTTGATGGCACTCATGTTTGCGGATGTTATTGATACCATGTATGAATTGGCGGGGTCAAAGAATTATACCAACCCGATCTATATTAACGTAGTAAAGGCCCCCTATTTACCTGATAAATATGAAAAAAACGACAATGCGTCAATAGCATATTCCCTTCCCATAACATTTTCAAACAATTCAGGAACAACAAGTACAATTGGCTCCAATATTCATATTGAAGATGATGTAGATTTCTACAAAGTCATCCTAAATCCCGGCTATTCATACGTAGTCATTCCTAGACTGCATGACTTATACAACAGTGGAATTGGTGATATTTTCTCAGTAGATGCGATGTTTACATATTCTTTAGATAATGGAAATACGTGGTCAGAATCATTTGACGATATGATAACGGCTCCAATCACTGCAAATGCTGGTAGCATATTATTCAAGGTTGTACCCTATTTCATAGGTAATGTTGGTGAGTATGAACTAACTATCAAAGTTGATAGAACTCAAAAGGTAAATGTGAAAAATACCACTCAGAATCCAATCCATGTATACCCTAACCCCAGTTCGGATCGGACATTCTTTATAAAAGAAAACAGCAATGTAAAAAGTGTTTCTCGGGTCTTTGATTATTTAGGTAGAGACGTAAAATTCCAATCTACAAAAACGTCCAATGATATTAAAATTGAGGTCGAGCATACAAAACCAGGATTATATTTCTTAGAACTGAAATTGGATGACAATTCAAAGAAATCCGTAACCATTGAAATAATCTAATGCGATTTATTCTATTAATTTTATTAACGTCTTGTGGGAGCTCACAATATGTAAACTCATCACATGCAATCGTGGTATATAAAACCAAAAAAAACTATAATCACAATGTAGCAGTGACGCTAAATACCGACAAAACTTCAATAATCAACTACCCGGACCCATCTGACATAAGATCATTCAGACCTTATCCTATTCAATTAAAATCCAAATATCTTTTGGATCAAAGGGGCATCGATAGCAACGTGGCTTTTTTGAAATTATCGTATCGCCAATATTCAAAATTGAAGGTTGTACCTGAACCAAATTTTATTCTGTCAAACTTAATCTTAGATAACGACCCAATTCTCGAATTTCACGTGATTAATCAATACCCGCCAAATTCAAATGTAAAGCAATTATTAAATCAAAGAATTGTTAATGGCGTTTTGAAATGATATATTTGACCATCCATTTATGAAAAAAGTAATTTATTTAATCGCATTTATCGCATTCGCCACTTCATGTAAAAAGGAAGAAGTCATTACCCAATCTCACTTCATTGGTGAAATTTATGGCGGTGGAATTATCGTTGACTTAAACAAAAACTCAAAGGGTGAAGAGCATGGATTAATTGCTTCAACATCAGATGTTGCATTGAAAAGTTTATGGTCAGCCACAGGGCCAGGTGGAGCAATTATCACGAATGCAAATTCTACTACCGATGGACTTGCTAATTGTCAATTGATTAAACTTACTTTGGGCGCGGCTGGCACGGCTTGCAATACTTGCTTAGATTATTCAAACGAAAAATTTGATGATTGGTATTTACCTGCAACAAATGAATTATTTAAAATTTACTTCAGGCAGGATATTATCAATTCAATTTTAGAGAATGATGGTGATATCACAACAATGCCTATTTCACCAGAAAGATATTGGTCTAGTACTGAATTGGATGGCGGATCAAGCGCTGCATACACAATTAACATGTTAACAGGCAAAATTGAGTATTTTAGTAAATCCAACGATAATTTAAGAATCCGTGCTGTTAGGAGATTCTAAACTCTCAGTTAAACCAATATACTAATCAATAACCATGTTGCAATACAAACAACTACATTTAATTGGCATTTTCTCTCTATTGCTCTCTCTTTCCGCTTGCAGTCAATCTGGAGGTTCTAGCTCATATCGTGAAAAAGTTATGTCAGTCGAAGAGACAGAAATTTCACAGCCAACATCATTTTTAAGAGCTGGTGGAAATTACAACAAAAATCTTTTTGGTACAAAGTTAAAGGTGCATGGTACGATTACCAATTCGGCTTCAGTTGCTACCTTCAAAGATGCAGTCGTTCAAATAACCTTTTACTCTGCAACCCAAACAGAATTATTCAACAAGAACTACACTATATACAATTATTTTCCTCCGCATTCTACCGTAGAATTTGAGTTAAAAACCGAGAATTACAAAGACGTAGAATCAATAGGGGTGGCGGTAGTTGGCGCCAAGGCGAAATAGGAATTTAAAGAGGTTTTACAACAACGGCCCACACTTTCATTTTGATATCTACTCCTGCCCCATAATTTTGATTTCGTAGACCAACTATAATCGAATTATCCGTATCCAACGGCGTATCAAGTATATCAATGTACTTGTCATGAATATTCTTGGTCTGCGGTTTTGAGATAAAGTAGCTAAAGGATGTGTCTTTGAAGCTAAAGTTTGGACCTTGGGATGTCTCCATGAAGAAAATATCGGCATCTTGAGTCCCTGAATTGACAAGATTTAGCGCACCTAACAAACCCCAAGCATGAGCAACAAAAAGGATCTTTGGTGAGTTTTGAAGCGGCTGCATGAATTATAACTTTAGCCAATGCTGCGACTGGTTCAGGACCAGCACCCATCCAATAGGCCCAATAAATTGTTCTAGGAGGTGGCTTTACTGTCCTAGTAATTCCTGATTTATTTGCAATCCAAGCTGTACTTCAAGCTCCTAAGCGAAATATTTCTTCTAATATTGGGTATGGAACCACATTGTCGTTGTAAACTCAAATTGGTTCGGGTTGTTTTTTGCAAGATGACACGAAAGTTAGTCCTACAGGAACCAACGGCATTAAGAAAGGCTGCCAATTAATGCAACTATTGGATAATCGCATTGATTTAAAATAAGGTATTAGCCTGTTTCTATCTTCAAAAACTTGATAGATACCAGTTACCGTGACGTTTGACCAATCCCATTGTCTCGTCGCTTCGACTTGCGCCATCAGGATGATTGAATATAAAAGGGACTTTAGCGAATTGTGTCCCTTCATTATCTTCGTAGGTCACTTGCCCACTTATTCGTCCCGACTCGAACATTGCTACAAACCCATCAAGTATTTTTCTCGTATTCTCACTTCCCCCGTAAACTTGAATCTGTTGGGCTACTTGAGAAATAGAACAAAGTCCTTTTGTATCTCCGTCTGCTTTTCCATATGGGTCACAAAGGCAACACAAAATTGTAAAATCTCTGGTTTGGGCTGCATAGAAAATTGCATTTACAACACTTTGAGGATCTTTGAAGTCAATTTCATATGATTGACTTTTTTGTACTTTTTGCCAATTACCGGTAGTAGATTTGTATGGTATGACATGGGTCCATATGAATTGATCAGGGCTTGATCCAAACAATGTCCAACGCTCTTCTTGGCCAATTTGGCCTCCACAGCCACCTCCTGCATTAAACAATTCAATTGTATAATCAATAAGTCCGTCATTATCAATATCTTTTACGAGAAGAGGTTTATTCTTTAAATCCCATTCCCAAGAGGAAAGGAACATATCATTTTCTTTTGAGTGTACGGTTAAAGTATTTCGTTCTTCTACAATTTTGTATGATTCACAAACTACCTTAAGTAGATTAGTTTTTAATAAAGGATATATTACTTCAAAGGTTTTCGGTATTTGAGCATTTTGGCTTTTCAGATCACATTTTAAATAAAAAGCCAATATCATCATGAAGAAAAATTTGCTATTGAATTTCATTGGACAATAGTATTATAATTATCAAGTTAGCGACCAAATATTGGGATGAGTTGTCGATTACTTTTGATTCAATATTTCTTCCTTCTTTTTTTGAAACTCTGCTTCAGAAAGTATACCTGATTGCTTCAATTTGTCGAGTTCTTGCAGAGCATTATAATCTATTCTCTTTTTTAGAATTTGATTTTCCGCTTTCATTACTGCGTTTCGCTTAATACTGCGCACAATAAAAAATAGAAATACAGGAATCACGGTGAGAAGTATCACAATTTCCTGTCCTCCTAGATATAATAAGTGTCTCATGACACAATTATAATGGTTTTACCACAAAAGCCCACACTTTCATTTTAACATCAACTCCTGCGGAATAACTTTGATTTCTTAAACCCACAGTAATTGAGTTGTTCTCATCAATTGGTGTATCTAAGATATCAATGTATTTATCGTGAACATTCTTTGTCTGAGGCTTTGAGATGAATGAAGTAAATGAGGTATCCTTAAAACTAAATTTAGGACCTTCTGCTGTTTCCAAAAAAAACAAATCCGCATCCTGTGTACCTGCATTAAATGTATTAAGCGTACCCAACAACCCCCAGGCATGAGCAATAAATGGGTCTTTGGTAAGTTTAGAAGCGGCAATTGGTATAGCCACTTTTGCCAACTCTGTAACTGGCTCTGGCCCTGCACCCATCCAATAAGCCCAATAAACAGTTCTTGGGGGAAGTTTAATTGTTCTAGTAATTCCCGATTTATTTGCTATCCACGCAGTACTCCTTGCTCCCAAACGAAATGTTTCTTCAAGCACTTCTTGAGGAACAACGTAATCGTTATAAACCAGAGTAGGTTCAGGTTCTTTCTTACACGACGTCGCTAGCGTTAGCAATATGGCAAGCAACGCCGGGAACAATGGTTTGATTTTCATAAACACTCATTTATTTTATAACTAATGCCGGTATGCGTCATAAGTATGGAATTGTTTTTTAAGTAACGTGCTTCATAACCTACAGGCACACAACCATTTCGGTGATTGAATTGACTTCCTTCATCCATGAATTCATAAACATCATCCAAGGACTTAAGCGTATAACTTGGTCCAGGAGCAGCCTCAACGGTCAATTGGAGGTCTGAAACTATTTTCTTTTGACTAGTAGACAATGAAGCACCTAACCCCCTTAAAACTAGTTCTACACTGGCCTTGACATCTCTTTGATTGAAACTAGAAACCAATTTAACCAATGCAACTCTACCATATGAGATATTAGAAATGTAAGCAGGGGCATTGTCCTCGGCTATCAGTCTTTTCAAATCGGACACATTGACATTTTGACCGAAGAATCCTGCTGGATTTGATGGATATTCTACGCTAGTATTAAAGTAAACACTTTTAACAATCATATATAACGTAGTGTAACCCGTGGTATTAACAGTCTGAAATTTTGCGGCCAGATTCCCCGCGAGAAAACCGTAATTAATGCCTAAGTCTAAAAGTGATTGCTCCGTCGAATAGGTTATTTGTACGGTCTGTTGAGTAAAGGTGGGCGGCATAAACCAAAACAACTTTGAAACGTCATCGAAAGTGGATTGATAAGAAGAATTTGTCGGAGAACTAATGTTTACACTTTTTGATCCCAGCGTTCCTTGAAAAGTATAGTTTAGAGGATCTCGTGGAAAGTTTCCTAAAGATACTAGCCGACCATTTTCACGTAAGTACTTGCTCTGTACAAGATTGCCTGGCCAAATATCACCCTTGTCTTCTGCATAGAAATAATCAAAACTACTTAATCGCTGAATCCTATCAGCCATGTAGGTTTTGCATTTTTTTGTAACGCCATTAATAAGCACATCCTCCAATAGTGTGTCTCTGTACTTTACAGTTGTTGGTGGGGATGGTGGAGGTAAAATAGCTGCATCAACAGCTGCGTTTATATCACTTTCTGGTTTTGCAGGTGGCTCTTTCTTACAAGACACTGTAATAAACCCAAAAAATAATACCCAAAAAATCTTAGTCACAATTTTTTTATTTGCAAGATAGTGTAATGTGAATTATTATTGAATACAAAATCATGAAAGTTCTATCAATTAACAATTTACTCTACATATTTACTTTTGTTCTAACAACGTTTCTTTCTGGACAAAATACGGATTTATCAGTTCAAAGAAATACAGAGTTGTCACACTTTGAGTCCTATAAAACGTTTGGCGGAAGGGCATTCAACCTCTACAAAGACTTGGTAACGGAAAATTTGTCACCTGTGAGTTCAGGACTAATTTACAGTGTTTACGACAAGGATTATCTCTCTTCTTTATCAGATAGTATTAGTTCTTGGGAGGGTGCCGTTTGTTATTTCCCCAAAGAAATCTGGAGTAATACTGCGGCCAAACTGCAGTTTGCAAAAGATGACAAGAACTGGATACCTCTAAGTTGTTTTTTGGGTGGGGAATTTTTAGAAACTCCATATCTTTACAAAGCTGTAGAAATGTCTGAACTCAATGAATTATTGGGTGTTTGGTTTCTGGGTAATCAAAAAGATTCTACTAGAGATGGACATTGGTGGAATGGTGGTCAATTCGAAGATGTTACTAAAAAGTTCATTGCTTATTACGTCAAATTCAAATAATTTCCGATATGAAATTTTGCACTAATTGCGGAGTTGATTTATTAAATAAACCAAACTTCTGTCCTAGTTGCGGGTCTAAATTAACTCATACTGAGTCCAACTTAAATCCAAATGATGAATCTAAAACAGGCGCGTCAGAAAACACAACTAATTCTGATTCAACTCCAAAAACAACTTTGTCGGACACACCGGATTCGCAGGCAAATAGTCTTGTTAAAGAAAAAAAATACACTACCGTTATTATTGTCATTTCAATCTTTTTAACGCTTGCGATATTAATCCCCCTATTAATTTCTAGCAACCAAAATAGTGATAGTGCCGATGCGTCAAAAGCTATTCAAACTCCTACCTCCAAAGAAGTACAAACCGCTCAAGATGTTCCTGCTTCTGAAGGTATCCCTGCTGCCGAAGAAGCACCCAATTCTCATAGTTATCAGCTAGATGCAGTTACAGAACGTAATATTTTTTTACGCAACAATTGGACATCACACATCACAGCCTCAAGAAGTAGTTATAACTATTCTGAATTAGGAGGAATATCGGATTTATCGATTATCATAACAAACAATACAGAATATCTAATTGATAATTTAACAGTCAAAGTAACAATAAAGACAGTTAACAATTATATCTACAAAACAGAATATCTGTACTTCGAAAATATTAAAGCAAACAGCAGATCTGAACAATATGTAATGCCAACAGACAGGGGTCGTTATGTGGATTATGAAATAATCAGTGTTTACAGTGACCGATTGAATTTCAGATGGGAAGATGGAGATAACACAGGTAATGGGTCTTTAGATGACCCGTGGAAATTTAATAACTAATCAAGATAAGGATTTAGAGCCAAGTCAACTTCGGAATCCGCTCGACCCACACAATATAAAGGCAACTAGTTGTTCCGAGTAATGATTAACTTTCTAATCATTGAATATATAGGTTTCTCGAAGAACAGATAAAGTACAATTGCTATTAACCAAAGCAACACAAAATTTCGATCTGGCCCCAGCCAAATCCAACGCAATCGGATGTTTACATAGCTAATGTGAATAAGATAAAAGGCAAAAGAAGCATTACCCAATAACAACATTATTTTGGATGAAAAAAATTGCTGAAGAAGTGTTTTTTCAGTAATCAATCCTGCCATAGCAAATACAATGAAAATAGGCAAAACAAACATGAGAATAAATAACCCAATTGGATGATCTGCTCCATGATGAAAAATATCAGGTTGAAAACAGCCAATCACATATGTGATGATGAGCATCCCAACAAAACCAATCCATGTTTTATTTTTGCATACCAATGACATTAATGGTGTGTTGTTGTTATACTTTTGGTTTAGAGATTTCGCCAACATCATACCCGCAAGAAATTCGGTACTTCTTCCAACCAATGTGCTACCTAGAATAAATTTCAGAGGAAATAGAAATCCACGTGGATTCCCATTAATTTCATGCCATATTAATCCGATAAAGTAAAATAGAAACAACAATCCTATTAAAAAGAGAATCAAATACCAGAGTTTCCTTCGTTCAAGAACGCATAGTAAAGGCATCAACAAATAAAAAGAAAACTCAACAGACAGACTCCAAGCCTGCGCAATCCCTTTCAAATTTAAAGCACTTGAAAATCCATGAAGAAGAGTATATGTGAGGATTGAAAAATCCATTTTACCAAATCGCGAATCCAAGTAAAATGCCGTCAGTATCAACCAATAAAGTGGAAAAATTCGTGCAATTCTAATTAAAATATAATCTCTGTAGGCTGATAGATTCTTAGTGGGTGTATCTCCATAGCTGTAGGCCAATAAAAATCCACTTAACACAAAAAAAATCGAGACTCCGATATGAAATTCATTGACCAGCCTCAATATCTCCGGATGAAATTGATCACGCCAATATTTTCTATTGTGATACAGAAAGACTAAGCTTGCTGCAAAAGCTCTTAAGCCTGTCAACGCATCGAATCTTCTCGAAATCATTAAGGCAAATATCCAATTTTATTTTCGCCAATGAATGCGAATTGATATCAACTTTTTTAATTACAGCAATCTTATATTACTGCAAAAAATTAATGTTGCAAAAAATCCAATTATACTAACACAGCCAAAAACACTCTAAACAAAATCAAAAACATGTTAAGGATTGTCTGACGTCGATACCATCATTAAAATTCATCCCCAAAACACGCCCAAGTTTACAAGGTTGTCAAAATCCACCACCGGGTCATTTTAGGGCGAATTTTGAATTCAGAAAGGAGCCCAAATGATGACAACGAAACAGAAAAGAAACACCACATTCATGCGTCCGCAAACGCATACGTTTGATTTTTACAAAGACACCACCGGCTGGTACATCGATTTTCCAGCTTTCATTGAACAAGGCTTGGGATGCAAAGCAGATTTGGCTATGGTTTCCGGCGCAGATCGCATGCTCGATCACCTCAGCAGGGGCAATCAAAGAATTTCACTCACCTTCTCCAACATGCCCCTTGATCAGGCGCAATTCCATCTCAAAATGTGTGCGCACAACGGCTGGGGAGCAACCTACCTCAGCAACATCGCCACCGTACCCACCGTATGGCTGTGCAATGTCACCAAGGTGGTATTTGGCGGCGCCCACCCCCGCGAGATTTTTGTAAAATAAACCGTTGAATACCTGGCTATCAAAACAAACAAGGCCCCAGCTGGGGCCTTGTTTGTTTTATATCGCACAGAAACCTAAACACACTCCCCCAACCCAAACGCCCCATTCACACACGTCAAATAAGCACCCACCTCCAACATATCGGCATGAAAATAGGCCTGCTCCGATGGCAGCAAGCTCTCAGCAAACTGCAACCGGGGATTTCGCATCATCGTATGGCCAAAAACCTGGGTAATGCTCGGCAACATCGAGCCAGCGTTGGCTTTTTTCAGCGCTTCCGGACGGATCCAAATGGGCGACTGCTGAGGGTCATCGCCAAACGGATTGAACCCATTGAAATCAAACGCACTGGGTTTGGCAAAAAACGTTTCATTCACCGCATCGCTGATGGTTTGGATGTCCGCCGTTTCCCACGGCCCCACAGCGGATGTCGGCCCCACAAACCTGCGCAACCACTCCACCGACACACCGGCGTGACTCACCAGCACATTTCCAAAGGCAAAAGCCACCCGCATCTGGGGCAGCGTTTCTACCAACACCCGCTTGTACTTGGCAGCCATGTACGGCAAGTATCCAGAATAGGGCTCGCGGGTAAACCAAGGCATGTAGTGAAAATCGTGGTTCCCGAAAAGCAACACAACCCGTTTGTGGCTGTTGGATTCGGTGTGATGCTTATACGCCACAATGTCCTTGAAATTCTGCAACTGCTTGGCCCCCGCCACCCGATCCCTGGAATCAAAGTAATCGCCCACAAACACCACCACATCCGCAGATTGTTCCATTTCCACGATTTTCTTCCAAATGTCGCGTCCATGAATATCGCCAAGGATCACCATTTTCTGTTGAGATTTGCTGCTGGTTTTCATCTCCTAAATATACAAAATTCGAGGCCAAAAGTCAAGTAAAATCGCACTTTTCGCATCACTTTCGCTCATACAAATTGGCCAGTAACGAGGATACCCTCACCTTTTGAATCACCCGAACTTTGGCAGTACCCAAATCGGGATAGTAGTA
>JACCDM010066111.1_pt1 | contig 15051 bp, 15 predicted proteins | sample 7445851 | NCBI WGS metagenome assembly JACCDM01 (sample SAMN15323438, study PRJNA562643) | freshwater metagenome | isolation source: river surface water | place: USA:Blue River Watershed | collected 2017-08-16
CAAATCAGAAACCGAAGTAACTGATTACATGGGGCTTACGCCCGCTGCGAGCGGATGACGAGATTCGAACTCGCGACCCCAACCTTGGCAAGGTTGTGCTCTACCAACTGAGCCACATCCGCGTATCTTGTTTCCAAGACCTAGATACTCTAACCCAGAAACTGGGCTATTTACAACTATCCGCGCCACTTCCAACGCGGATCGCTGCCCGAGTATCCCAATTCACCGTGTTGGATCAAGTCCACGCCGGCGATTTCATCCGTGCTAGTAACGCGGAAGCCAATTGTTTTTTGAATCCCAGAAGCCAAAAGCCATGAAATTACGAATGCATAAATGCCAACGGCTATGCATCCAATTGCCTGTTTACCAAGCTGATCGAAGCCGTGACCAAAGAACAAGCCAGTGCCCTCGGCGAATAGTCCGATGTAGAGCGTTCCAATGAGACCGGCCACTAGGTGCACACCCACAACGTCCAGCGAATCGTCAAAACCGAAACGGTATTTCGCCTCGATAGCAATTGCGCAGACAACACCAACAATCGCACCGAGCACTAAAGCCCAAATTGGGTGAAGGTAAGCGCATGACGGTGTGATTGCAACTGCACCTGCTACAGCACCGGTAGCTACTCCAATCGAAGTGGCCTTGCCGTGTTTTATTTTCTCAAACAAACCCCATGAAAGCATGGCACCTACAGGAGCGGCGAGGGTATTAACAAATGCGAGCGACGCAATGCCGTCGGCAGCAGCTTCAGAACCTGCGTTGAATCCAAACCAACCGAAGATCAAAATCGCGGCGCCGATCAACACGAGTGGAACGTTATGCGGAGCATGCATGCCCTTGGTGAATCCGAATCTTTTACCAACTACGAGAGCAACGGCTAGAGCCGATGCGCCTGATGCCACTTCAACAACCGTTCCACCAGCAAAATCTAATAAACCGATTTCATGAACTAACCATCCACCGGACACGACTTTGCCATCGACCACTGTGAAATTAAATACCCAGGATGCAACTGGAAAATAGACCAATGTCGCCCACAGACCAGCGAATACCATCCAAGAGCCAAATTTCGCTCGGTCCGCAATTGCACCAGATATAAGAGCAACGGTAATAATTGCAAAAGTTCCTTGGAAACCACCGAATGCGAGTGGGAAGCCATTATCCGATTTCGCTGCCGCAACGGCATCATTCATAAACAATTTGTCCGGTGTGATGCCGAACACCGATTCGATTCCTATAAAACCGGCATCGGTTCCGCTGCTGAATGATATTGCGTAGCCATAAACAATCCATAGAACACCGATAAGTCCAAGCGAACCAAAAGACATCATCATCATGGAGACGACGCTCGAAGCCCGAACCAAACCACCATAAAAAAAGGCCAGTCCTGGAGTCATAAATAACACCAGGGCTGAGCAAATTATCAAAAACATAGTCGCGTCTTGGTTCATAATCTCCAACCTTCTGACGCGCTAAAGGAAGGCCCCGATTGGGACCTTCCTTTGCGCGATGTTCCTTCTGTTCTAATTAACCTCTGTCTTGACCGAATGCGTAAGCCTCTTCACCGTGCACAACAGTGTCGATTCCAGCAATTTCGTCTTCAGCCTTGACTCGGAAACCAATTGTCTTTTCGACGATAAATCCGATGATAAGTGCCATAACGAAACTGTAGACAAGAACCGCACCTGCGCCTATTGCCTGAGCACCGAGCTGATGGAATCCGTAACCGAAAGCAGCTCCGACACCATTTCCAAAGATTCCGATCCACAAGGTACCGACGATTCCACCCACGAGGTGAATACCAACTACGTCAAGTGAGTCATCGAATCCGAGGCTGAACTTCAAATCAATCGCTAGAGCACAGAGAATACCTGCCACCAAACCTAGAACGAGGCCCCAAATTGGGTCCAGAGACGCACATGCTGGAGTAATTGCAACCAAACCAGCTACCGCACCTGATCCGGCTCCAATCGATGTTGCCTTGCCGTGCTTAATCTTCTCGATAATGATCCAACCAAGCATTGCTGCCGCAGGAGCACCGATTGTGTTGATGAATGCAAGTGAAGCAATTCCATCTGCAGCGACTTCTGAACCGGCATTGAAACCAAACCAACCGAACCAAAGCAAAGCAACGCCTAGCAAAGTCAGCGGAACATTGTGAGGCTGATTAATTCCCTTGCTAAAACCGAAACGCTTGCCAAGAACAATCGCAAGTGCAAGACCAGCGGCTCCGGCATTGATGTGCACGGCGGTACCTCCAGCAAAGTCAATTGCACCAAGGTTGTAGACAATCCAACCACCGTCAACTACCTTGCCGTCTTCTAGCGTGAAGTTGAACACCCAGTTTGCAACCGGGAAGTAAACAATAGTTGCCCACAGTCCGGCGAACACCATCCAGGCTCCGAATTTTGCGCGGTCTGCAATCGCACCAGAAATTAGTGCGACGGTAATGATCGCAAATGTGGCCTGGAATGCGACGAACGCGAGCGATGGGAATGCGGTGCCCTCAGGAGGATTAAGCGAGCTTTGTACCTGAGCGTTTAGACCAATCGCAGAGGTATCAATTCCGAACCAACCGTCAATTCCAAAGAACGTGTCCGAACCGGCACCTGAGAATGAAATCGCATAGCCGTAGACAATCCAGAGCACTGCAATCAAACCAAGCGAACCGAAGCTGAGCATCATCATGCTCACAACGCTCTTGGCTTTTACCATGCCGCCGTAGAAGAACGCCAATCCTGGCGTCATAAGCAACACAAGTGCCGCTGCAATAAGCACGAATGCCGTATTTCCCTGATCCATTTGTTTACCTCTCTCTAAATAAACAAAAATTCACCACCGCTTGTGGTACAGCAACAGTTTCTAGGAGAGGTATTTCGAGAAGTGAAGCAATATGTTTCGAGTTTGTAAAACATCTAACCGGCTAAGGCGCCAAGGCGTGAAACTGCCCTCAAGTACTTCTTTCGATAGCCGCCATTCAGATGCTCTTCGGTGAAAATTTTCGTGGTATCGATTCCCGAGCCACGGATAGCAACTTGTTGTTCGTAAGCCCGATCTACAAAGGACACAAAACGCAAAGCAACTGCTTGGTCTTTGAGGATGTGCACGTCAAGGAGCCCAAGTCGATCAATGCCTTCGAGGATCAGCCCATATTTTGAAGGATGCACTTTCGCAAGGTGTTTCAACAAGGCATCGAAGTCATCTAATGCCCCATTGTGAGCCAAGGCAAGCCACTCTAAAATTTGCGCTTCATCTTGCACTTCAGCAGCTACATCAATAGGTCTATGCCTGTGATCTTCTCCATCAATCCGAAGCATCTGGAATTGGTCAGATATTCCATGAATTTCACGCTGAAAATCTTCTGCTGCAAATCGACCTTCTCCCAAGGCATTAGGTGGAGTGTTCGATGTTGCAGCAAATTTCACGCCCTTTGCAGACAACTCATTAAGTAGTCTCGACATCATCATGGTGTCCCCAGGATCATCCAGTTCGAACTCATCGATACAGATCAGTTGGAATTTCGATAGCGCATCTAAGGCTTTTGGAAATGTCAGTGCACCAATCAGTGAAGTGAACGCTATAAAAGACCCAAAAGCCTTTCTTCCACTAAAAGCATGAAAGGTCGCGGCAAGTAGGTGTGTTTTCCCAACCCCGAAACCACCATCGAGATAAATTCCAATCTTAGGAATTTCAGCTTTTGCGAACAGGCCGCGCTTTGAGTTTTTACCTGCTGCAAAGTTTGCAGCAGCTTGAAGAGCAATTGATTGGCTGGGAAATTCTGTGTGCGGCAGGTAGTTTTTGAAAGTCGCCAAGTGGAACTCACGAGGTGGCACTAGGTCCCCCAGCAAACGCTCAACCGTAGGCTCTGGCAATCGACTAGTTAGAGAGACGAAACCCGTATTTCTTGCCAATTCTTACCTCGTGTCTGGCGCAATTTTCAATCAGCATTTAGCCTAGATGGACAAGCTTCAAAAACGAGAAAGCGATACCCCCATGCCTGTCGGCTTCGATGATTCAGCGAAATTTTCCGAATATGCTCACCCCGAAGTACTGGTTAGTACCGAATGGCTTCAGGCAAACCTCGGCTCAGCTGGACTAGTTGTCGTCGAATCAGACGAAGACGTGCTTCTTTATCAAACCGGGCACATTCCTGGGGCCGTAAAAATCGACTGGCACACAGATTTGAATGATCCAGTGACCCGAGACTATCTAGATGGTGAAGCATTTTCTGCTCTGCTCAGCAATCGAGGAATCACTCGAGACACAACAGTAGTTATCTATGGCGACAACAAAAACTGGTGGGCGACGTATGCGCTTTGGGTGTTTAAGTTGTTTGGTCACGAGGACGTTCGCATTCTCGACGGTGGACGAGAGAAATGGATCGCAGAGGGACGCGATTTGACGACCGAGAAACCGGAAATTAGACCAACCGACTATCCCGTGGTCGAACGTGATGACAAGACCATACGCGCCTATCGTGACGACGTGCTTGCCCACCTAGGTGGCGCTCTCGTAGACGTTAGAAGTCCTCAGGAATACTCTGGCGAGCGCACGCACATGCCGGACTATCCCGAAGAGGGAGCTCTTCGTGGGGGCCACATCCCGGGAGCTAAATCAATTCCATGGTCTAAAGCTGCCGGTGAGCTAGGAGTGTTCCGCTCTCGTGACGAGCTAGAAGCTCTTTACCTGAAAGAGGCTGGCTTGGACTCCAGCGCAAATACCATTGCTTACTGCCGTATTGGAGAGCGTTCGAGCCACAGTTGGTTTGTATTGACTTACCTTCTCGGCTTTGGAAATGTCCGCAATTATGACGGATCCTGGACTGAGTGGGGCAGCCTAGTTGGCGTTCCAATCGCTAAGGGTACCGAACCGGGTATCTTCGTCAGATAGTCTGCACCGGTGTCAATAACAAGCGCCGCCCAAGAAATCATTGACGAACTTGGCGAGGTCGAAGCTCAAGACCGTCTTGAACTTCTGCTCGACTACGCCAATAGTTTGCCTGAACTTCCACCCAAGTACGCTGATCATCCCGATCTTCTAGAACGGGTTGAAGAATGCCAATCTCCGGTCTTTCTTTTCGTTGAAGTGGAAGCTGGCCGAGTAAAGGTCTTTTTGACGGCTCCTGAGGAGGCTCCAACCACGCGAGCCTTTGCAAACATTTTGTACCGAAGCCTGGACAATCAGACCGTGGAAACCATCCAAGATTTTGACAATGACTTTCCTGAACATCTAGGACTCACAAATTTAGTTAGCCCTCTAAGAATGCGCGGCATCCGCGGCATGTTGGCTCGCATAAAACGTCAATCTTTGGAAAAAAGTGCCTGATTCCCCTGAGTTCCATGGAGTCAGATCAAATTTTGTACTGAACGCTAATGGAGAATTCAAAGATTCTTCTGGTTCGAGTCGTGGGTTAAGCAATGCTCCGGATTTTCAAAAGCTCCTTGAACTGAGATCCCAGTCGAATTTAATCATCACAGATGCCGTCACGGCTGCTAGGGAAGCATATCGCCCTTCAAAATATGCTCCAATCGAGATTTGGTCAAAATCTGGCAATTTTAGGGGTCTAAAAGATCAGGTGGGAATGAGGCTGATAGAGACAACTGAGGCCACAGAACTGCTGAAGCGTCGCAAGCAAACTTTCCAATCGATTGTTCTAGAGTGTGGCCCAACTCTTACACGCGTATTCGCCAAATCACATCTAATTGACGAATTGAGGGTTTCTGTTGTTGGCAAACTTGACCCAGTCAAGGCGCAAGAAGTAGCCAGGACGTTCGCCATTTCAATAGGTCTTGCTTACCTTCGGGAGATGCCACCCGAGGCATCGCCTGAAACGTACTTTTTCACATTCAAACGGTGAGCCTTTACGGCCAGCCGTAGCCGCGCTTATAACCTTTAGTCATGTTTGAATTTGAGGAACCAAAGGATTGCGCTCCTGAGTTTTCGGCTGCGCTGCTTTCCCTCAAGCAATGCGTAATTCGCGACGAGTTAGAAATAACTCAACTCGCAGCCCCAACAGACATTGCGGAACATTCAATAGCGTTTTCAGCCGAACTTAAGTCAGTAACCTCCGAAGTGTCAGGCAAATTGGGCACCGGTCGCTTTGTTCTATTTTGGTCACCTAAACCTCAAGAAAATTGGACTAGCAATTTTCGAGTCGTATGCTTTGCCAGGTCACCTTACGAATCAGACATTGGGCGAGAAAATGACGGCGTTGATTTCACCTGGGACTGGCTTACCGAATCACTGACCAATTCTGGTGCCGAGCACGAGGCACTCGCAGGAACCACCACTCGGATTATCTCAACCGGACACGGTCTAATGGATCAACAAAGCGAGCATGCAGAAATTGAAATTCGTGCAAGTTGGTCGCCTTCATCAACGGAAATCCGCAAACATATCGAGGCATGGCAAAACCTTGTCTGCGTAATGAGTGGATTCGAGATTGCTCCAGGCGTTAAAAAAATCGCTTAGCCTCTCATGGAAGAATCAACCGTCACCGCGCTGGTGAAATCACGCAAGCCTTACAAATTGGTGCAAACCGAAGAAGAACTGGCAAGTGCAATAAGCCAACTGAGAAGCCACGAGGGTCGATTTGGCATAGATGCCGAGCGAGCGTCGGGCTTCAAGTATTCTCAGCGTGCCTACTTGATTCAAATTAATCGCAGCGCAAGTGACATTTACTTGATTGACCCGGTGTCAATTTCACCAAAATTAGATGACACAAAATTCACTGAGCTGGCTGAACTATTGCGTGAAGACGCCTGGATACTCCACGCGGCAACGCAGGATTTGGGTTGCTTGGCTGAATTGGGTCTGAAGCCTGTGGCAATTGTCGATACTGAACTTGGATCGAGAATAGCCGGGCTACCTAGAGTCGGATTGGCTTCCGTTGTGGAACATTACCTTCAATTTTCGCTTGCCAAGGAACACAGTGCGGTGGACTGGAGCACAAGACCACTTCAAGAGGCATGGCTAGAGTACGCCGCTCTTGACGTCGATGTACTCCATCAATTAGCTGACGGGTTACTGCTGGACCTAGAGTCTCAGGGCAAACTTACCTATGCGATGCAGGAGTTCGATCATCTATTGAATTTCAAGCCCAAGGCCGAAAAACCGGACAAGTGGCGAGGCGTAAGCGGACTGCACGAGGTGAAGGATCAAAAGGGCCTAGCGATTGCACGAGCCCTCTGGCAGGCTCGAGAAACTCTTGCCATCAAACTAGATGTAGCACCAGGACGTCTTATTCCCGACTCTTCAATTTCTCACGTGGCGAAAGTTCAGACTGCAACCAGACCTCAACTTGCTAACGATCGCGCGTTCACTGGTCGTGCTAGCCGAAGTTATCTAGATACGTGGTGGGAAGCAATAGAAGTAGGCAGAAACACTCGTGACTTACCTCCACTGCGGTTACCAGCTGCAGGAATTCCGAACCACAGAATCTGGGCAAATAAGTTTCCCGAAGCACATAAAAGATTGCTCAGTTCAAAGAATGTCGTTGATCGAATTTCTAAAGAGCTCTCGATCCCGCAAGAGAATTTGCTAACTCCAGACTTTCTTCGCCAGCTTTGTTGGGAAGAACATCCTGTGGTCTCAAGCGATTCGATTTCTCATTTTCTCTACACCCTCGGTGCTCGCAAATGGCAATGTGAATTACTCGCAGAGCCACTTGCCAAAGCAATCCTCGAGGCTCCAAGCCTAGTTTTGAACCAGGCCGTGGACTAGATTTCTAAAGTTTTCGATTCGTCGGTAAGTTGACGTGCATAAGGAACTTTGGCGCCGAGAACCTGAGCGACGATGTCCCGTGCGATTGCCTGCGCCGTTAACCCAACACGTTCAAGGATTTCGTTACGAGATGCGTGTTCTAAGAACTCATCTGGCAATCCAAGTTCATTGAGTGCTGTGTCAACTTCGGCTGCACGAAGTGCCTGACGAATTCTCGTACCAATACCACCAACACGTACGCCATCTTCTATGGTCACTACTAAACGATGCTGTGCGGCTAACTGAACCACACTTTCTGCAACTGGTACAACCCAACGAGGGTCAACCACGGTGGCGCCTATGCCTTGCGCTGCCAGAAGCTCGGCAGCTTGCAACGCCACACCTGCCATCGCTCCTACGGCAACTATAAGAACATCCTTGGCGGGAGCATCACGAAGGACGTCTAAACCGTCTTCCATTCTCTTCACCGCGACAAAATTCTGGTCGACATTACCTTTACCAAAACGGATCATGGTTGGGGCATCATCAACTTCGATGGCTTCATTTAGCAGTTCGCGTAAACGCACCGCATCTCTAGGAGCTGCAATTCGAATGTTTGGAACTACTTGGAATACAGCTAAGTCCCAAACTCCGTGGTGACTAGCGCCATCGGGACCAGTCACACCGGCGCGGTCGAGAACGAACGTAACTCCTTCTTTATGCAAGGCAACATCCATAAGGACCTGATCAAAAGCTCTATTCATAAATGTTGAGTAGACGGACACCACTGGATGGAGTCCACCAAATGCCATACCCGCTGCAGATGTGACTGCATGTTGCTCAGCAATTCCTACATCGAACACCCGGTTTGGAAAAGTTTCAGCAAACTTACCGAGACCAACTGGGTTGAGCATGGCTCCGGTGATAGCAACCACTCGGTGATTCGACTGTGCGATGCGCACCAATTCATCTCCGTAGACGCTAGTCCACGAACTAGAACTAACCTCAAGCGATTCACCAGTTTCAGGATTAATTTGCCCCACAGCGTGGAACTGATCTGCATCGTTGAAAACAGCGGGATCGTAGCCTTTGCCCTTTTGGGTAATCATGTGAACGATTACCGGATGCGCATATTTTCTTGCCTGCTGCAGTGCCTGCTCCACCTGCTGCAAATCGTGGCCGTCGATTGGACCTATGTACTTAAGGTCCAAGTTTGGGAACATGCTCTTGGGTGTAACCGATCCAAAGATGCCTTTACCTGCACCCCTGATGGCTGACCAAAGCATGCGGCCGGGAAGTCCAAAACGGTAAAAGAAACTCTTACTAAGGCGATACAGCTTGCGATACGTCTGCTCGGTGCGAATGTTATTTAAGTTGCGCGCAAAACCGCCGATTGTTGGTGCATAGGAACGACCATTGTCGTTAACGACGATGACAAGTTTGCGGTCGTTATCGTCTGAGATGTTGTTGAGAGCCTCCCAGGCCATGCCGCCGGTCAGTGCACCATCTCCAATTAGCGCGACTACATAACGATCATCTTGTCCTGTTATGCGATATGCCTTAGCAATTCCATCCGCCCAAGACAATGAAGATGACGCGTGCGAACTTTCGACAATGTCGTGCTCTGACTCTGATCGCTGTGGATAGCCTGCAATGCCGTTCTTTTGCCGAAGATTGGAAAAATCTTTTCTACCGGTAAGTAACTTATGAACGTAACTTTGATGACCGGTGTCGAAAATGAAGCTGTCTCTAGGTGAATCGAATACGCGATGCATGGCAAGACTGATTTCGACAACACCAAGATTCGGCCCTAGATGACCTCCAGTTTTCGAAACTGACGTGACTAAATAATCACGAATCTCCTGAGCAAGCTCTCGCAGTTCAGCAGCCGTCAAACCTTTGAGGTCGGACGGTCCGCTGATCCGCTGAAGAATAGACATTTTCAGCCTTATGCAACCAGACTGCGCAGTACGTACTGCAGGATGCCGCCGTTACGGTAGTAGTCAGCCTCACCTGGTGTGTCGATGCGAACAACTGCATCGAATTCAATCAAGGCCTTACCTGCCGGCGAGTTAGCCGATGGGCTGGCGGTCACCTTTACAGTCTTTGGCGTAATCCCTTGGTTCAACTGTTCCACGCCTACGATATCGAACACTTCGGTACCATCGAGCCCCAGAGACTCTGCAGACTCCCCGGCTGGGAACTGCAGTGGCAGTACACCCATACCGATTAGGTTGCTTCGGTGGATTCGCTCGAAACTTTCAGTGATAACTGCACGGACACCCAGAAGCGAAGTGCCCTTCGCAGCCCAGTCACGTGAAGACCCAGAGCCGTATTCCTTGCCACCAAGAATCACTAGTGGGGTACCTTGCTTCTGGTAGTTCTCTGAAGCATCAAAGATGAATGCTTGTGGAGCGCCGTCAAGCGTGAAGTCACGTGTGTAACCACCCTCTACCCCGTCTAGAAGTTGATTCTTCAAGCGGATGTTTGCGAAGGTTCCACGAATCATAACTTCGTGATTTCCTCTACGTGAACCGTATGAGTTGAAGTCAACTCTAGAAATTCCACGTTCGGTCAAATACTTACCGGCAGGAGAGTCAGCCTTGATTGAACCAGCAGGACTGATGTGGTCAGTAGTTACTGAGTCTCCTAGCTTGGCCAAAACTCGAGCAGCACGAATGTCATGTACTGGAGAAGGAATCTTTTTCATTCCCTCGAAGTAAGGCGGTTTACGCACGTAGGTTGATTTAGCATCCCAATCGAAGGTTGCACCCTTTGGAGTCGGAATTGACTTCCAACGGTCGTCGCCTTCAAACACACCAGCATATTGTTTCTTGAACATATCACTGTTAATAGACGAGTCGATAGTCGCCTGAACCTCAGAAGGTGTAGGCCAGATGTCGGTTAAGAAAACATCGTTGCCATTTTGATCCTGACCAAGTGCCTCGTTCTCGAAATCGAAGTCCATGGTTCCGGCGATTGCGTAAGCAACCACGAGTGGAGGTGACGCAAGGTAGTTCATCTTTACATCTGGATTGATTCGGCCTTCGAAGTTTCGGTTACCTGAAAGCACTGCGGTGACTGCCAAATCATTTGCGTTAATTGCAGCTGAAATTGATTCATCTAATGGACCTGAGTTACCGATACAGGTTGTGCATCCATAACCAACCAGGTTGAAACCTAGTGCATTCAGATCACCGGTAAGACCAGCCTTCTCGTAGTACTCGGTCACCACCTTTGAACCTGGCGCTAGCGAGGTTTTCACCCAAGGTTTGGCCTTGAGTCCCTTGGCAACAGCTTTTTGCGCCAACAATCCGGCAGCCAGCATCACTGAAGGGTTTGAAGTATTAGTACATGAGGTGATGGAAGCGATGGTGACGTGTCCATGGTCAACGCTGAACTCATGTCCGGCAACCGCCGCTGGATTACTCTTCTGTGGCGCATAGGTAGGAAGCACTGATCCGAATGACTCTTTTGCTTTACTCAACACGATACGGTCCTGTGGACGCTTAGGACCAGCGATTGACGGCACCACGGTGCTTAGGTCTAACTCGAGGTACTCGCTGTATCGAGGCTCGATGGCAGGATCGTGCCACAGCCCCTGAGCCTTTGAGTATGCCTCTACTAGGTCGATTTGTTCTTGTGGACGACCGGTAACTCGCAGGTAATCGAGTGTTACTTCGTCAATCGGGAAGATTGCAACAGTGGAACCAAACTCAGGTGACATGTTTCCGATGGTTGCGCGGTTTGCTAACGGAACCGAAGTCACGCCCTCACCGTAGAATTCAACAAACTTGCCAACCACTCCATGCTTACGAAGTTGTTCGGTAATAGTTAGCACGACGTCGGTTGCAGTGGCACCAGTTGGAATTGTTCCAGTCAACTTAAAGCCAACCACCTTTGGAATAAGCATTGAAACCGGCTGACCAAGCATGGCAGCCTCTGCTTCAATTCCACCGACACCCCAACCCAGCACACCAAGACCGTTGACCATGGTGGTGTGCGAGTCGGTGCCAACACAGCTATCTGGGTAAGCCTGCAAAGTGCCATTTACTTCGCGAGTCATAACAGTACGCGCGAGGTATTCGATGTTCACCTGGTGGACGATTCCGGTTCCAGGTGGAACAACTTTGAAATCATCGAACGCAGTTTGACCCCAACGCAAGAATTGATAGCGCTCGCCGTTGCGTTCGTACTCGAACTCAACGTTCTTCTCGAATGCATCAGGTGAACCAGCAACGTCGATTACCACAGAGTGATCGATTACTAGTTCAGCAGGTGCAAGTGGATTGATACGTTTTGGATCTCCACCAAGTTCTGCAACTGCTTCTCGCATTGTTGCTAGGTCTACCACACAAGGAACACCGGTGAAATCCTGCATGATGACGCGAGCAGGTGTGAACTGAATTTCAGTGTCAGGTTCATCAGTTGGAACCCAATTCACCAAGGCGTTGACATGGTCAGCGGTGATGTTGGCGCCGTCTTCTGTTCGCAACATGTTCTCAAGGAGAATCTTGAGGCTATACGGCAAAGTCTTAGCGTTCACCGAATCAAGTCGGAAAATCTCATAGCTCTTGTCACCCACCTGAAGCTGGGCGGCCGAACCAAAACTATTTACCTTTGACATTGAATTTCCTCAATCTGAGCTACGTTGCTTGGTCTAAAAATACCATTAGCCACGGCGTTTGAAGACGCCACGCACCATAAGCCAATTGAGCCAAAGTACGGCGGCATAAAGCGGTAGACCCATGACTAAACGCAAGATTCCAAGCGCTTCAAGGTTATTTGCCAAATACAACGGGTACTGAACCAATAGTCGACCAGCAAAAAGCCCGACCCAAAGCAACGTTGCCAGCGTAAAAACTCGCATTTCATAGCGATTTTTCCGCCAGGTAGACCCCTCTCGAAGAAGCAAGCCCATTAGAACCCCTACCAGAGGCCATCGAACCAAAACTGAGATTCCCAGCGGCACTAAGTAGGCGAGGTTCGTTATGAAGCCAGTCACAAAGTAATCTCGGGTGGCACCTCCCTCACGGAGCGCCAACCAGGCTGCAAGCCCAATACCGAGTAATCCACTCAAAGCTTGAACCAGACTCATTCGACGGATTAGCCGCAAGACTATGAAGAACGCCGCGACCACTGACGCCCAAATGATGGCTAGCACAGGTTCCTTGCTCAAGGAGAAGATCAGTACAAATATGAAACCCGGCACCACTGATTCGGCAATTCCCTGCCACCCACCCATTGAGGCAAGGATTGACTTGTAGTCAAACTCAGTTTTGCCATCTGCCTGACGGATTCCGAGTCGCTTGGCAGCTGCCTCACTGTTCTTGTTTGCGGACATGACTTACTTCATGCCCGGCGGTAGCACGGAGCCGGCAGGTACCGAAAGTGGAAGTGGTTCACTCGGCGGCAACGCTGTATCTCCGCGATGCACGATAACCGTCCTAAACAAATCGTTAATGGCTGCTGCAGCATTTTGATCCATTAGAGCAGCTCCACTCACCGTGCCACGTAAGCACCAACGTGGACCATCAAATCCAATGAATCTAGCCTGACGAAAACCCGCAGCGCGCCCCTGATCATCTACCAGTGGTAGTTGAGCTCGAAGCTCTATTCCTACTGGTCCGTAACCCTCTTCAGTAGTGCCACCTTGAGCTGCAACATTTTGAGCTATTGCAGTTCTTATGTCGGACCAGATGCCTTCCGATTTCGGCGCGGCGAAAACTAGTAACTGCAATTTGGAGTCGGCATGGTCGAGAGTAACGGCGACTACCCTGCTAGAGCCTTCCTCGACTTCAACACTTATCGACACATCATTTCGAGGCTCTATACGAATAGATCCGAAATCCAGGTAAGGCTTTACCCCGCTCACATCTTCCGAGTCGAACGGACCAAGACTGCTTGTCGAATTGTCGTTCATAACTATTTCACTCCGGTCGAACCGAAGCCACCGTCCCCACGATGTGAATCTGGAAGTTTTTCCACTCGAATGAAATTGGCTCGTTCAACTGCTTGCAAAACGAGTTGAGCGATGCGGTCACCTTTTTTAATTTCGAAAGTCTCGCGCAAGTCCGTATTAAGTAAAGTCACCCTGATCTCGCCACGATAGGCGGCATCAACGGTGCCGGGCGCATTTAGCACGGTAAGTCCATGTTTCGCGGCCAAACCACTTCGCGGATGCACAAGACCTACATAACCTGCCGGTATTGCAATGGCAACACCTGTCCCGACAGTGCGACGTTCACCAGGTGGAATCGAGACATCTTCGTTGCTTCTGAGGTCAGCACCGGCATCACCAGGGTGCGCATAACTTGGCTCTTCGCCAAGAGTCACAATTAGCACTGGTAGTTCATTCATCAAAAATTGAGCGTAGTCTAAATTCATGGCTTTAGAGCAAAGATTCCTTTACCGTGAATGGCAGTACCCGCGAGTAGCTTCATTTTTGCCAGTTATTCTTTTTGTGCCTGCAGTCTGGCTTGTAGGTGCACCACTTCACACCGACATAGGTCTTTACGTGGGTTTAGTTTTTGCGCTGATTGCTATTGCGCTCAAATTGAAAACCTCAAAGCATATCGAAGTCAACAAAGATAGTTTGATTTTGGGCGATGCAGAATTACCAAGAAAAATCTTAGGCAAGGTAACCATCGTTGATAAAGACGATCACTTTTTTGAACGAGGCGCAGGTCTTGACGCAAGGGCCTTCGTATTTTTGAAATACGGTCTACCGGAAATGGTCAAAATAGAAATTGCCGACGCTGACGATCCGACGCCTTATTTATTAATCTCTACTCGTTCGGCTGAAAAACTGTTATCGGTTTTGCGCTAGGCGCATTCGACACAAACTTCACCGTGCTTGCCTTTTTTAGGAGCAAGCATCGAGCGATGTTTAACGATGAAACACTCAGAGCAAGTGAACTCATCAGTTTGTGGCGGAACCACGACTACATCAAGATCTTCGCTAACCACGTCGGGAAGTGAAAAGTCGCCGTGGTCAGCCTCATCGACGTCAACCGTGCCTCCGGTTTTTGCCGGAATGCGCTCCTTGATCGCGTCTAATGACTCGGCTTCGTCATCATTCTTTCGCGGGGCGTCGTAATCGGTTGCCATGCCTACCTCTCGTTACAAACCTTCAAGCGTGCATAGTTTGCAACTAAAAACGCCATAATGCAAATAAGCAACGCCGAGTCTAGTCAAATGAATTGTGAAATCTCGCACTCACCCCCCTGAAATCCGCGAATTATGTCTGCCCGATGCCAAACTTGGCTATGAAATAAGGAGTGGCTCATGGATGACTTGAGAATAAGCAGTACAGATGGCGAACATCTGATTCTGGAATCTCAAGATGGC
>JACCDM010477635.1_pt1 | contig 15049 bp, 13 predicted proteins | sample 7445851 | NCBI WGS metagenome assembly JACCDM01 (sample SAMN15323438, study PRJNA562643) | freshwater metagenome | isolation source: river surface water | place: USA:Blue River Watershed | collected 2017-08-16
ATTAACCCCATGTGTTGGAAACTTGTCATATAACTTGTTAGCGCCATACCAAGTGCTGCAAATCCAAAACCAATAAGAGCGCCAGCAGGAATTGCAAGTAGCCCCCACCAAGATTTAATTAATCCAAGCGGAGTAACTACGGCCATGAATGCAGTTGAATAGAGAGAACCACGTAACAAAGCCCATGCGATTTCGCCAAGTGCTACATCCATTGGTCCAAGTGAAGTTGCGAGCATCGCATGGTAGAGACGTGATTCATGAATTTTAAAGAAAACATTCCAGGTTGCATCCATGATTGCTCCCATCATGGCAGCCGATGCAAGTAGCCCAGGGACTACAAATGCGGCATAACTAACAACTAATCCATTGTCTAATTTAATGTCACCAATGAAATTTCCAACACCATAACCAAATACAATTAAATTAAGTAGAGGTTCTATAAATCCAGATGCGACCACTATCCAAGCTGATGTTTTAAATTGAATCCAACTGCGTTCTAGAACAACTCGGGAACGACCTGAATAAATACCTTCACTACGTTTTCCGATTCGCTTCTCTGCGATTGCTACAGCGCTCAAAAAACTCATTTTGCAAGTCTTTTCTCGAAAGCTATAAAGGCTAACTTCAAGCCAACAACAATCATTGTTACTAGGAAAATTACATGGATCCAAACTAAGGTCATTGGTATATCTCGACCATAAGTTAGGTATCTACCTAAATCTGTGGCATGCCAGAGCGGTGAAATCCAACCAATCCAGCCTAAAAAGATAGGAATAGATTCCAAAGGAAAGAAGGTGCCGCTTAAGAAAAACATTGGCTGGATAATGAATCTACCTACAAATGTGAAGAAATGATCTTCATTCTTCACATTGCCTGCAAATGCCAACATAACGGCGCCAAAAGCAGCTCCTGCGAGTATTCCGGCGGGAAGAGCCAACCAAGCATGTGGTGCTTTTAATACGCCAAAAGCCATCATCACTAAGTAATAACAAACTACGGTAAAAACATTTCGGACCATTGCAGCCCAATAGACACCAAGTGCAATAGCGCGACCACCAAGCGGTGTGGCATTCATGCCGAAGAATGTTTTCTCCCAGAGAAAACCACCTAATGTAGGAAAGATAGTTTCATCCATAGAACCTTGAATTGCAGCATTTGCGAGCAATGCAGGAGCTAAGAAAACTAAATATTCAACCCCATCAATTCCACCAGAGTTTTGGTTGATTAAGGTACCAACACCCATGCCAATCGCAAGTAAATAGAGAAGTGGATTTAATACTGAATAAAGCACAATAATTCTTATAAATTTCCTCATACTTGCAAGTCGCGCCTCTAAGACAAAGCGCGAACCGCCGGTAGCTACTTTTCGCATTATTCGATCAAAGTTCTTCCGGTTAGTCGCAAGAAAACGTCTTCCAGTGATGATCTACGAACTAATGAAGTTTTAGGTTGCATACCAGAGCGAACTATCTCTTCGAGTACGTGCTCAGCATCTTCAGAATAAAGCAGCACACGATCAGGTAGAACTTCTATCCGTTCACATTTATCGCGTAATTTATCGGCGACGGTTTCATTATTTTCAGAACCAAAGCGAAGCTCTAATACTTCTTTAGATGAGTAACGTTTGATTAAATCCGCAGGGGAACCCTCAGCCATGATTTTGCCGCGATCAATCACAATTAATCTTTCGCAGAGTTGTTCAGCTTCGTCCATAAAGTGGGTGGTAATAACTAGCGTTACACCCTTCTCTTTTAAGCGGAATAAGCGGTCCCAGAGAATATGGCGAGCTTGTGGATCTAAACCGGTAGTTGGTTCATCGAGCATCAAAATATCTGGTTCAGAAACAAGCGCTCGAGCAATAGTTAATCGACGCTTCATTCCGCCGGATAAAGAGTCAACTTTGGCGTCACGCTTCTCTTCTAATTGCGCAAATTCCAGTAGCTCTTCAATTTTGCCTTTAATGAATTTATTTGAAAGACCAAAGTAACGTCCATAGATGTAAAGATTTTGGGTGACAGTTAATTGTTCATCTAAATTATCTTTTTGAGGAATAACACCAAGATGGGCACGGATCTGTGGCCCAAATTTCTCTGGATCTTTACCAAGTATTGTGATTTCTCCACTTGTGCGTTGAGAAGTAGCGCCAATAATGCGCATAGTGGTTGATTTTCCGGCGCCGTTAGGACCAAGCAACCCAAAAGATTCTCCGCGCTTTACAGTGAAATCAATTCCATCAACCGCAGTGAAGTCGCCAAATTTCTTGGTTAAGCCGCGAGCAACAATTAACTCTTCAGACATAAAGAGTAGTTTATCGCTTTATGCGCGCAGAGACTTCGCTAAAGCTGTGAAATCTTCAACGAGAATATCAATTTCGCGTTGACCATGGGCCAAAGAAATCAACCACTGTTCATCTAATCCTGGCGGAGTAATGATTCCTCTATTGATTGACCATAACCATGATAGTTCGGCAACTTGGAAATTAGTTGCTTTGTAATCGCGATAGTTACGAACTGGATTTGCAGACCAGGTAATACAACCTTTGACTCCAAATCCAACAGTATGTGCTGGTAATTCATATTCATTGATTACATCAGTAATTCTTAGCAACGCTTGATCATTCCAATTTTCAGCCTTTGCTAAAGCTTCTGGAGTACAGATTTTGTCGATCGCACGAACACCAGCCATAGCTAATGGATTGCCATTAAAAGTACCAAAATGGGCCATTCGACCATCAACAACTGTTTGCATGAAGCGTAAATCTCCACCAAAAGCTGCCAGTGGAATACCTCCACCAATTGATTTTGCTAAACAAATTAGATCTGGATTTACACCTAGTCGTTCTGATGCGCCTTGTGGTCCAGCAGTTAAACCAGTTTTTACTTCATCAAAAATTAACACGATGTCATATTCGGTGCAGAGTTCGCGAACTCGTTCCAAGTAACCAGCATCCGGAAGGACAATTCCGATGTTCTCTAGAACTGGTTCCATAATTAAACAAGCAATCTCACCCTTATGCTTCTTAAAGATTTCTTCAATTGCTTCAGCATCGTTGTAAGGCGCGACCCAAACTTCTCCGGGGACTGCACCATATGGAGTAACTGAATTTGGAAGATGCGCATCTCCGGCGGCATCAATAGCTGGTTTTGATGAGACCATTAATGGGTCATAGCTACCGTGGTAACCACCTTCGATTTTTACAATTCCATTTCGACCGGTGTACGCGCGAGCAGTGCGAACTGCATACATTGTTGCTTCGGTGCCAGAGTTAGTAAATCTAACTAAATCTAAACCAAAACGTTTACAGATTCGTTCCGCTGCATCAGTTGAGATTGGGGAAGGAGTAACAAAGAGTGTTCCGACCTCTAATGAAGATTGAAGTTCACGAACCACATCAGGATTTAAATGTCCCGCAAGCATCGCGCCAAAGCCCATAGATAGATCAAGTAATTGTCGTCCATCAACATCAGTCATCCATGCACCTTGTGCAGAGACGATGGATAGCGGATATGGATCCCAATGTTGAAAAGAGCTAGTTGCACCTAAGGGCAGCACGCGCTTTGCAACGTCATTTTCAATGCCTGATTTAGTTGTGGTCTCTTTATATCGCGCCCATTCTTGATCCAGCAGGGCTGCAATTTTCGCTTGATTTAGTGGTTTTACAGAAGTTGGTGTGTGTCTAAATGTTTGTGCGTGATTAGCGCGGGTTTGCATTTTTAAATCAGTACATACAATTGTCAAGATCGATTTCGATCAGAGATTGAGTTGTACTCTCCTTTTCCGTTTAGTAATACAGAGTTCTCGTTCTGAAACCGAGGGTATCACTTTAAAAATTAAAGGCAACTTATGTAAGTAATTATGCGGGATTTACCTGGAATATCGTGTCCTTTATAGTTGTTCATAGAGTTTGTAGGGAAAAGTAGATGAAAGGTTTCTCATGGCTAAAGTTGTTAAAAAAGCACCAACTGAATTGGAATTACATCCACTAATTACTAATCGTTGGAGCCCAAGAGCACTTGATGTCAACGACATAATTTCTAATGGTGATTTACATGCAATTTTAGAAGCGGCACGTCTTGCCCCATCTGCTTTTAATGAACAACCTTGGCGATTTATTTTTGGAAAACGTGGTGACGAAACTTTTAATCAAATATTAAATGGACTCGGAGAGTTCAATCAGTTATGGGCGAAAAATTCCAGTGCGCTACTTTTAGTTGTCGGCACCAAACAACGAGGGAACGGAGATCCGCATCCAAGCTATCAATATGATCTTGGTTTAGCAGTTTCGCAAGGAACTTTTGAAGCTCATCACCGCGGATATGTAACTCATCAAATGACAGGTTTTAATCATGATGTTATGTGCCAGACTTTTGATTTAACAACTTTTGAACCTGTAGTTGTAGTTGCAATTGGACGCCAAACTGATTCAGATATTTTGCCGGCTCAAATGGCGGAGCGCGAAAAAGCTTTGCCTAATCGAAAGCCATTGACCGAGCTAATAATTAAAGGCTCGCTCTAATCTCCCAAAGATCTGGGAAAACAGGATTAAAAAGGGTGCTGGCTAAGTATTTAACGCCACTTGATCCACCGGTACCGCTCTTACTGCCAATGGTTCTTTCCACCATCTTCACATGGCGATAGCGCCACTCCTGTAAACCTTCATCGATATCAACTAGCTTTTCACAAATCATTGCAGCTTCAAGATCTTCACGATGCACCTTGATCAATGCCTTTTGTACCTTTTCGTTTGGCGCATAGTGATCTCGTAAATTGCGATTTAAAATCTCACTTGGAATATCTGCACCACGCTTGGATAAGTAAACCAAAACTGAATCCCATAAAGATCTCTTGCCTAGTAAATCTTTGATTTCCTCACGAGTTTCAGGCGGTAAATGGCTGGCAAATTTCTCATCTCGACGGCCAAGAATCGCCTCAACTTTTCTAAATTGCGCTGATTGGAAACCACTTGAAGCGGCTAAATAATTTCGGAAAGAGAGAAATTGCAAAGGCGTCATGGTCTCCAAAATATCTACTTGTGAAACACAAGTTTTCATAATGGTACGTATGCGGCCCAAAACTCCAAGAGCTTTATGAGTTTCATTTGCTTCTAGCGCTCTTTGCGCCTCTTTAAATTCATGTATTAATTGCTTAAACCAAAGTTCGTAAGTTTGATGAATGATAATAAATAGCAACTCATCATGTTCTGGGCCTTCAGAAAGCGGCTTTTGCAATTTAAGCAGATCATCTACTGCTAAATAACTGGTGTAAGTAAGTGCCGATTCAAAATCTTCGCTCATGTTACGCGTGATCCTCCTCGTCCTGCTCCAATGTATTTCTTATTAGCAACTAAATCTCTTAATCGTGCAAAACCATCCCAAACTTCAACATAAGAAGTTGGAAGTGGACTAATTGCAAGACGAATTGAATTCGGAACCCGGTAATCAGGAATTACATTGATTTCAGTACGCATTGCCGCTGCAATCTCTTTGGCATCAGGATGTATGAGCGAGATGTGGCCACCACGTTCTGATGCAACTCTAGAGGTATTTAACTCAAAGCCAAGTGGAGCTAGCCAAGCATCATAAAGTGCAATCATCATCTCAGTTCCTTTTGCACTCTTCTCACCAATAGCTTTGATTGTTGCCTCTTCGATCATTTCAAAAGCGGTTTTGACGCATCTAATCGCCATCAAACCAGGGCTTGCGATTTGAAAACCACGCATGGTTTCCATTTCACGTTCGAATATCGGACCCATCTCAAATTGATCTGCTTGTGCAAACCAACCTTGAATTGGAACTTGTAGCTCTTTTTGTACTCGTTTTGAAACATAAAGCCAAGCAGGTGAACCAGGGCCTGAATTTCCATATTTGTATGTGCAACCAACAGCTAAATCAACACCGTTCTTATCAAAGTCCATTTCGATTGCACCGACTGCATGGCTAGCATCCCACAACATAAATGCACCATGTTTACGAACCAAATCTGTAATTTCTTTAATTGGCGAGCGGGCACCTGAACGATATTGAATTACTTCTAAAGTAACTAGTGCAACGTCATCATTTAAGTACTTCTCTAAAATTTCTGGAGTGATACGTTCATGTTTTGCTTCACCGGGTTCGTTATCAATTGTGATTAGCTTTAAACCAAATTGTCTAACTAACCCTTGCAGTATGTAACGATCTGTAGGGAAGTTTGCTGCATCAATAATTATTGTTTTTCGATCTGGTCGCGCATGAATTGCAGCCAGTGCCAATTGATAAAAGTTAATTGAAGTTGTATCACAAACTAATACTTGCCCTTCTGCTGCGCCCAAAGCTGCACGGCCCAAAATATTTCCAACAGTCTGTGCTTCATCTACCCAGTGTGCCCACCCGGCAACGACTTCATCGCCCCATTCATTAACCATAAAATCATTCACGGCTTTAATAGTCGCTTTCGGTAAGCGTCCTAATGAATTGCCATCTAAATAACATTGATCTGGATCATTGATTACAAATTGGGAGCGGTATTTAGCAAGCGGATCTGCCGCATCTAACGCCAGCGCATATTCGCGGTTTGTGACTTCCATGGAACGAGAGCCTACTCTTTACCGCTATGGCACGGAACCTTGTAAACCTAGAAAGCGTCAGCAAAGCTTTCGATATTAAGGAACTCTTACAGAATGTAAGTATCGGAGTTTCACAAGGGGATCGAATTGGAATTGTTGGTCGAAACGGTGCCGGAAAATCTACATTAATGAAAATAATTGCTGGCACTGAAGAGCCAGATTCAGGGCGAGTAACCAAAAGTGGTGGCACAAACGTTGGAATACTCTCTCAAATAGATAACGCTCCAAAAGGGGCAACAGTGCGCGATGTAGTTCTGGGCAATAAAGCAACTCATGAGTGGGCAAGAGATGCAGGTGTTCGTGCAATATTTACCGGTTTATTTGGCGGTTATCACGAAGAACTTTTCACACGTGGCTTTGCTTCATTATCAGGTGGTGAACGTAGAAGAGTTGGTTTAGCAAAATTATTAATTGAAGATTTAGATTTAATTTTATTAGATGAGCCAACCAATCATTTAGATGTTGAAGGCGTTGCATGGCTTGCTGAGCATCTTAAGAATCGAAAAAACTTAGCAGTCGTTGTAGTGACGCACGATCGATGGTTTCTAGATGAAGTCACGGACAGAACTTGGGAAGTCGTTGGTGGAGCGTTAGAAGAATATGACGGCGGTTATTCTGCATACGTTTTGGCAAAAGCAGAACGCGCTCGTCAACAAGCTGCGATGGATTCCCGCCGAAATAATTTATTGCGAAAAGAGTTAGCTTGGTTAAGACGTGGCGCACCAGCTCGTACTTCTAAACCAAAATTTCGCGTCGATGCTGCGAATGAGTTAATCTCAACTGAACCACCACCAAGAGATAACACTGAACTTTTAAAATTTAGCCAAAATAGATTAGGGAATACTGTATTTGAATGTCAGCACCTACAAATTCGGGCTGGCGAAAATGTGCTAATTGAAGATTTGGTTTGGAATATCGGACCAGGCCAAAGAATTGGAATCGTTGGTGTAAATGGTGCGGGTAAAACTACGTTGATGCGCACTTTGGCTGGCGAACATTTTGCATCAGCTGGAAAGCTGGTTAAAGGCATAACTGTAAAAGTAGCGATGCTCTCTCAGCATCTGGCGGAATTGGACCCAACTTGGCGCTTAATTGAGGCGGTAGAACGCGTTGCTACTCGCGTGGAATTAGGTGGGGGACGTGAGCTCTCTGCTTCGCAGCTCTGTGAACGACTTGGTTTTGATCGAGAATCGCAATGGACGCCAGTTGGAGACTTATCTGGCGGCGAAAAGCGACGACTGCAACTTACTCGCTTACTTATGGATAGCCCAAATGTTTTATTGCTTGATGAACCTACAAATGATTTCGATATTGAAATTCTCACCGAACTAGAAGACTTACTAGATAGTTTTGCCGGAACTTTATTAGTCATCTCTCACGATAGGTATTTTTTAGAAAGAACTTGCGATCAAATTGTTGGCTTACTAGGTGATGGCAAAGTTACAGATTTGCCAAGAGGAATTGATCAATATCTTGAACAACGTGCAATTCAAATTGCAGCCTCTATACCTAAGGCAAATACAGAGAAGAAGATTTCAAGTGCAGCTGAAGAGCGACAGAACAAGAAAGATCTCATCCGTATTGAACGTCAAATGGAGAAATTAGATGGTGAAATTGAAGAACTCGAGAAAGCACAGGAAGCAGCTGCCTTTGATGCTGATGCATTACTGAAAGCAACTGAAGCGCTAACGGCTGCAAAAATAAAACGTGATGCTCTAGAAGAAGAATGGCTAAGTAAATGCGTCTAGATATCATTGCCTTTTTAACAGCAACTCTGATTGCATTCCAAGCGCGTGTTAATGGAGAACTTTCACATTTATTAGGAAATCCAATTCAAGCTGCAACTGTTTCTTTTGGTTCAGGTTTAATTGTGATTTCAGTGATTGCTCTTTTTAATCGACATATGCGCCAAGGTTTAGTAGGAATTAAAAAAGGTATTGTCGAAGGTGGATTAAAGCGCTGGAATCTCTTTGCCGGCATGCTCGGTGGAATATTTGTTGCAATTCAAACAAATACCGTGACGATTATTGGTGTTGCGGTCTATTCAGTTGCTTCAATATCTGGTCAGACTGCATCCTCATTGATAGTTGATGCGCTGGGATTAGCTGGCGGCGAGCGAAAAACCATTACTTTTCGCCGTATTTTTGCCTCATTAATCACGGTGCTGGCAGTTTTGGTATCGGTATGGGATCGAATCGATGCCAATGATTTATCACTAGTTCCTGTTGCGCTAGCTGGATTTGCTGGAGCAATTGTTGGAATTCAACGCGCATTAAATGGAAAGATTAATATTTATTCCGGCCAACATTGGACTACCTCTTTACTAAATTTCATAATGGGAACTACATTCTTATTGCTTTTAACTGCATTATTGATTCCAGCTGATAGATATGAATTGCAACCTTTGCCATCTACCCCTTGGTGGATTTATACCGGTGGTGTGTTGGGAGTTATTTATATTGCATACTCTGCAAGCATTGTTCAACAACTAGGAGTACTAGCTTCTACTTTACTTAGTGTAGGAGGCAATCTCTTTGGAGCTTTACTTATCGATTGGCTATTTCCAGCCGCAGGAGTAAAGGTTAGTATCTGGCTAGTCTCGGGAATTTGTTTATCGTTCTTAGGTGTTATCGTCGGTGGCGTAAGTAGCCAGCAACAGAAGAGATAATTGAAGCTGATATAAAGAATGCAGCAATTGCATAGCTTGAGCTCTTAACCCACGGAATTGATGCTGAATAATAACCAGCCAAAGTAATTAAAACAGCCCAAGAAAGTGCACCAAAAGCATTTGCAGTTAAGAATGAGTAATAACGCATTTTTGAAGCACCTGCGATAGGTGGCACGAAAGTTCTGATCCAAGGAAAATATCTAGCAGCAACTACCGCCCACCAACCTGAGCGTTCATAAAAATTTTCAGCTCTAATTATCATTCGTTGTAACTTTGGTGAGTTCTTTCTATCTATATAAGGTCTGCCGTATTTTCGACCAATGACATAACCAGTTTGATCTCCAATAAATGCGCCAAGAAATACCACCAGGCAAAGAAGTGAGATATCGATAGATTTGTTAGCTGCAGCAACTAACCCTGCGCTAAATAGCAATGAGTCGCCGGGTAGGAAAAAGCCCAACATAATGCCATTTTCTACGTACATAACGGTAAAAGCGATGAGATAGAAAATGAATGGGGCAAGCTCTATTAGCTGTGAATCAAAAGAAGCTTGGACCATTACTTGGCGGCACCTTTAACAGCAGCCGCTACTTTCTTAGCCACTTCAGGGTCAAAAACACTAGGAATAATAAAATTTGCATTTAATTGCGAAGGAGCAACGCATGATGCAATTGCGTCAGCAGCGGCAACTAATAATTGATCTGTAATTTTGCTGGCATTTGCATCTAATAACCCTCGGAAAATTCCTGGGAATGCCAAGACATTATTAATCTGATTTGGATGATCACTTCGACCGGTAGCGACCACCGCTGCATATTTACGTGCAAGCGTAGGATCAATTTCTGGATCCGGATTAGCAAGTGCAAAGACTATTGAATTGATTGCCATCGACTTAACATCATCTTCGCTCAAAACATTAGCAGCGCTCACACCAATAAATACATCTGCACCTTTTACGGCATCACGCAATGCACCTTTAAAGCCATGGTTATCAATTCCATCAATCTCTGCAACGCCTTCACGATGAAAAGCTAAAACATTTTCTGCACCGCTGACACTTAATAATTTAGCAATCGCGGTTCCTGCCGCTCCAGCTCCACTTATGACAATCTTTACATCTTTAAGTTCTTTACGAACTAGTTTTAATGCATTCTTGAGCGCTGCTAAAACCACAATTGCAGTGCCATGCTGATCGTCGTGGAAGACAGGAATATCTAATAAGTCACGTAATTTTGCTTCAATCTCAAAGCAGCGCGGTGCAGAGATATCTTCTAAATTTATTCCGCCATAAACAGGTGCGATTAATTGAACGGTGCGAACAATTTCATCTACATCTTGGCTATCAATACAAACTGGCCAAGCATCCACATCAGCAAATCTCTTAAATAGAGCTGCTTTACCTTCCATAACTGGCAAAGCTGCTGCCGGACCGATATTGCCAAGACCTAAAACGGCCGAGCCATCTGTTACGACCGCAACGGTATTTCGCTTGATTGTTAAGCGTCGGGCATCAGCTGGATCAGCTGCAATGGCCTGAGAAATACGAGCTACACCAGGGGTATATGCGCGCGATAAATCATCTCGAGTCTTTAATGGGACTTTAGGCGTGACTTCAATTTTGCCACCCAAGTGAAGTAAGAATGTTCGATCACTTACTTTTCGAACCTTTAGTCCAGGAGTTTTTTCAATCTCTACACAAATATCTTGAGCATGATTAACATCAATGGTGTCGCAAGTAATATCTACAACAACTAATTCCAGAGTTGATTCGGCAACATCGAGCGCAGTAATTGTTGCTCCTGCATTTGTGATTGCAGTAGTTGCTTGTGCTACCGGTTGTCTTTCTGGTGCGCCTTCGACGCGGATTGTGATTCCATAACCAGGACTGGTTGATGACATCAAACAACTCCGTATAGACGATCACCTGCATCGCCCAAACCAGGAACGATGTAACCATGTTCATTTAATTTCTCATCAACTGCGCCAGTTACAAGATGAACATTTGTATAAGGGAATGCATCGCCAACTGCTTTTATACCTTCAGGTGAAGAGATAATGCAGATTGCGATAATGTCAGTTGCGCCTAAATCCAATAAATATTGGATTGCAGCAATCAAAGTTCCGCCTGTTGCAAGCATTGGATCGAGGATAAAACATTGACGACCCTTTAAATCTTTTGGAAGTCGATTGGCATATGTTGATGCTTGCAAAGTAACTTCATCGCGCACCATACCTAAAAATCCAATTTCAGAATTTGGCATCAACTTAACCATGCCTTCGAGCATGCCAAGACCTGCGCGCAAAATTGGAACTACTACTGGTGTTGGCTTTGACATCGCAACACCTGTCATTGGTGAAACTGGAGTCTTTATCTGCTTTGGTTCAACTTTTACTTCGCGGGTTGCCTCATAAGAAAGGAGCGTTACCAACTCTTCGACAAGGTGGCGAAATGTTGGCGAATCTGTTTTCTCATCACGGAGAACCGTCAATTTATGCGCAATTAGGGGGTGGTCAGCAACGTGAACTTTCATAATGCCTACCTTACAGGGCTTTCAAATACTAAGAAGTAGTGCAAAACTTGTCGTAAGCAGTTTCTACCGAAAAGAGGCAGTGAGAATGAACTCAGATGTTGATTTCGCAGTAGCTGCTTGGCATGAAGGCGGTACATGGAATCTAGAGATTCTGCCTGACCCATATAACCTCGCTTCAGTAATTAAGGAATTACAAAATCACCAGACAAACGGTGGTGCGCTTGCGCTTATTGCGATCGATGAAGAATTTTTTATATTAGTTCGAGTTCTTGGTACTCATATCAGTATGTTTATAAGTGATGTGACTTGTGCTCTTGATTATGAGGTTGCTTCAGAATTTTTAGAGATTGCAGATTTGCCATCTCCTGAAGATGATGACGAACCACTTCCAGGTGGACACATGGACATAATTACAGATTTAGGTATGGGTCATATGGAATTGGAAGCGCTATGTGATGACACTGATTTATTTCCAGATGAACAATTAGAAGCAATTGCAAAACGACTTGGTTTTTCAGAAGAATTCGTTGAGCTTTTAGAGTTATGAAATATGAAGAAGCGATGGCGAAAGCCATCGAATTAGCGCGCGCTGCCGCATCTGCTAGTGGAGACGTTCCGGTCGGTGCCATTGTTTTAAATAAAAATAATGAAGTCATTGCAACAGGCGCTAATCAAAAAGAGATGTCACATAACCCCGTTGCGCATGCAGAAATGATTGCAATACAAAAAGCTGCATCAGCAATAGGTAATTGGCGATTAGATGATTGCACCTTGGTCGTAACACTTGAACCATGTGCAATGTGTGCTGGCGCAATAGCACAAGCAAGAATTCCTAGATTAATTTTTGGTGCTTGGGATGAAAAAGCAGGCGCAGTTGGTTCTCAATGGGATTTATTGCGAGATCCAAGGCAATTGCATAAACCCGAAGTTATCGCAGGTGTAATGGCAGAGGATTGCGCAGCTTTGCTTGCGGAGTTCTTCCAGGAGAAGCGCTAATTGTTAGTGAAGTAATTCGTAATTTGGATTAAGAATTGTTAGCAAACCATCAATTTCGCCAACCATACCTTCTGCACGAAGTTGAGCACCAACATCTAAACCAGCAAGTGAACGACGGCCTAAGAATTGCAAGGTGATACCGCCAGTTTCATCCCACATTTCAACTTCCAACATTGGTGCTTGATTTGCAGGTGAGGTGCGAATTGCAGTTACTCGCCCTTGTACATGGGCGCGCTTACGCCAAATAACTTCACCAATTTTGATTACCTTTTCAGAGTAATGGCTAACTGGTTCGAGGTTGGCAGGCGGAACCATTCGCTTTGCTGGCTCTCCAATAGTCGCAGTTGATACTTTTTCTTTCTCATCTGTTTGTTCTTGGACATCTAAAGTCCCGCCATCTAATAACTTAGCAACATCGAAAGGAATAATCGTTGCTACGACTCGTGGCAATTGTGAAATAGGTGAAGCAATTTGTTCTGCAGTTTGGTCATGAAGAATTCTTCCAAGAACTCTCGAATATGAGCGACGCGGCAATAACAAAGTTAATTCATGATTGCCATCTGCAGTAGCTCGAATTGAATAATCTAAAGCAGCATTTGCCAATCTACGATCAGGGCAATCAATTAATTCAAGTGAAACATCTGAAAGTGCAGGAGTCACTGCCCATGCTTTCTGAATATCATCTGCACGGCGGTCATCAATTACAAAGTGAACTGCTTTTAATGTGTGTGGATTTAAACTGCGTGCATATCGAACCGCACCTACAGTTGCAAGGTCAACGTTATCAACTAAAACAGTTACATCATGACGAGCAATTGAAGTAGCACGTGTGCGCTCTTGCGCAAGTGAAAGCACCGCTTGCTCGCGTACATATCTACTGTTTAAGCGAAGCAAAGAAACAACTGCGATTGGAGCAATTAATAGAATAATCCAAGCGCCTTCAGTGAATTTAACTATTGAGAAAATTATTACAACAACTAGTGAAACTGATCCGGCAATAGTGTTGATTACATATTTAGTGCGCCAGTTATCTGACTTGTTTCGCTTTGCATGGCGCGCCATTCCAAATCCAGCCAAAGTAAATCCGGTAAATACTCCAAGTGCATAGAAAGCCACTAGATGTTCGACAGATGCACCAGTAGTTACCACGAAAATTACAGCGCCGACTGCTAAAAAGATAATGCCATTTGAAAAGGCCAATCTATGGCCGCGTTTTGTTAGTTGTTTTGGCAGAAAACCATCTGTAGCTACGAAATTACAAAGAATTGGGAAAGCTGAATATGTAGTGTTTGCGCCCGCAAAGAGAATCAATGTCGTTGCAAATTGCACATAGATGTACCAGAAATTGCCGAATGGCCCATCTCCCATAACTGATTTAGCTATTTGTGAAATAACAGTCGGGGATCCTGATTCATAAGGAAGGGCATAAAGCTTGTGAGCAAACCAAGAAACTCCAAGGACTAATGAACCAAGGAGAATCGACATAATTATCAGAGTCTTTTTGGCATTTTTCGCTTCTGGTACTTCAAAGAGCGCAACGCCATCAGAAATAGCTTCAAGGCCAGTAAGTGATGATCCGCCATTAGCAAAAGCGCGAAGCAATATGAATATTGCGGCTGCACTTAGCAATCCTTGTTCAGTGCCTATGGTTACAGCACCTTCTTGGTTTGTTGAAAGCTGTTCAAGCGAACCATTAAATACTTTGTAAAGACCAACAATGAAAACTACATACATGCCGATGATAAATAAGTAAGTAGGCGCAGCAAATGCTTTACCAGCCTCTTTAACGCCTCTTAAATTTCCATAGGTTAAGAAAGCAATTACAAAGAGAACCATCTCAACTTTGTAAGGTTCAAGGTTAGGAAATGTTGAGATAATCGCAAGTACGCCAGCAGATGCTTGAACCGCCAAAGTAACGATGTAATCAAGCATCAGCGCCACCGCTGCAATGATTGAAGTGGTTGGTCCAAAATTATCTCTAGAAACTATGTAGGCGCCGCCAGTTTTTGTGTAAACATCGATCACATTTGTGTAAGAAAGTGTGATGATGGTCAGAATTATTAAGACTACAAATGTAAGCGGCATTAATAAGGTAAAGGCAGCTAAACCGAATGCTGGCAATAAAGCAATGAGAATCTGTTCTGAACCATATGCCGAAGAGGAGATGCAGTCAGAAGAGAGAATGCCAAGGGCATAACGTTTCTTTAATCTCTGATGGCTAAGGGTATGGCGATTTAGCGGACCGCCCAA
>JACCDM010538036.1_pt1 | contig 15048 bp, 12 predicted proteins | sample 7445851 | NCBI WGS metagenome assembly JACCDM01 (sample SAMN15323438, study PRJNA562643) | freshwater metagenome | isolation source: river surface water | place: USA:Blue River Watershed | collected 2017-08-16
AAATTTGCGGTAAGCGATCTTGGGTACGGTAACCTAAGTCCTGAAATTTAATTCTAGAATTTTCTTTATTGGCTTGAGCTCCAAGCTGCATAAAATCAATATCGCCTCGAGCTTCTTTCAGTATCGCCTCTGCTCTTTTTCTTGCCTCTGCTTGAGCACTTGGACCAGCTCCTTCTTCAACCGGTATAAAAATTTGCGCTACCGCAATTTCTTCAGGGCCAGAACCTCCAGTAGGAGGCTCAGAGTTGCGGCGCTGCATTTGTTCCACAATAAAGTTATCGATTTCTGCATCAGTAATTTTGATTTGTGAATCCACTTCACGCTCACGTAATCGTGTTTTAAGAACATCTTCACGCAACATGGCTCTGTAGCGTTGAAAGGTTATACCAGTTTTAGTAATTGCTTCCCTAAACTCAGCTTGCGTTAACTTATTACGAGCCGCAATATCCTCAATGATCTTATTGAGTTCATTCTCACTGACTGCCAATCCCGTCTGCTCGGCTTCTTGAATCTGAATTTTTTCTAAGATAAGGTCTTCAAGCACTTGTTTTCTTAATTCCTCTCCTTCAGGAATTTTTCTCCCTGAGGGTGGCGATTGTTTTTGAATCGAGGCAATTCGATCATTAATTTCTTTGCGCGTTACAACCCCAGTGTTAACAACTGCAACCACGCCATCAATATTGATAATTTTGGACTCATTATTTTGTGAAGCTGTTTGAGCAATCGAAAAATTACTCAAAAGTAATGCAGATATTCCCAAAAATACCGGGAACAAATGCAATGCAAATTGTGAGAATCCAAAACTACGCAAATTCATTACTGATAGTTTTCGTATGGTGAGGCTGGCAAAGGTTTAACGGCGGGTTGGTAACCAGGAACATTGAGTCGCATGACATCCACTGGGTTGTTACCAACACTTGCAAAACCTCTAAATTCTAATTGAAAAAGGACTTGGGTGGTGGTGATCTGAGTGGTATTACGAGCTTGAGAATATGCAAATCGAGCCGTCCAACAATCGGCATCATATTGAACACCAACCAAGGTGTTTAATGTTTTGGCTGTGAGTGCGTCATAACCCCAGCGACCTAGTAATCGGTATTTTTTAAAGATTGGCCACTCACCAAATGCATTGTATTGATCGGTTTGCGTTACCCCTGAATTAGTACCATCGGTTGGAGGATTCCATACATTACGATAGGAAAAATTTAAGCTTCGTCCTGGAGTTGGTCGCCATCCAGTACCAACACTGGTTTGCACAAATCGATTCAGCTGGGTATTAAACTGACCAAATAAATCCACATTGAAATTACCCATCAGGCGAATCGTACTTGCACCCAAGGTATCTGAATACCGAGTTGGATTTTGAATGGTCCCATTCAGACCAACGCGCTGACCCGTAAAGTCTTGACGTTGTGCCAGAGTTACGGTAGCTCGCTCCGCGCCCGTATTCGTTTCCAAAATACGACTGGTCAAGCCCATCGTTAACTTATTGTTATCGGCAACGCGGTCATTACCCACAAAGGTGTTCTCGCTGAATATTTGAGTAATACCAAATCCTGCATCAGCGGTATCAAAAAGTGGCGTTTGTGCCTGACTTTGAAACGGGGTATACACATAAAAAGCGCGAGGCTCCATCGTCACAATCATGTCGCGCCCAAAGAAACCTTTCATCTCAGTTGCGTCGCGCTCAAATGCCAGACCTGAGTCCAAACTAAATGTTGGTAAGGCAAAACCTTGCACAGGCTGATTTAATGCCTGATTTGGCTGGTACAAAGCGCTGTTTGAGAGAGAGCCTGAATATTGGTTCGCCTGAAAACTTAGTTTTGGCTTTACATAGTAGCCGGGTGTAGTTTGTGGCAAACCAATGCTACCTCTAATCACCGTGCGATCTGCCTGACTAAATGCTCCACCTTGAGGTAGGCCTGAAGCTGGCGCATAAAGATTATTCGTGTTGTATGAAAAACGTGTGAAATTAGCGCCAAACGTAATGTCAGGGCCTCGTCCCAAAGTTCCCCGATAAGAGCCTGGAGAATTCAAGTTACCGCGATTGTTGTAATTTGCCGTAACTTGAGGAAGGATGTTATAGGGTGAGGTAACCGGTGCGGTTGGATCCGGCTGCAAGGTTTGGAAAGTTAAGGCACGGGCCGTGAAATTCCAGTTTCGGATCCCGCCATAATTGGTGCCAACTTCTTGACGAAATTGATTGGTTACCGCACCCCCAATTCCGTAGGAAAAATCGATCGGATAAAGATTATCAGAAACCTTGCTGACATTCGCATAACCATTCCATGCTCGACCAAGCGATTGACGCTGTTGCCAATCGTACTTCCAGCGATCTCGGCCTAAAATTTTGTCGTAATTGATGAACTGCCCACTTAAAGTTCCCGAGTATTTAGGGTCGATGTAACGAAAATCGCCCCCAAGCAAGGTGCCACGGTGATTCATAAATCGGGGAGTAACAGTTAAATCACGATTTGGAGCAATATTCACGTAGTACGGTTGAGCAATATCCAAACCGTTATTTGAGTTATATCCCATAACTGGCGATAACAATCCAGAGCGCCGTTGATTCGATGTAGGTAGGCTGAAATAAGGAGCGTAAGCGATCGGCACATTAAAGAATCGCATCACGCCATCACGACCTGTCATTTGCTTTTGCTCTTGATCGATCTCAATTTTGCTAGCCGTAAAGTACCAATCTAGATTATCCGGACTGCATGTGGTGTATGTTGCTTTATCAAAAATAAATACATCTGCAGATTCAATCGTTAGACGGTTTGCTTTACCTCGACCACGAACATCTCGAAACTCATAATTCGGGCTATCCATTTCGCCCTCTCTAGCATCTACCTTTAAACGAGCGCGAGGCCCAGAAAATTGTGTGGTTCCCTTAATTAACTCAGCATTGCCAATTAAATCTGCTACATCAGTATCTGGGTCATAGTTAATTTGATCGGCTTTAATGATCGTATCGTTTCGACGAATTTGCGCACGCCCTTTTAATTTCATCTGGCGATCAACAACACCTTCGATCTCATCACTGGACGAAAAGGTCAATGCTTCATTATCAGGAAGTGGTTTCCCAAGTCGTAATTGGTCATCAAGTCTTAATACGGTGACTTCGGCACGGGAAGGAACCAGGGTTGTCGCTGGTAATGGTCCAGACGATATTGGCCGAGGAGTATCTCCAATTGGAACAGGTGCCTGTCTTTGTAACTCAAGTTGTGTCTGATTTTGCTGTTGCGATGGCAAAAGTGGTGACAATGTATTGGCGACTGATCCTAAATTTTGAGCAACTAAATTTTGTGAGCTGAGAATTCCAAGATGCAGCAGTCCAACGCCCAGGATCACACGTAGGGTCTCTGTAGATAAAAGATGGGCGCACATGCCGGCGCGAAGGCGATAATGACTCATGGATCCAGACAGCCTTATTATACGAATCGATGAAGCCAGATAACCGCTTAGCTCAAATCAATCAATGGCTTATAAGCCTGCAAGATCAATGGGGGCTAGAGCTAAATTCCTTAAAACCGGCATCCGCAGACGCGAGCTTTCGTCGCTACTTCCGAATCAATAGTTCCAATTCAAAATATCCCAGTCTTATCGTGATGGACGCCCCACCCGATAAAGAGGCACTTTCACCATTTATCTTGGTGGCTGAACTTTTAAAAAATGCAGACTTGAATGTTCCAATTGTTCTTGAAAAAAATCTGGGGGACGGTTTTTTACTCCTTACTGATCTGGGCTCCGAAACCTATCTGAGCCACCTTAATGCAAAAAATGCAAAGCAACTCTATCGGGAAGCAAATCAAGCGCTCATCAAAATGCAATTACAAAGTCGGCCAGGCGTTTTACCGGTTTATGACGATGCTACTTTACAAAGAGAAATGGATTTATTTGATGAGTGGTACCTCAAAAAACATCATCAAATTATTCTGAGCACAAATGAGCAAAATGAGCTTCAAACAATCTTTGGTTTGATCAAAGAGAATAATTTAGCGCAATCACAAGTTTATGTGCATCGTGATTATCATTCCCGAAACTTGATGCTCACCTCAACTAATAATCCAGGTATCTTGGACTTTCAAGATGCCTTATATGGCCCCATTACCTATGACGCTGTCTCACTATTTCGAGATGCATACATTGAATGGCCAGAAGAGGAAGTAATTGATTTTTTAATTGACTACTGGGAACAAGCTCGCTTGGCAAAGCTTAAGGTTCCAGCCGACTTTTCAGACTTTTATCGAGATTTTGACTGGATGGGATTGCAGCGCCATTTAAAAGTGTTGGGTATCTTTGCGCGTCTTTACCATCGCGATGGTAAGGCGAATTACCTGCAGGATATTCCTTTGGTTCTTAAATATGTCCGAACCGTTGCGAATCGCTATGCATGCTTTAAACCCTTGCTACGAATTTTGGATCGAGCCGATGCTCTCAAATCTTAAAAACGATGGTTCCTCAATCCATTAATTTACTCCCTCCTTGTTTGTTACTAGCGGCAGGTCGTGGCGAGCGAATGCGACCACTGACAGATCATGTCCCAAAACCACTATTAGAAGTGAAAGGTAAATCACTCCTTGTTTGGCACCTTGAAGCCTTACAACGCGCAGGTATTAAAAATGTTGTTATAAATCATGCCTGGCTTGGACAGCAAATTGAGGATGCTCTAGGAGATGGCAGTCAATTTGGATTAAACATTCTCTATTCACGAGAAGGGAATGCCCTAGAGACAGCGGGTGGGATTTGTAATGCGATGCCCTTATTGAATCCCTCTGATTATTTTTTGGTAATCAATGGTGACATTTTTTGTCCTGATTTTCCGATTCAAAAACTACTTGAGAGGGCTCATCATTTGCGCTCGCAACAGCAATTTTTGGGCCACTTAATTCTGGTCGAAAATCCTTCTCACCATCCCAAGGGTGACTTTTACCTTGACGGTGAGGTCGTTCGCGGCGAGGAGAACGAAAAGTCGACATCTGGAAAACTGACCTTTTCAGGGATTGGCATCTACCACCTTGACTTATTTAAGGGCATCGCCATCGGACAAAGCGCAAAACTAGCCCCTATATTGCGTAAGGCAATGGTTGATAATCGTATTTCTGGTGAAAAATATTCGGGTTCATGGCACGATGTAGGTAGTCCTGAACGCTTGGCAGAACTTAATCGATAAAAATCAAACTCATGAATCGTATTCGTTCCCACTCTCCAACCATAAGCGCTTGCCATGAGCGTAGAGCTCGATTGGCAAAAAGGATTCAAGCGCGTACTGGTGGTGGTGTTGTCGTTTTATCGACAGCAGTAGAAAAGGTGCGTAATCGTGACAGTGATTTTCCGTTTCGACACGATAGTGATTTCTTCTACTTAACAGGTTTCGATGAACCCCAGGCAACCCTTGTCATGGTTGTACAAAAAACATCGTTTCAAACCTTTCTCTTTTGTCGTCCAAAGGATCTCGATCGAGAAATTTGGGATGGCTATCGCATGGGCCCTGAAGCTGCTCCTGAACAATTATTGGTCGATGCCGCCTACCCGAATTCCGAATTGGATAAAAAATTACCTGATTTTCTTGCAGATCAAAATACAGTCTATGTACGTTTAACCAATCAAGATGAAGATGAGCACCGTTTGCAGAAATCAATGGATGTGGTTCGGCAACGCGCTCGCATGGGTATCAATACTCCAGAAACATTTCATGACATTGAAGCCCTGTTACATGAAATGCGACTCTTTAAGGGTCCTGAAGAAATTGAAACAATGCGGCAAGCAGCGAATATTTCAGCGCACGCCCATATTCGTGCAATGCGCTCTTGCAAACCCGGAAAGCGCGAGTATCAGCTCGAAGCTGAATTGCTCTATGAATTTCGATACCGTGGTGCTCAAAGTGTGGCATATAACAGTATTGTTGCCGCTGGCACCAACGCTTGTACTCTGCATCATCGTGCTGGATCAGCTGAGCTTCTAGATGGCGATTTATGTTTAATTGATGCCGGCTGTGAACTCAATGGTTATGCCTCCGACATTACCCGTACCTTTCCTGTTAATGGTCGATTTAGTGCTGCCCAAAGGACTCTCTATGACATTACGCTTGCCGCCCAAGAGGCGGCAGTTCAAGAAACTCGTCCAGGTAAACGATTTATTGATCCGCATGACGCCGCCGTTCGTGTCCTAACGCAAGGCTTGATGGATGAAAAATTAATTAAGCGTAGTGAGTTTTCAACACTTGACGAAGCGATTGAAAAAACTGCGTATAAGCGCTTTTATATGCACCGTACGAGCCATTGGCTGGGGATGGATGTTCATGATGTCGGCTCTTATCGTGAGTTAGATGACTCAAAACGCCATGGTGAGGAGAAGCCATGGCGCACGCTTGAAGAAAATATGGTCTTAACCATTGAACCCGGTCTATATATTCGACCAGCTGATGACATACCAAAAGCATTTTGGAATATTGGTATTCGAATTGAAGATGATGCGGTGGTTACTAAAAATGGCTGTGAATTAATCTCTCGTGGTGTTCCAGTTGATCCCCTCGAAATTGAGTCGCTGATTCGGGCGTAACTCTTTTAATCATGAGTACTACAGTTGCGGTTGTGATTCAGGGTGGGGGTCCGGTTGGGCTAGCCTGTGCTGCCTGGCTACTTCAAAAAAATCCATCCCTATCTTTAGTCTTGCTGGATCGAAATCCTAAAGACGATGCACAAATCAAATCGGGCGATGAACGCGGTATTGCTCTATCGCACGGTAGCAAGCTATTACTCGATACCATTGGTGCCTGGCCTCAAAACTGCCCTACCATTCATCGTATCCACGTCTCACAAACTGGCCGCTTTGGTCGTGCCCTAATGACTTGTGAAGAACTAAAACAAGAAGCTCTAGGTCATATCAGCCGTTACCGAGATATTCATTTATCTCTACGCAATGCCTTAAGAGAACTTCAAACAAAATCTCCCAATTTTGTCTGGCAACATGCGACGGAAGATTCTGCTGTTATACCTAATTCAGCATGCCTAGTTCATGCTGAGGGTGGTTTATTTAAACAGCAAGATTGGGTTGAATCCGGTCGCGACTACCACCAGTCCGCCCTAGTCGCCACCGTAGAAGCTGAAAATCCACCTCCCAATCAAGCATGGGAGCGTTTTACAGATGAAGGTCCATTAGCGCTGTTACCGTCTCACCTTGGTAAAAATATCCTCAATTTGGTATGGTGCGCATCACCCGAGGCAAGCGAGAGACGTTTGGCTCAAAGCGAGTCCGATTTTCTTCATGAACTTCAAGATGCCTTTGGCAACCGTCTCGGGAAATTTAGCGGTATCGCCAATCGACGACTTTACGATCTTGGCTTGAACTACCGCAAATCCATTTACCAAGGAAACGAAGTGTGGATCGGAAATGCCGCGCAAACCTTACACCCCGTCGCTGGTCAAGGGCTTAATTTAGGTTTGCGCGATGCCTACCTACTCGCTGAAAAGCTCGCTATTGCATTTAACGATCATCAGTCCCTAAGTTCGAGCGAAGTCGAGTCAGTTTTGAAAGAGTATGCGCAAAGCCGCCAAGTTGATCGACGCATGACTATTGGCATTACTGACTTCTTAGCGCGCGTATTCACTTCACCTCTACTGCCAGTGCAATTCTCACGCGGACTGGCTCTTGGTGCATTACAGTGGCTTCCTCCGGTTAAGGTCGCACTCGCAAAACAAATGATGTTTGGCCGTCGCTAATTTACTGCCTAAAAATTAGGCAATTAGTATCTCAGTGTGATAAAGTGATGGATCTATTTTTGATCCGCCTTTTTATTTCTATGCAAATTGGTTCGTACAAATTAGCAAATGCGCTTTTTGTTGCACCAATGGCGGGAGTTACGGATCGGCCGTTTCGTCAGCTTTGTAAAAAGTTAGGGGCTGGTTACGCAGTTTCTGAAATGATTGCTTCAAATGCAATGCTTTGGAATAGCGAAAAAACTCAGCGTCGTGCCAATCACGATGGAGAATTTAAACCGATTGCGGTTCAAATTGCAGGTGCCGATCCAGTGATGATGGCGCAAGCAGCGAAACTCAATGTTGATCGAGGCGCCCAAATTATCGATATCAATATGGGCTGCCCTGCCAAAAAAGTTTGTAATGTTGCTGCAGGCTCTGCGCTATTAAAGGATCAGCCTCTCGTTCAACAGATCGTTGAGGCAGTTGTTAATGCGGTAGGTATTGGTCCAAATGCAATACCAGTAACCCTAAAAATACGAACTGGCTGGGATCGGGAGCATAAAAATGCTCTCGAGATCGCCAAAATTGCCCAAAACTCAGGAATTAGCATGCTCACGATTCATGGGCGTACACGGGCTGATCTTTATCATGGCGAGGCCGAATATGAAACCATTCGAGCTGTTAAAGAGTCCATCGCTATTCCGGTAGTTGCCAATGGCGACATCAATAGTCCCGAGAAAGCAAAAGAAGTGCTTAAAGCTACCAAAGCAGATGCCATCATGATCGGTCGTGCAGCACAAGGCAGACCATGGATTTTTCGAGAGATCGAACACTATCTGCAAACTGGTAAGAAACTTCCCAATCCCCAAGTTAGTGAAATTCAGGCAATCATGAATGAACACTTGATGGATCACTACTCTTTTTATGGAGAATACACGGGTTTACGAACAGCACGTAAGCACATCGCCTGGTATTGCAAGGGGCTCAGAAATTCTCATGCGTTTCGTCATCGCATGAATACTGCTGATGACTGTAAAACACAGTTGCAAATGGTTAATGACTATTTTGAAGAAATGAAACTTCATTCAGATCAACTTTTATTTTTAGAGGCTGCTTAGAATTCATTGTTATGAAAAGCAATAAACATCCCGTTACCGAATGTATTGAAACAAATCTGCAACGCTATCTTGATGATCTAAAAGGTACCCCACCAAGCGGTATCTATCAGATGGTCTTGACTGTGGTTGAAAAACCCATGTTAGAGCTTGTAATGGCCCATGCCAAACAAAATCAATCGCTGGCTGCGGCTTACTTGGGTATTAACCGCAATACTCTTCGTAAAAAACTCCTAGAACATCGCTTAATTTAATTATGATTCGTACAGCCCTTCTTTCTGTTTCCGATAAAAGCGGTATCGTCGAGTTAGCCAGTGCTTTACACACTTTAGGAGTAAAACTCATATCAACCGGTGGCACCGCAAAATTACTTTCCCAAAAGGGCTTACCCGTAACCGAAGTTGCTAATCTGACTCGGTTCCCTGAAATGCTCGATGGTCGAGTAAAAACCTTGCACCCTAAAGTTCATGGCGGGCTTTTGGCGCGTAGAGATTCAAAAGAACATATGTCTGCTCTAAAAGAGCATGGTATTGAACCCATTGACTTGCTAGTGATCAATTTGTACCCATTTACCCAAACGGTTGGCCAGGCTAATTGCTCGTTTGATGAAGCCATTGAGAACATCGATATTGGCGGGCCTGCAATGCTTCGAGCAGCAGCCAAAAATCATCAAGATGTCACGGTTTTAATTTCACCCGATGATTACCAGCCGGTTCTTGAAGAAATGCGCAGTAATCAAAATAAGGTCTCTTTTGCAACGAACCTTGCATTAGCCAAAAAAGTATTTGCGCATACGGCCCAATATGACGGCGCAATAGCCAACTACCTATCGTCCTTGAACGATCAACAAGAACATACTAAGCGTCACCCCTATCCCCAGACTCTTCATATTGCTTTTGATCGTGTTCAAGAGATGCGCTATGGTGAAAATCCCCATCAAAGTGCTGCTTTCTATCGCGATCTCAATCCACCCGAAGGAACCTTGGCTCATTACAGACAACTCCAAGGGAAAGAACTTTCCTTCAACAATATTGCTGATTCTGATGCAGCTTGGGAATGTGTAAAAAGTATCAGCGATAGTGATGCTGCGTGCGTCATCATTAAGCACGCCAACCCTTGTGGCGTAGCCATCGCAAGTACAGTGCATGAGGCGTATTTAAAAGCATTGCAAACTGACCCGACATCGGCCTTCGGCGGAATCATTGCCTTAAACCGTGAGTGCGATGAGGCGTGTGCGCAAGCAATTGCAAAGCAGTTTGTGGAAGTATTAATTGCCCCTAAATTCTCAGAGGCGGCGAAAGCCGTATTTGCTGCAAAACAGAATGTGCGATTACTTGAAATCCCTCTTCCAAAAACAAATGCGAGCGGATTTAATCAATTTGATTTCAAGCGTGTTGGCGGGGGCCTACTCGTTCAGTCAAGTGATTCCAAGAATGTTCTAGTAAACGAGCTAAAAGTTGTTACGAAACGCCAACCAAATTCTGAAGAATTATCCGATTTAATGTTTGCGTGGCGAGTGGCTAAATTTGTTAAATCAAATGCAATCGTTTATTGCGCCAACGGGATGACCTTGGGTATTGGCGCCGGACAAATGAGTCGGATTGATTCAGCGCGGATTGCGAGTATTAAAGCGGAGCATGCTGGTCTTAGTCTCAAGGGTTCAGCAGTAGCAAGCGACGCCTTTTTTCCATTCCGTGATGGACTCGATGTGGTAGTTGCTGCAGGTGCTAGTAGCGTGATTCAGCCAGGGGGCAGTATGCGTGATCAAGAAGTAATCGATGCTGCTAATGAGCATGGTATTGCGATGGTCTTCACGGATACCCGCCATTTTAGGCATTAATAAAGCATGCGTTGGTTAGGAATCGATCCGGGTCTACGAACAACGGGTTTCGGGATCATTGAGCTCGAAGGCCAACGTTTGCGCTATATCAGTTCTGGCGTGATTGAAAGTGGCGATGTTGCCCTAGGCATTCCTCATCGTCTTGGGACTCTTTATCAAGGTGTACAAGAAATCCTCTTGCAATACCAACCAGATGCTGCTGCAATTGAAGAAATTTTCCTAAACGTCAATCCCCGCTCTACACTAATGTTGGGACAAGCACGGGGTGCAGTGATTGCTGCTTTGGTATCAACTGGGCTTGCGGTATCTGAGTTCAGCGCTCGGGGCGTCAAACAGGCGGTGGTTGGTACTGGCCGTGCCAGTAAACAACAAATGCAAGAAATGGTGAAGCGCTTACTTTCTCTCAAAAAAAATCCCTCACCAGATGCAGCCGACGCGCTTGGGGTTGCGATTTGCGCAGCCCACCACCATCAAGTGCAAGTGGGCAAAACAAAGCGTTAAGATAGGGCTATGATCGGACGGATTCAAGGCACTCTCATTAGTATTTCAGCCCCTAAATTGCTCATCGACTGCAACGGGCTTGGATACGAAGTGGATGTGCCAATGAGCACTCTCTATCAATTACCCTCCACTGGGCAAAACATTACCCTGCTTACGCACTTTCATGTTCGCGAGGACCAACAGCAGTTGTTTGGTTTTGCCAGCGAAGCAGAGCGTCAAGCGTTTCGATCGTTAATCAAGATCAGCGGTGTGGGTGCCCGAACTGCCCTAGCCGTTTTGTCAGGTATGAGTGTTAACGAACTAATCCAAGCAATCGCCGTTCAAGAGCCCGGCGCTTTAACCCGAATTCCTGGGATTGGTAAAAAGACAGCTGAACGCCTGCTACTCGAACTCAAAGGAAAATTAGCCCCCGATTTAGGTGCTGGTAATGGTTCTGCCACTCAATTAGACGCTGCTTCCGAAATTATTCAAGCCTTATTAACCTTGGGGTATTCAGATAAAGAAGCGCGGCTTGCTGTTCAACAAATTCCTAAAGATACAACGGTATCCGATGGGATTAAGTTGGCTCTAAAATCGCTCTCCAAGGGCTAAATAAATGGCAATTCATACGGATAATCTTGATGCAGACGACGGCGAACGTATTGTTAGCCCAGGCGCTGGTCAAGCCGATGCAATCTTTGAACGCGCTCTTAGACCAAAGCAGCTCGATGAGTATGTCGGTCAAAGTAAGGCTCGCTCTCAACTTGAGATTTTTATTAATGCCACGCGCAAACGCAAAGAGGCACTCGACCATGTTTTACTCTTTGGGCCCCCAGGACTTGGAAAAACAACGCTCGCACATATCATTGCGCGCGAGTTAGGTGTTAATTTACGTCAAACCAGTGGTCCTGTTTTAGATCGGCCGGGCGACCTTGCGGCACTACTAACCAATCTAGAAGAAAACGATGTTCTATTTATTGATGAGATTCATCGACTATCGCCCGTAGTAGAAGAAATCTTATATCCCGCCCTCGAAGATTATTCACTTGACATCATGATTGGTGAAGGTCCTGCGGCACGAAGTGTGAAGCTCGATTTAAAGCCATTTACTTTGATTGGCGCTACTACCCGTGCAGGAATGTTAACCAACCCATTACGCGATCGCTTCGGCATCGTGGCACGTCTAGAGTTCTATTCGAGTGATGAACTCACGCAAATTATCGAGCGCTCAGCAACACTTTTGAATGCAAAGATTGATCCACAAGGTGCCGTTGAAATCGCTAAACGAGCTCGCGGTACGCCGCGTATTGCAAATCGCTTATTACGTCGAGTCCGAGATTATGCTGAAGTTAAAGGTAGTGGTGTAATCACCAAACCAATGGCAGATGCTGCTCTTGCGATGCTTGACGTTGATCCGATTGGGTTTGATGTCATGGATCGAAAATTACTTGAGGCAATTTTGCATAAATTTAATGGCGGTCCGGTTGGTATTGACAACCTAGCTGCGGCAATTGGCGAAGAGCGCGATACCATTGAAGATGTCATAGAGCCCTTTTTAATTCAGCAGGGCTATTTGCAAAGAACCTCGCGAGGTAGAGTTGCAACCCGTCAATGCTATGAGCACTTTGGTTTAAAAGCACCAAGTAGCTCAAATAACCTTGATCTATTAGATTAAGTAATTAATTACTCAGCGTTACTTTGGCAAAGCGACGCTTACCGACTTGAATTACAAACGTTCCAGCATTCAGCTTTAGGCTCTTGTCACTAACGACTGTGCCGTCGATGCGTACCCCGTTTTGCTCGATATTGCGATTAGCCTCTGAGGTTGATGGCACTAAATTAGCAGCCTTGAGTATTGCGGCGATGCCCATCGGCGCTCCGCTTAGCGATACCTCTGGAACATCATCAGGGATACCGCCCTTAGCCCGAAGATTAAAGTCTTCTAGAGCTTTTTCTGCTGCAGAATCTGAATAAAATCGACTGACAATCTCTTGACCTAAAAGAACCTTACAGTCTCTAGGATTACGACCAGCAGCAACTTCTTGCTTCATCAAGTCAATTTCAGAGAGAGGTCTAAACGATAGTAAAGTGAAATAATTCCACATCAAATCATCCGAAATGCTCATGATCTTGCCAAACATATCGTTTGGATTTTCATTGATACCAATATAGTTTCCTTTGGATTTGCTCATTTTCTCAACGCCATCCAAGCCAACTAGTAGTGGCATTGTTAATATGCACTGCGGCTCTTGACCATACTCTTTTTGTAACTCGCGCCCTACCAATAAATTAAATTTTTGATCGGTTCCACCAAGCTCCAGATCACTTTGTAGGGCTACAGAGTCATACCCTTGCATCAATGGATATAAAAACTCATGGACCGAGATAGGAGTACCGCTGCGATAACGTTTTGTGAAATCATCGCGCTCAAGCATTCGCGCCACGGTATATCTGGCAGCTAAAGTGATCATGCCGCGAGCACCCAACGCATCACACCACTCACTGTTGTACCGAATCTCAGTTTTACTTGGATCCAAAATTGCGCTGGCTTGCTGATAATAGGTTTTGGCATTTGCGCTAATTTCTTCAGCGGTCAGTGGGGGTCGGGTGCTATTGCGCCCCGAGGGATCGCCAATCATGCTGGTAAAGTCACCAATCAGAAAAATGACGGTATGTCCCAAATCTTGAAGTTGCCTCAACTTATTCAAGACCACGGTATGTCCCAAATGAATATCCGGCGCCGTTGGATCTAGGCCAAGTTTGATGCGTAAGGGCTTGCCCGTAGCCTCACTGCGCGCTAATTTTTGAAGCCAATCCGCCTCAACCAATAACTCTTCACAACCCCGTTTGGTAATTTCCATCGCCTCAAGAGTGCGTGGGGTGACGGGGTATGGTTTTGTGCTCATGCCTACTTTTTAAGTTAAATTAAGGTGTTCAGAATTATTAAAGTGTTATTGTCGCATTCCCAAGAAGGTTCGCTCTACCCTTGAATTCTAATCAAGCCAACTCGACTAGCCAGCTTTTTATTGGTCTAATGTCTGGGACTAGCCTAGACGGGATTGATGCAGTTCTAGCAGAAATCAATCCTTCCGGTAAGGCTCTCCTAAAACAATCATTTAGCCTTCCCTTTGAAAAAAATCTTCGGCAAGAGCTATTTGAACTACAAAGTCAGACAGGCAATGAACTTCATCGCGAGCATTTAGCAGCCAATGGTCTCGCCTCGGCCTACGCACATGCTTGCCATGAGCTTCTGCGGATTCAAAATATCAGTCATCAAGATATTCTCGCCATCGGCGCACATGGTCAGACCTTGCGTCACCAACCTAAAACCAATCATCTTGAGAGTTATACCCATCAGTCGCTCAATGCCGCTCTTTTAGCAGAAATGACTGGTATTAATGTGATCGCTGATTTTCGGTCACGCGATATGGCATCGGGCGGACAGGGTGCGCCATTAGTACCGGCATTTCATCGAGAACAGTTTTATTCCCCTGATGAAAATCGAGCAGTTCTTAATATTGGCGGCATTGCAAATTTAACCATTCTGCCAAGAAGCGGTGATGTCAGGGGATTTGATTGCGGACCCGGCAATCTTTTACTCGATTCGTGGATTCAAATAAATCAAGGTCAAGATTTTGATCAAGATGGACGATGGGCAAGCACAGGCAAACCTTATCCTCAACTCTTAGAACGCATGCGAAAAGATTCTTTTCTCATATCGCCGCCACCCAAAAGTACCGGCCGAGATTATTTCAATCTCAATTGGATTCAAGAGCATGTAAAGGGCTTTTCCATTCCACCCGAAGATGTTCAAGCAAGCTTATTACAACTCACCATTGATGGGATATTAAATTCCTTAGATGCCTATGCTTCTGAGACAAAAACTCTCATTGCTTGCGGTGGTGGGGTAAAA
>JACCDM011362256.1_pt1 | contig 15034 bp, 11 predicted proteins | sample 7445851 | NCBI WGS metagenome assembly JACCDM01 (sample SAMN15323438, study PRJNA562643) | freshwater metagenome | isolation source: river surface water | place: USA:Blue River Watershed | collected 2017-08-16
GCCTGAATCGGAATCTGAAGAAACAGGAGGACAGGAGCGAGGTGATTTTGATCCTGCCAATAGAGATCAATATTTTGATGAAGCAGCGCGATTAATTGTTTTACATCAACAGGGTAGTACGAGTTTAATACAACGAAAATTAAAGCTTGGATACAATCGCGCTGGTCGATTAATTGATCAATTAGAGGCTGCTGGAATCGTTGGACCATTTGGTGGTTCTAAGGCACGTGATGTGTTAGTTAAGGATGAATCTGAATTAGAAGAATTATTAAGAAATTTGTAAGTATGAAACCTATTTTAAGTTTATTAGTTGGTTTAAGCCTAAGTTTTCAAGTAGCAGCTCAAAATAAAGCGCAAGTCTATATTGATAACATGCAGAAGAAATTCAAATCATTTGGTGCCTTTTCTGCTAATTTTAGCTACTCAAGCGAAGGTGGCAGTACCATGAATGGTTCAATTACAGTGAAAGGAAATAAGTTTCGTTTGAAAACTTCAGGACAAGAAATATTTAATAATGGAAAGGAAGTTGCGACTTATATAAAAGAAATCAATGAAGTGAATATTTCTTCCTTTGATCCAACAGAAGGGGATATAAGTCCTGCAAAAATATATTCATTTGATAAAAAGGCTTATAAGTCAAACTTAGTATCTGATTCAGGCAATTTAGCTGTTGTTGAATTAATTCCTTCTGCAAAGAATGGACAAGTACAGAAAATTACTTTACGATTAGATAAAGCTTCTAATGAGGTGAAGGAATGGACAATACAGAATAAGAATGGGAAGAAACAAAATTTTAAGGTAACGAAATTGAATTCGAAAGTTTCGGCAGATGATAAAACCTTTAATTTTGATAAGAAATTATTTCCAGGTGTAGAAATTAACGATTTACGTTAATTTCTACATTGAAAGGAAATTTATTGAATTGCTTTTGCGATTGTTAATAACTCTTGAGCACCTCCTCTTGGTAAACCTAATACCTTTTTCTTAACCTTCCCGTCACCATCTAAAAAGAAAATAGTTGGATATCCGTCTAAAGGATATTGGTTAGCTAATTGAATACCTTCTCCAGCTTCCATATCAACACCAATTGATACAAATCGCTTGTTGATGTATTCTCCTAATTCTTTATTTGGAAATACTTTCGTTTTAAGTACCTTACATGGGCCACACCATGTAGTATAGGCGTCAAACATAACTAATTTATTTTCTTTTTTAGCTTTTGCTAAAGCGGCTTTAAAAGAACCTTCGAAAAAGTCAACTCCACCTTTGGCCGCGTCTTGGGCAAGGCTAGCAAATGAACTTATTAATAAGGCTAGGAATACAATTTTTTTCATTTGATTAGTTGTATGAATTTAACATCACTGGCATTACCAATAATAAGATATCTTCGTTCTCATCTTGATCAGATGGAATGATTAAGCCTGCTTTATTGGGTTCACTTAATTTTAAATCTACAAATTTTGCGCTTAGATTCCCAAGTAATTCAGAAATCAATTTGGCATTGAAGCCGATTTCCATATCGTTTCCTTTGTATTCACAAGTCAACACTTCATTTGCCTCATTTGAAAAATCTAAATCCTCAGCCGAAAGTGTTAATTTATTGGAAGCAATTTTTAAGCGAATTTGATGTGTTGTCTTATTTGAATAAATTGAAATACGCTTAACTGAACTTAAAAACTCCAAACGATTGATCGTAACGATATTGTCGTTTTGTTTTGGAATTGCATTTTCATATTCAGGGAAACGTTCATCAATGATGCGACAAATCAATTGAATGCTTTGGAAATTAAAGAAGGCGTTTGATTGACTAAATTCAACTGTTACGTTACTGTCATCAGCAGGTAAAGTAGATTTTAACAAAGCAAGAGCCTTTTTAGGTAAAATCAAAGAGCTTGATTGACTTGTTTGAATATCATTTCTTCTATAACGTACTAAACGGTGACCATCAGTTGCAACAAAATTAGTGTATTCTGAATTCATTTGAATTAATACACCTGTCATTGCAGGACGCATGTCGTCATTTGAAACCGCTAATAATGTATTTGCTATGGCTTCTCCCAATACTAATGCAGAAACCTCAATAGTTTGGTTTTTACTTACTTCTGGAATTTTAGGGAAGTCAATTGGATTTTCACCACTTAATTTAAAACGACCATTTTTAGTGGAGATTTCAGCCCCAAATGTTCCTTGATCTGCAGAAATAGTTACGGGTTGCTCTGGTAAACTTCTTAATGTTTCTAACAATAATTTAGCGGGAAGAGCAATTGAACCATTTTCAGAACCTTCAACATCTACTGTGGTAGTCATTACCGTTTGTAAATCAGAAGCAGTTAATTTCAATTGATTGCCTTCTAATTCAACTAAGATATTTTCAAGGATTGGTAAAATGGGATTGCTGGCAACTACTCCGTTAATAGCAGAAAGTTGTTTTAATAAGATGTTTGAAGCAACTAAGAATTTCATTCTAATCTTTAGCGTTTATGGGTCTATGCAAAAATTGCGTAATTTTTAATTTAATCTTGAAGTTAAAATATTTTGGGGTTTCTTCCAAAGTTTAAGCTTGGTATTTCTTCTTTCGATAAAAGATTACCAAAAACCCGATCAAAATGGCAAAAATCAAAGGTGTAATCAAATTCATAGTTTGCCAAAAGGTTTTTTCTTCGGTTATTTTACCTTTATCTAATGGTCTTAAAATAACTTCCTTGTTTCTCGCCATTAAACTTTGTTGATCATCTAATAAATAGGCAAATGCATTCAACAAAAAGTCTTTATTTGCAAAGGTGTGTTGTGAAAAAATATCATAACCCAAGGTGAGACTTTGTGATGATTTTGGATCAATCTCATTCAATGCCATGTCTGCATCTCCAATGAGTAAAATAGCTCCTTTTTTTGTGGTTTTTTCCTGGAAATAATTCTTTAAGGAATCATTTGGGATAGGTCGGTGAGTAAAGATTGATTGAAAATAACCTTGATTTAGTACAGCTGCAATTTGCGAACCTGCAGTGAAGTTTTTTGGATCAAATTCCTTGCTTGAGGCTGAAAAAGGTAAGGTAGCTGGAGCTTTTTGAAGTTGCGAATATTCACTGCTACTCAATAATACAGTTTTTTGCAATCCTCTTGTTGGAAATGTATCAATACTTGATACAAATTTGCTATACACGGCATCAAGGTTTTTACTGATAATATGCGATTTGTTTCCAGAAAGCAATGGGAATGCTGGCCATGGCATTAATTGTATGTTGGGCTTATCTCCAAAATTTCCAACAACTAATGGAATTGCACCACTTAATTGTGCATCCTTTATAAGATTATGATTGAGTCGAAGACCATTTTTAAAAAATAATTCCTCCAGCCCACTTTCCTTTTGAGTAATGATTAATCCTTGATTTTGAACTGTATCAATTTTGCAACCATCCATCATGAATAATGCTTTTCCACCTTTAACAATAAATTGATCTATCTTAAATAAATCGGTTGTTGAAAATGATTTGTAGGGTTGAATGAGGCAAATTGCATCTAATCCTTCTAAGGTCATAGATTGACTTAAATCTACTGGATATAAGTCATATGTTTTTTTCATGGATCGAATCAAATCCATTTGTCGAGCTGCCGGAACTTGACTGTAATCCAATAAAAATCCGATTTTTCTCCTCGCTACTTGTTGGCTAGATTGAATGGCATGAATGATTTCATATTCAAGTCCTTCAATACTTTGATTTAAAATCTCTTGTGAACTATTTAATTTATTTCCTTTTAAAAGTAAAGCACCAGTTTCTTGATTATTTTTTTCAACAACAATTCCTGGAAAAATCATCAATTGAGTTTGTTTTCCATCTTCTTTGTTAACTACATTAGTAGGAGGTATTCCCAGTGAATCTAAATAAAATGCTAAATTTTGACGCTCTTGATCACTTGGGTAATCTTTATAAATATGTACTTGCTCTATTTGAAAAGGAACTTTACTATATTCCTTTAATTCTTCTAGCGTAGAAATTAAAGATTTATGAAGTCTTTTAAAACCAGCTGGTGTATTTTCATCATCTAAATAGACTTTAATGATTACAGGGCTGTCTAATGATTCGATAATTTGAATTGAACTTGGACTGATAGAGAATTTGTTCTCTTCACTCAGGTCAAATTTTGTGTTGATGAATGGAGAGATACAAAGGATTATTAATCCAATGATCAAATATTTGTATGTTGAAAATATTGTTTTCATTCCCTAAATTAAAAAAGAAAAGCATTCCTTTCAGAATGCTTTTCTTTTTATGATAACGAGTTATTAATAGAATTTATTTCTTCTATCAACAATTTTTGCATTGTCTTTAATGGCCTCATTGATATAGAATGAAGTTCTCTGAGATTCCATCATCTGAATTTGGTTTTTATATGTACTATAATCAGCTAAAGCAGGAGCTGCTAATGCACCTGTTTTCTCAGCAATATAAACACCGTTGTCGCCTACAAACGCTTTACTTCTTTTACCAGTTTTTAAACCTGCAATTCTTCCTAATGCTGTTGCATCTGGGCCAGCAGAATTTAATACTCCATTTGCAAGCGTTAAATCAACTACATTTTCAACAATTGCACCAGCACCATACTTTTGTGCAATTTGCTCTAAGGAACCATTTAAGCTAGCTAATTTAGCTTTGATTTTCTCTCCTTTCATTTGGTTTTTAACAATTCCTGTGATCTCATCACGGTAATCATCTACTTTAACATTGTCTTTATCTGACTTAGCTGTTAAATAAGCTACTATGTATTGATTTTCTTGTTCGAATACTTTATGTGATCCCTCGCCAACATTGGTGTTATCATCAAATGCCCAACGAACAATTTCACGAGCGTTAGTCATGGTATTAATCGATGATGCATTTTCAGCAATTTTATCTGCACGCATCATGATTAAACTTTTATCTTTTTTCAAAGCAGCTTCAAATGCACCTACAGTTCCATTTGCATTAGAGAAGTTATCAGCTTGTGCATAAACTCTATCTAAAGTTGTTTGGCTAGGAGCAATGTTTTTATTAATTGCAGCTAAACGATAAGCAATGTTAGTTTTTGGATCTGTAATTTTTACGATATGGTAACCGAAGTCTGTCTCAACAATTTGTGGTATTAAACCTGAACCATTGAATCCAAATACAGCTTTTTCAAAAGCTTTAACCATTGAGCCATTGTTTTTGAAATAACCTAAATCACCACCAGTTTGTGCTGTTCCGTCCATTCCATTCATTTGTGCCAAGGTCTCAAAACTTGCACCACCTTTAATTTGAGCTAAAATACCTTCTGCTCTTGCCTTTGCCTGTGCCTTAGCTGAATCGGTCTTACTTGCTGGAGCAATTAGGATATGACTAGCACGAACTGTAAATAAAGTGTCCTTCTTGATTCCACCATATTTATAAATAGAGTAAGTTAAACCATTTTTGAATGGTCCGTAAATTCCACCTACTTGAAAAGTTCCTAATTGTGATTTAACTGCTTCAGGGATTTCTGAATAAGCCACTAAATATGGAGTTCTTACATCTGAATTCAACATTGCAAATGCAGAATCATTTGGAGCAACAGCTAAGTCCTTCGCTAACTTCTTGATTTGGTTGTAAAATTCAACAGTATCTTGCTTTGTTGGAATTACTGGGAAAGTTACATATTGAATTGAACGTGAATTGTAACCTTTATATTGTTCTTTGTGCTTAGCTAAGTAATCTTCTAACTGCGATTCCTCTACTTTTACAGTTGAATCGTTAATCGAATAAAATGGTACGTGAACAAAACGTGCATTAAACTTAGCCGTTTGTGTTTGGTATTCTTTTTGAGCTTCGTTAGAAGTTACAAAATTTGACAAACGTAATAAGCTTTCATATTTAGTACGAATACGATCTTGCGAAAGGGATTTTTCAAAATTTGCCCAAGCTTGTTGTTGTTGAACAGGCATGGTTTTTAAATTTTTCAAAAACTGAATCACAAATGTTTTGTCAAATTGTCCAGTTTGTGGATTTGTAAATTGCTGACGAACGGATGGATGAATATTATTTCCTTGAACCATGTCAACTAATTCTTCATCTGAAACCTTGATGCCTAATGCATCAAATTCTTTTTTGTAAGCAATATCTAAAACCAATTGATTCCAAACTTGATCACGAATCATTTGTTGTTCTTGCTCGCCTGGACCTTTGCCTGTTTGTGCTGTATAGTTAGCAGTTGCTTCCTCTACTTTTTTCTGAAAGTCGGCAATCATGATTTTTTCACCGGCAATTTCTCCTACTTCTTGACTATTTGGGCCAAATAAAGAAGATTTCCCTTGGAAAATATCACTTCCTACTAAGAATAAAATTAAACTGATTGCGATGGCTGCTGCCGCGATACCCGATTTCTCTCTAATTTTTGTAATTAACGCCATTGAAAATTTATTATAACTGATTTTTAATCCTTTGTCTTGTTAAAAAGAAACGCAAAATAATCACATTTTAGCTATAAAACAAAGGGCTCAACTGATTTTATTGTAAAACATTCTGCAAACTGGTCAAGAATCGATCTGCTGTAGCTTGATCTAGATTCAATGCAGGTAATAAACGAAGGGTGTGTTTGCCTGCATAACCGCAAAATATATGATGTTTAAAAAGTAAGGCATCTCTAACTTCGGCAACTGGTTTTTCAAATTCTATTCCAATCATTAGGCCTTTGCCTCTTAATTCTTTAATTCCTTTAAAGTTTTTTAATTCATTGAAAAGATAATTTCCAACACTATTTGCATTTTTCATTAAATTTTCATTTTTCATTACGTCTAAAACGGCATTAGCAGCTGCGCAGGCTAAATGATTTCCTCCAAATGTAGTTCCAAGCAAGCCATAACTTGCTTTAATTTTTGGAGAAATTAATACGCCTCCAATTGGAAATCCATTGCCCATTCCTTTGGCTGTTGTGATTAAATCAGGATCAATTCCAGCAAATTGATGTGAAAAGAATTTCCCTGATCGACCATAACCACACTGAACAGAATCTAAGATTAATAATGCTCCAACTTGATCACATCTTTTTCTTAATGCTTTTAAAAAAGGCTCACTAGCTACTTGAATACCCCCAACTCCTTGAATTCCTTCTACAATAACGGCACAGGTTTCTTCATTAATCGCACTTAAATCATCAAATTGATTAAAGGGTAGAAAGGTTACATGAGAAGTATCATTAATAGGGGCAACAATGCTCGGATTATCTGTAACTGCCACTGCTCCAGCAGTTCTTCCATGAAATGCTTGTTTAAAGGCGACAACTTTTTTACGTCCCGTATGAAAAGAAGCTAATTTTAAAGCATTTTCATTACTTTCTGCTCCTGAATTTGTTAGGAACAATTGATAAGATTCATATCCTGACAATTTTCCTAATTTTTCAGCTAATTCTTCTTGTCCAGAAATAATTACCGAGTTTGAATAAAACCCAATTTGCTGCAATTGTTCAGTTAATTTTTCTACATAATAGGGATGCGAATGTCCTATAGAAATAACTGCATGCCCGCCGTATAGATCAATATATTCTTGACCATTTTTATCCCAAACTTTTGAGCCAGAAGCCTTACTTAGTTCGATGGGATATAATGGATAAACGTCAAATAATTTCATTTTAAAATCCGATTGCTTTTAATTGTAAGCCACTTTCTTCAGGCCAACCCATGAGTAAATTCATGTTTTGGACCGCTTGTCCAGAGGCACCTTTGATTAAATTGTCGATGATGGAGGTTACTAATAATTGTCCGTCATGAACTGCTAAGTGTAAAAAACACTTATTGGTATTCACTACTTGCTTAAGGTCGATCGCAACATCGCTTACAAAAACAAAGGGTGAATTTTTGTAGAAATCTTTAAAAAGTGTTACTGCTTCCTTTTCATTACCTTTGAAAGCCGTGTACACATTTGCCATGATTCCTCTTGAAAAGTTACCTCGGTAGGGGATGAAATGGATTTTTGGTTGATGAACTTCTTGATGAAGGACCATACCAATTTCTGTCAAATGTTGATGAGTAAAGGCTTTGTAAATACTAATATTATTGTTTCTCCATGAAAAATGACTCGTATGAGAAAGGCTTTGTCCAGCACCTGTTGATCCCGTAATGGCTGAAACATGAACATCTCCTTGTATCAAATTATTTATGGCCAATGGCAACATTGCTAATTCAATCGATGTAGCAAAGCAGCCTGGATTTGCAATTTTCGAAGCTGATTTAATTGTTTCTTTTTGCCATTCAGGTAAACCATAAACAAATCCTTCTGACTGATCTCTAAAATCGGTACTTAAATCGATGATTTTAGTTTGAGAATCAATTTGATTTTCTTGTAAGAACTTACTTGATTCACCATGTCCTGAGCATAAAAATAAGATGTCTGCAGGCACAAGCGTATTTGTAAAAAGTAAATCTGTAGATCCTAATAAATCAGTATGGGTTGCATATACTGGTTTGCCAGTTTGCGAATTAGAATGCACAAAAGCAATCTCCACCAATGGGTGATTGATTAATATTCTCAATAATTCCCCTCCAGTATATCCTGCACCTCCAATAATACCAACCTTTGCTTTCATATTATACTTTTTTTCTATTCCCTATAGACTAATCTCTATTAACTAAAGAATGGATCATTGTCTGATTAGAAACAATTTTAGAGAAACCTCTTACATCATCTCCTGACCAAGCTTTATTCATTTCTCCATAAGCACCAAATGCAGACGACATTAAATCATATTTCGATTCAATTCCAACCACATGGAACTGATAAGGAGCTAATTGTACTATCACTTTACCTGTAACATTTGATTGTGTATTTTCTAAGAAATTTTCAAAATTTCTCATCACAGGATCTAAGAATTGACCTTCATGAAGGAGCGTACCATACATATCACCAATATTTTGTTTCCAATATAATTGGTGCTTAGTTAATACGTGTTTTTCTAATAAATGATGTGCCTTAATAATGATTAAAGGGGCAGGAGCTTCAAAACCAACTCTTCCTTTAATTCCGATAATGGTGTCTCCCACGTGGATATCTCTTCCAACTGCATAAGCACCTGCAATATCAGTTAATTCTCTGATTGCTGCTACAGATGAGGTAGATTTTTTGCCATTTAGTCCAACTAATTGTCCAAATTCAAATTCTAAAGTGATTGTACTTGGCTCTGATTTCGTTAATTGTGTAGGCCAAGCTTCTTCAGGTAAATAACCATTTGATGTTAAGGTTTCTTTTCCTCCAACTGAAGTGCCCCAAAGTCCTTTATTGATTGAATAAGCTGCCTTATGCCATTCTTGAACAACACCTTTCGATTTTAAGAAATCGATCTCTGCTTCACGTGATAATTGTAAATCACGAATAGGAGTAATTATTTCACATTCAGGGACTAAAATTCTGAAAACAACGTCAAAACGCACTTGATCATTTCCTGCACCTGTACTTCCATGAGCAATAGCTTTTGCACCTATCTCCTGTGCATATTTAGCCACCGCAGTTGCTTGGAAAACACGTTCTGCAGAAACAGAAAGGGGATAAGTATTGTTTTTTAATACATTTCCGTAAACTAAAAAACGAATACAATCGTTATAATATTTATCTACAACATCTAGAGTAACGTGACTAGCAACTCCCAGACTGTAGGCTTTTTCTTCAATTGTTTTTAATTCTGCTGGCGAAAATCCACCTGTATCCACTAAAGCTGAATGTACTTCCATTCCTCTCTCTTCTGTTAAATATTTTACGCAGAATGAAGTGTCTAATCCACCACTGAACGCTAAAATAACCTTAGGCTTGCTCATATTATTTCTTTTTTTCTTTCTTATGAAAAGGCATTAATAGCTTTTCTTTAATTTTTTTTAACTTATTAAATACGGATAGATTTTTTAAGAAAATCCATTTTTCATCGGCTTCTTCTTCTGTTTTGACAACAGTAGCAGTTGGATCATATATCATACCTGTACATAAACAAATTTTTCCATTAGTACGTGTAAGAATATCATAGTTTACGCAAGACTCACATCCTTTCCAAAAATTATCATCTACAGGTAATTCTGAAAAAGTGGTCGGTAGATAACCCAAATCCGAATTAATCTTCATTACTGCCAAAGAGGTAGTAATTCCAATTATTTTGGCATCAGGGTATCTATTTCTTGATAATTCAAATGCTTTAGCTTTTACTGCTTTGGCTACTCCATACTGGCGATAGCTTGGTTTAACGATTAAGCCTGAGTTTGCGACAAACTTACCATGCTCCCAAGTTTCCACATAACAGAAACCAACAAATTCTCCTGTTACATCATCCGTTGCAATAATGGCTTTTCCTTCCGACATTTTAGCTTGAAGGTACTCTGGTGTGCGTTTGGCAATTCCCGTACCTCTAGCCTTGGCAGATTCTGCCATTTCGTGACAAATAGACTCTGCTAAGCCAAAATGGCTTTGGTTAGCAACCTGAACAGTATATGGATTCATTCAAAAAAAGGACAATGTAAGGTGAAACAAAAGATTTAATGCCTATCAAGTATCATACTCTATAGGTAAATCTTCGCCTTCGTCGAATTTGACTTTTTGGTCCTTTAAGTGAGAAAATATCAAACATTTTAAAAATAAAATTTGGCTTTCGACCAAAATTTTTGATTTTTGAAGAGTAAAGTTCTACATTTTGGAAGAAAAATGCCAATAATATCTTGATTATTTATGTCTAACCACGAAATTTTTACTGTTGAGGAGATGGTTTCAGCCTATAGCGCTGGTTATTTTCCAATGGCTGAACCGAATGGCGAAATCTACTGGTATAACCCACATCCTCGTGCAATTATACCTATTGAAACCTATAAGCCTCCCAAAAGTTTAAAACCAGTTATCAATCGTAAACAATTTGAAATCATAATTAACCATGCCTTTAAGCAAGTTATGACCGAATGCGCGGCACCAAGAAAAGATGAAGAATTAACCTGGATATCTGATTATTTAGTTGAATTGTATGATGAAATGCATCAAAAGGGATTTGCTCATTCTGTAGAAGCCTATGAAAATGGCCAATTGGTGGGTGGATTATATGGAGTTTGTATAGGAGGCGTTTTCTTTGGAGAATCCATGTTTTCAAAAGTTTCAAATGCTTCCAAAGTCGCATTTTTCTATTTAATCGAAATACTTAAATCGAATGGATTTGAATTATTGGACACTCAATTTATGAATGATAATGTCAAACGATATGGTGCTATAGAAATTGGTAGAGCTCAATATTTACGCAAATTAAAGTCGGCTCTGTCTAAAAAATGTGAGTTTAAATTGCCATAAATAGGCTTATTTTCTTAATTTAGAGGTTTAAGAAGTATAATACATGGCCAAGCCAATCGTTGTAATAAAATTTGGTTCTTCAACTATCACTAAATCAAACGGAGAAGTAAATGAACTTGTGTTAGAGAAAATTGCTGCACAAGTGGCACAATTACATGCTCAATATGATATCGTTTTGGTATCATCGGGTGCGGTAGCAGCCGGTAAATCTTTTATAAAAAAATATAAAGGTCAAATTCAAGAGCGAAAGGCAGCTGCAGCCATCGGGAATCCTATTTTGATTGCCAAATACAATCAATATTTTCAAAAATTTGGCATCTCTATTGCACAAAGTTTGTGTGAGCGTCACCATTTTTCTCAGCGTGAACAGTTTTTACAACTTAAGGAAACATATCAGGAATTATGGAAAAACGGAGTGATTCCAATTGCAAATGAAAATGATGTAGTAAGTAATTTGGAATTAAAGTTTTCTGATAACGATGAATTAGCGACTTTAATTGCAACTGGATTTGGGGCAAGCAAATTGTTGATTAGCACCTCAGTAGGTGGACTATTAGATTCAACAAATCAGATTATTCGTCATATTTCTTCTATAGATGATTCCATTTTAAAAGTTGTCAATACAGATAAGTCCTCTACAGGTTTAGGTGGCATGATTTCTAAATTGACTTTCACAAAACTTGCCACTAAATTAGGAATCAAAGTCGTTATTTTCGGACTTGATCATGGAAATGGAATTTTAGATGCAATTGAGGAGAAAATTGGATCTGTATTTGAAGCACAAGAAGCTAGTTTGTCGGCTCGACAAAAATGGTTGGCAGCGGGTTCCTTAATTGCTGGAAAAGTTGTACTTGATAATGGTGCTGAAAAAGCAATTCGTCAACGAAAATCGTTGCTTTCTGTTGGAATCACAGAATTTGTCGGTGATTTCATCAAAGGAGAAGTAATTGAACTTCTTGATGTTGATCGAAATTTAATTGCGATTGCCCGCACAAGCAACTCCAAAAATGATTTATTAAATAAATCAGGTGAAGTTGCTCATGCAGATGATATTGTTATGGTTTAAGCAATCACAACAGCATTTCCACTCTCCACATCCTGCTCAACCACTTTGTATTTTACATTCTCTTTAATTGAGCCATCTTTATATTGAACCGTTACTCTTTGATTACGGTCAGCAATTTTGATAGCTTGACGCGGAGCTGCTCTTTCTGCAGATCTTTCACTTGGGTCATGGTATTCTTGTTCTTCACCATGTTCTGCTAAACCACCTAACAGAGAAGATAAAGCATCTTCTTTTGTAATTTGTAATTTAGGAGCTTCAACCTTAGGAGCTTTGGCTTGTTGATTGGTCTCCTGAATTTCTGGAATATCAGCCTTCAACAAGAAACTGATTGTGTCTGCATTTACTTTGGCTACAAATTTTTGGAAGATTGATACCGCTTCAAATTTGTAGATTAATAATGGATCTTTTTGCTCAAATACTGCATTTTGAACCGATTGTTTTAAATCGTCCATCACACGTAAATGCTCTTTCCATTCTTGATCAATCAAGGTAAGTGTAATGAATTTCTCCATCTCCATCACCACTTCTTTACCCTTAGAATCAATGGTTTTATGTGCATCTACTACAATGCCAGTCATCCATTGTCCATTTGTAATAGGAACTTGAATGCCTGTATATCCTTGGCGTGTTGCTTCTTGCGCAACTCCAATGACTTTCTGACAAATTAATTCATTCTTATCTTTATAATGTCCCTCTGCGGCAATGAATAATAATTCAGTACGCTTATCATTCGTTAATTTGTTGAATTCTAAAGGAGAATATGGCGGTTCAATGCCCAATAATTCAATGACTTTCAACTCTAATTCTTCGAATGAAGGGTATTGATTTACAATATCTTGACATACATCGAACAAGGTATTTACGATGTCTAATGCTAAACGCTCACCAAATAAAGCGTTCTGACGACGCTTATAGATTGCATTTCTTTGGTAATTCATCACGTCGTCATATTCTAACAATCGCTTTCTGATTCCAAAGTTATTTTCTTCTACTTTTTTCTGTGCTCTTTCGATAGAAGAAGAGATCATTGAGTGTTGAATTACTTCACCTTCTTCCATGCCCAAACGGTCCATAACCTTAGCAATACGGTCTGAACCAAATAAACGCATCAAGTTGTCTTCTAATGAAACAAAGAACTGAGAAGAACCCACATCTCCTTGTCTACCCGAACGACCTCTTAACTGTCTATCGACACGTCTTGACTCATGACGCTCTGTACCTATAATTGCCAAACCACCAGCAGTACGTGCATCTGCACTTAATTTAATATCCGTACCACGACCAGCCATGTTCGTAGCAATTGTTACCTTGCCAGATTGTCCAGCTTCTGCAACAATATCTGCCTCTCTTGCGTGGTGCTTTGCATTTAATACATTGTGTGGAATTTTACGAATCGTTAACAAACGACTTATTAATTCAGAATTTTCTACGGAAGTGGTACCAACCAAGACCGGTCGACCCTGCTCTACTAATTCTTGGATTTCAGCAGCAACCGCATTGTATTTTTCGCGAACGGTACGATATACTTTATCTTCATGGTCTTTACGTTGAATCGAACGATTAGTTGGAATAGATACAACATCCAATTTATAGATTGTCCAGAATTCCCCTGCTTCAGTTTCTGCTGTTCCAGTCATGCCACCTAATTTGTGGTACATTCTAAAGTAGTTTTGAAGGGTAATTGTTGCGTACGTTTGTGTAGCATCTTCTACATTAACTCCTTCTTTTGCTTCAATCGCTTGGTGTAGACCATCTGAATAACGTCTACCCTCCATCACACGACCCGTCTGCTCATCAACGATTTTTACCTTACCTTCGACCAAAATATATTCAGTATCCTTTTCAAAAAGCGTATACGCTTTTAATAATTGATTTACCGTATGGATTCGACTAGCCTTGTTATTGTAATCAGCTATCACAGCTTCTTTTTGAGCTAATTTATCGGCATCTGACAAAGCATCATTTTTGTCAATTTTATTTAATGTCGTTGATAGATCTGGCAATACGAAGAAATTAGGATCTTCCGTATTGGAGCTCATAAAGGCAAGACCTTTTTCAGTTAATTCTACCTGATTGTTTTTCTCATCAATCGTAAACAATAGTGGCTCATCTGCTTGTGGCATTAATTTTTGGTTTTCAGCCAAATAAATACCTTCTGTCTCGTTTAAAACCTGTTTAATTCCACTTTCTGATAGGAATTTAATCAATGGTTTGGACTTAGGTAAACCTCTAAATGCTCTAAATAAAGCTAATCCACCTTCTTTTTTATCGTTATTTGAAATCCCTTTTTTAGCTTCCACTAAAAAGTTTTGAACCAACTGTTTTTGGGCTTCAAATAAACTTTGAACTCTTGGTTTATAGTTTTCAAATTCTTGTTCATCGCCTTTTGGAATTGGGCCTGAAATAATCAAAGGCGTACGCGCATCGTCAATTAAAACGGAGTCAACCTCATCAACCATAGCAAAATGGTGCGGACGTTGTACTTGATCTTCAATACTGCGCGCCATGTTGTCGCGAAGGTAATCAAAACCAAATTCGTTGTTAGTTCCGTACGTAATATCAGCTAAATAGGCATTTCTTCTCTCTTCTGTGTTAGGCTCATGTTTGTCGATACAATCAACAGTTAAACCATGGAATTCAAATAAAGGAGCATTCCATTCTGAGTCACGCTTAGCTA
>JACCDM010724162.1_pt1 | contig 15032 bp, 10 predicted proteins | sample 7445851 | NCBI WGS metagenome assembly JACCDM01 (sample SAMN15323438, study PRJNA562643) | freshwater metagenome | isolation source: river surface water | place: USA:Blue River Watershed | collected 2017-08-16
CCCTCCTTATGAGCGAGCCTTCTTTGCCACACTCTATGCTCAGCAAGTAGCCGAACTCAATGCTACAAAGGACCTCAAAAAAGTTAGAAACTATTACGAAGGACTTTATGAAGATCCTAAAAATAAAGACCTGAAAGATGTAGTTCTTTTTGAACGAGCCCTATTTGAGGAAAAACAGAACGATATCCCTCTGACCCTGGAGCTGCTGCATCGAGCAGCCAAAGAATCGGGATCCATCCCTCGAGTGAAGGGGTACATTTACCAAAAGCTGGCAGACATCAAGTTCAATCAGTTTAAAGATTACCGCGCCACCAAATATTACTTGGACAGTGCCCTCACGTTTATCAAGCCAGAGGATCCGATAGCAAAGCAGCTTGAAGAAAAAAAAACCAGCCTGGATACCTATGTGTTCCATTTCGAGCGGATAGAAAAAACGGATAGTTTAATTCAATTGGCCTCCTTACCTGAAAAGGAGCAAGTGCTTCGAGCCCAAAAATTTATTGAAGACGAAAAACAACGGCTTGCCGAATTAAAGAATGAGAGCGAATCCCCCAAGTCAACTTCTATTTTCGACAACCTGCTTGCCTTTGGTGACAAGGGTACTGGGTCTACCTTTTACTTTGACAACAGTACTGCACTTCAACAAGGGGCAATTGAGTTTGTACGCACCTGGGGCAACCGACCCCTTCAAGATAATTGGCGAAGAAAAGCTGACTTGACCCAAGTTGCAAGCCAACTTCCTGACTCGAATGCCTCTGACGAGCTCAAAGAGAAGGAGGATGCTTCCGATTCTACAAACATTCCTTCGGTAGAAACGCTGCTTTCCTCTATTCCAAAAAGCCCAGAGCAACTTGAAAAAGCAAACTCCGAACTGGAAGAATCTTATTTTGAATTGGGTAAAGTACTCTACTTCCAGTTAAAGGAGCCCAAGCGAAGTCAGCAGTACCTCGAGCAACTCACCAAAAAATATCCCAAAACTCCCAAAAAGCCGGAGGCCTATTACCTGCTCTACCTTGGACAAAAAGAGCTGATAGGGGATTTCAACACCTATGTCCAACTCCTCAACCTAGAGTTTCCTGAATCACCCTACACCTTCTCGGTCAATAATCCAGAAGCAGGAGTGGGTAATAAAGCGTCATTGGAGTCCGCAAAAGGATACGAACAAGCATACGAAGCCTATTATGCAGGTAACTATTCTCAAGCCAGGGAGTTGATTTTTGCTACTCTGGAAAAAGCTCCCTTAACCCGAAATACAGAAAAATTGCTCCTACTGAATGCGATGGTGAGCGGCAAACTAGAATCCAAGGAACAGTTCAAATCCAAATTGGTAGAGTTTATACAAAATGGAAAAGAGCAAGACTTAATTACTTTGGCAAAAGCCATGCTTCAACCCCTACTCAGTCAAGAAGAATTGGATACCAAAGCTATTGCTGCACCTACAGTAGGTGAATCTCCTGTTTCGCCGAAAGAATCGGTAAATGAAATTAGTACTGAAAATGAAGCAAAAGAAAGCCCTTACAAGGCTTATGATGACCAAACCCATATATTTGTTTTGGCTTTGAGCCCATCTGATGTAGAAACGGCCAAAAATTTGCTAAGTGATTTGGAGGCATTCCATACGCTTTCGTTTGAGAGTTCTAGATTGCGAACCGGAAATATGAATTTAAGCGCTGACCTTTCCATTTACATCATTAGTCCCTTTTCTAACTCAGAGAAAGCGTTAACTTATTTGAAAACGTTTCAAGAAAAATTCACCTCGATTGGAATGAAAGAAGAAGTTAAAAACAAAGCTTTCTTTATTTCAATAGAAAACTTCCAAGTATTGAACCGAACAAAAGATTTGGAAGAATACCTTCTGTTCTTTACCTCTACCTACCAATAAATTATGGCTAAACCTGATCCTTTCACCCGAGAAAATTGGGCCTCTAAAACGATCAACTATTTGTGGAAAGGCTTTTTTGGGGGCCTAGTATTCTTTATCCTTTTTGTCTGGTTGGTCAGCATTAATTTTTTAGGCCTTTTCGGGACACTGCCTGATTTTAAGGCCCTAGAAAATCCAGATAGCCAGCTCGCTTCGGAGCTTTTTGCTGCAGATGGGGTGCTTTTAGGAACCTTTGCACGAGAAAATCGAAGTCCTGTAACCTTTGAAGAACTTTCTCCCAATTTGGTTCAAGCCTTGATCGCTACAGAGGATGAGCGATTTGAAGAACATTCTGGGATTGACTTAAAAGCCATGCTTCGGGTATTTGTTAAATCCATTCTCTTGGGCCAAGACTCCGGAGGAGGGTCTACCCTAAGCCAACAAACCGCTAAAAACTTATTCAAGACTCGTACAGATGCCAGTTCAGGTTTATTGGGTTCCATCCCGGGCTTACGGATGCTCATTATCAAAACCAAGGAATGGATTGTTGCTACGCAGTTGGAACGTGCCTACACCAAAAATGAAATCCTGACCCTCTACTTAGATACCTCTGAATTTGGATCGAATGCGTTTGGAATCAAGACTGCCGCCAAAACCTTTTTTAACAAGTTGCCTCAGGACCTAAGCATTCAAGAATCGGCTGTATTGGTAGGCTTATTCAAAGCTCCAACCTATTACAGCCCAGTATTTAATCCTGAAAACTCACTCAGAAGACGAAATACAGTGCTTTCTCAAATGGTGAAGAACAAATTTCTCACTGAAACAGAATACGATTCTATTTCACAACTTCCCATAGTCCTAGATTACCAAGTACAAAATCAAAACCAAGGACTTGCTACCTATTTTCGAGAAATCGTAAAAGCTGACCTAATCAAGTGGACCAAGGAAAATTTGAAGTCCGATGGAACTGCCTACGATCTTTTTGGAGATGGATTGAAAATTTATGTAACCATTGATAGCCGAATGCAACGCTATGCTGAAGAATCCATGAAAGAGCACATGAAAGAGCTCCAAAAAGGATTCTTTAAAGAAATGGGAACTCGAGATCCATGGATCAATGAAAGTTACCAAGTGATTCCAAACTTTATTGAAAACGCAGTAAAGCGAACGGAGGCCTATCGCCTACTTCAACAACGGTATGGTGACCAAACCGATTCGATCGAATTAAAACTGAATGAGAAAAAGAAAATGAAAATTTTCTCATGGGAAGGGGAGCGCGATACACTGATGAGCACCATGGATTCCATGCGTTATTACAAGAAATTTTTACAAACAGGCATGATGACCATGGATCCCTCTACTGGCCACATCAAGGCTTGGGTGGGAGGTATTGATCACAAATACTTTAAGTTTGACCATGTGAAAATTGGAAAAAGGCAACCCGGCTCTACTTTCAAACCATTTGTCTATGCCGCCGCCATTGAAAATGGGTACAGCCCCTGCTATTCTGTAGTAGACCAACCTGTAGAAGTAAATATCCCTGGCCAGCGCCCCTGGAGTCCTGCCAATGCAGATGGAAAATTCTCCAATCAGCGAATGACTATCCGAAGAGCCATGGCACAGTCAGTCAACTCGGTTACGGCTTACATGATGAAAAAGCTAAGCCCCTTGATTGTGATTGAAACCGCAAGGAGACTTGGTATCACGAGTGACCTTGAAGAAGTTCCTTCTTTGGCGCTTGGCGTGAATGATGTGAGCATTTTTGAAATGGTCGGTGCCTTTGGCACATTCGTCAACAAGGGTGAGCACATCACGCCCTACTACATCGATCGCATCGAAGACAAAAATGGAAATCTAATTCACCAATTCACCCCCAAGAAAAAGCCTGCCATGAGCGAGGAGCATGCCTACCTAATGACCTACATGCTACGAGGAGGATTTGAAGAATCTGCAGGAACTAGCCAGGGCGTTCCCAACTCAATTCGAGAAGGCAATGAATTAGGAGGAAAAACAGGAACCACACAAAATGGATCCGATGGCTGGTACATGGGTATCAGTAAAGACTTGGTATCCGGTATCTGGGTGGGCGGAGATGATCGTGCCATCCACTTCCGAAGCTGGGCTTCCGGTCAAGGAGCAAAGACTGCACGCCCTATATGGGTGAAATTTATGACCAAAGTCTATGGCGATGAGCGCCTTGGATACACCAAAGGCCCCTTCCCAAGGCCTGAACGCCCTCTGAGCATAGAAATTGATTGTGATAAATATGAGTTTGACAGTCAACAGAATGCAGGATTTGACTACGATGCCAAGAAAAATGATTTCTAAGCTCGGATCATTCTCTACCAAAACAGCCTACTTCTTGGGCTGTTTTTTTTAATTTCACCGCATGCATTCCTCCTCATTTTTGCCCGAAGACCACCTTTCTTTACCGGATCAGCCGGGGGTCTACAAGTATTACAATGCAGAGCAGGAATTGATCTATGTGGGCAAGGCCAAAAGCCTGAAAAAGAGAGTGAGCAGCTATTTCAATAAAAATAGTGGCATCAACCTGAAGACCAGGCGCATGGTCAAGGAGATCTCCAAAATCGAAATCACACTCGTCAACTCGGAGTTGGATGCACTCCTCTTGGAAAACAACCTGATTAAAAAGACCCAGCCCAAGTACAATATCCTACTTCGGGACGACAAGACCTATCCCTATTTACTCCTCACCAAAGAGAATTTTCCTAGACTTTTCCCCACCCGCAAATACATTCCGCGAAGAGGAACCTACTTCGGCCCCTTTGCCAGTGTCAAGGCCATGAATAACGTCTTGGACCTGATAAGGGAGCTCTTCACTATCCGTACCTGCAGCCTTGACCTTTCTTACTTGAAAATTCAAGAGGGCAAATACAAAGTCTGCCTGGAATACCACATTGGCAACTGCCAGGGACCCTGTGTCGGAAAGCAGCTTGAAGCCGACTACCTCGCAGACCTGGAACAAGCCAAGCACATCCTGAAGGGCAACTTAGCCCCCGCCAAGACCTACTTCAAGCAGCGGATGGAAGTCCTAGCCGAGAAGCTCGCTTTCGAGCAAGCCCAGCAGGTAAAAAACAAATTGGACCTACTCGAAAAGTACCAGGCCAAGTCCCTCATCACCAACCCGAGCATTGCAAACCTAGATGTCTGCACCCTGGTATCTGACGAGAAAACAGCCTATGTCAATTACATTCGGGTCAAGAATGGAGCCATGGTCACCTCCAAAAACGTAGAACTCAAAAAACGATTGGATGAATCCGAGGAAGAACTACTCGTCACCGCTTTGATTCGTCTACAGGATCAATTTCAATCCGATGCGGAGGAAATTTTAGTCAATCTAGAGCTCGAACCCATCGAGGGATTAAACTTGACTGTGCCCAAAATCGGAGATAAGAAAAAGCTAATCGAGCTATCCCTCAAGAATGCCTTCTATTACAAAAAAGAAAAGGCGCTCCTACAGGGCCTCAACCAAGACAAAAAGGATCGGGTCATCCGACAGCTCCAGCAAGACTTGAGCCTCCAAGAAATCCCAGACCATATCGAATGCTTTGACAACTCCAATATCCAGGGAACTAACCCTGTGGCCAGTATGGTCTGCTTTAAGCAAGGCAAGCCAGCTACCAAGGAATACCGACATTACCATGTGAAGACCGTAGAAGGCCCCAATGACTTTGCGAGCATGAAGGAGATCGTAGGGAGACGCTACAAGAGACTGCTAGAAGAGGGGCTGCCCCTTCCCAAGCTCATCGTCATTGATGGGGGCAAGGGGCAATTGTCCTCTGCTGTGGAAGCCTTAGAGGAACTCGGAATCTATGGGAAGATGCCCATCATCGGCATTGCCAAACGGCTGGAAGAAATTTACTTCCCTGGAGATCAATACCCGATTCACTTGGACAAAAAGTCTGAGAGCTTGATGCTAATTCAGCGCATCCGAGGCGAAGCGCACCGCTTTGCAATTACCTTCCACCGGCAGGTGCGCAGCAAGAAAGCCTTGGGCACCCAATTGACCGAGATCGAGGGGATTGGTGCACAGACCGCTCAAAAATTACTGAAGGAGTTTAAATCGGTACGAAAACTTCAACTCGCCTCGGAGGAGGAAGTGGCCGCAGTCATTGGCGCTGCCAAAGCAAAAGTGCTTAGGGAAGGTCTAGCAAAAAATAAAGCCCCGAATTAATTCGGGGCTTTATTTTTTACCATTCCCAAAGGGAATTTTCAAAGTCTAAGAGTTTGTATTCGTAGGACATTGCATCTATATATGCTTGAAGTCTCTTCTTTTTTACACTATCTATTTTCTCATTAACTAAGTCAAGAATAGTTTCATCACTTTCGTTGGTAAACTTTGTGATATAGGATCTAAACTTTCTAGCCTCAAAGGCTTGAGGATAGGTTAACGACTTTGAAGGGTTATCAAAATTTATCCACATTGCCTTTGGACCCGCATACTTTTTATCTTCAAAATGCCTTATGAAGTCCTTGTATCGAAAATAAATAATTGGAGGTTCCTCCTTATCATTCGAATTATGTTCAGCAGGTCTAACTAGTTGGAAATACTTTACATCAAAAACAACTCGAGAATGGCGCTGATCAAAAACAAAATCTTCCTTAAAATCCAAGTAATAGTAATCTTTTATCGTAAGCGTATCATACTTTGTTCCATTCTTAAATAATAAAGAGTCAATATTATCCTTTTTTAAATCCAGCTCTACATTAAAATCTGGATCAGCAAATATTGGAATACTTCCGTCTTTTATTCCTATAAAAATGTTTTGAATTAAACCATTTTTCGCATTTTTATCAGAACCAAATAAACTAAGATTAAATTTTTCCTTAAGGTTAATTCTTCTCCAAACTGATACTTGATACAATTTATCTTCTTCACGAATATTCTTTATTGAAAATGTCGTATCAATATCCTCTTGCTTAATTGTTTTTCCAGAAGGATTGAGAGAAGTCCCTTGGCCAACAATTTGTCCGACAACAAAATAACTATTTAAAAAAAATAAAAATAAAAGCAAATTCCTTGTCAATCTGTCCATTATAGTTTATTTATATTATTTATTTTATTCGGATTTGAATCTCAGTTCCCTTGTACGGCATTTGGGTTTGCTCTCCTCTAAAATTTGTATGTGTAATACTAGTTATTTTGACTTGCACCACATCACCAGGAGAAACTGTACCTATAACTGCTTTAAGTCCTTGACTTAAAGGAATTCCTTGTCCTCTTGCTACATCATTTCTATAAACTGTTATCAAACCACTCCCAATAGAGAAATTTGAATCCCTTTTCATGGTATTGACAAAGTTAGCGTCTGGAACAGGGATAATCTTTATTGAATTCAATGCATTACCAGGTATGGATTGAGAGAGGTCAAAGTCTTTTCCACTAGAATTTTGAACACTTATTGTTGGAACCGGAACAGGCTTTACTTTAAAGGTTTCTGTGCCTATTTTATTACCCCCACTACTAACTCCAATTGAAACATCAGAAAAGGATTTAGGCACAAGTGTTAAGGAACCTGGTTTTCCACCCTTAATTCCTTCGGCATTAGTGTAGGAAAAGTCTGGAGCATAAGCCGTACCTAGAGCCGGAACGTCTATCATAAGATCATTTGCACAATTATAATAAAGCTGCTGCACCACTTCAGAGGTGATTTTTATAACCGGCTGAGCTACGGTGTACTCATAGGTCAAATCATAGATTTTATCTTCTCCATTAGAGCTATTGTTGATTTTTGCCGTTAGCACTCTTTTAGCTTGTCCATTGACGTAATTCGTAGCTGGAGGTACTACAAACTCAATCTTACCGATTCCTTTTTCATCTACCGGAATTGCCCGTCCGTCAACTGTCATGGTCGGGAGGGAAAAAGAAGAGGATGCCGCTAAATACATCTCTCCACTAAATTTAGTACCGGCAGCGACGGTATTCGAAACTGCAGAAATTTTTGCGTTAAACTGATCTATTGGTGTAAAAACTCCACCTATACTTCGTTGAATTATTGTTAACGCATCACTCTCAATGTTCAAAATAGTATTTTGGTACTGAGAAAGAATGGCCAAAACCGCACCTACCGGAGATTTTGCAAAGTTAAGGGTAACAAAACTCTTGCTTCTTGCCTCCATGTCGTTGTTAAATAAGTCGATTTGTGAAGCATCCCTTGCAATGGTATCAACTTTAAATTCTCCTTTGGAACCGGCATCTGTAAGAAATTTTTCAATAGAGAGGGGAAAATCATTGAGCTTTTTCTTTAATTCTTCGCCCTTGCCCTGCACCTGAAAAATATTCCCTGAGGCTTCAACGTTTTTCAAGGCTCCAGTTAAGAAACTTCCATTTTCATCTTTAGCATTGGATTGAATGATGAGTTCTTGTTTCAAATTTTCAATGTAGGTGTAAAGTTCTTGTGTCGACTTACGTACCTCTTTTGCAGCAGCAATTAACTTTACATCTTCTTCTTTTTTTCCAGTGCTATCCACTGTTAGCTGCATTTGCTCAATCAAAAACTGATTCTTTCCTGCGTAATTTAAGGACGTTTTCTCCATGCCCTCGTTGAGAAGGACAAACTTCTGAAGGATCTGGTTGCTTACCTGGAGGGCCAAAAGGGCCGTCAATACCAGGTACATCATCCCGATCATCCGCTGTCTAGGTGTTTCTTTACCTCCTGCCATAGTTGTCTCGTTTGTTATAGCTAGTTGAGATAATTATGAGTTGAAGGCCGAAACCATTTTCCCATAAACCCTATTCAATTCAGTGACGTTTTTATTCAGCTTTACCAATTCTTCCCTGAAGATTTGATTTTCAACACCTACTTGTACAAAACTCTCCAAGGATTCGGACATTTTCATAGAGAGATTTTTACGTGCATTTTTCATTTCAGAAGTATCCTGAATCTCCAACTCATACACTGCATTTAGAGAGGTGAGGTTACGTGTGGCCGCTTGAATTTGAGCTTGGTAAGCTCCTGCATCCTGAGCTGCCGAAGACATGGCCACCAAGGCTGTGGCAGTTTGTGCATAGGAATCATTCATACTTGCCAAGGACTTAGAGGCAGCCTTCACATTTGTAGCATATTCTGCAGTGGCTACGGCAGCATCCGAAAGTGTACCCATATTCTTCGCAGACTCTGCCAAGTTTTCCATCCCCGCTCGTAATTTCTCAACTAATTCAGGAGTAATTTTGTCAAATACAGGCAAGTCAATTCCTCCACCAGTACGTTCTACAACTATCTTATGTCCAGCATCCACCGGTTCAAAAGCAGATAAAAAGAAAATAATCGCTTCGGTCGTCAAACCTACACCAATCATGATGTTGGCCCCCTGCCAATCCAGGATTTTAAACATTGCACCAAGAATTACGACTGCTGCACCGATGCCGTAGATTTTTGGCATTACATGAGTGAAAAATTTTTCTTTAAAAGTTGCCATGGGTATTATTTTTTTTGGGTGGGTGATTTGATTTTTAAAAAAGCGATTATCGTCTAATTCGTTTGTTAAGTTTTGCGTCCATTGAGGCTGATCGTCCGATAAAAGCCATCGCGGTACGGAATCCAATATGAGGTTGCGCTGTATCTTGGTATTCGTAGGTACGTGTTGAGGTTTCTAAGAAATGAGAAATGTCTTTCCAACTGCCACCACGAACTACTTTACGGGGTTCATCTTCATCTACATAAATCGGATTTAGGTCCCAAGTACTGGCGTAAGAGCTCGAATTGTAGGCGTCTAATACCCACTCGGCCACATTTCCTGACATGTTGTACAAACCAAATCCATTGGGCTCATACACATCCACAGGCCCAGCGTAATCAAATCCATCATCTCTATAATTTCCTCTACCCGGCTTAAAGTTCGCTTGCAAGCAGCCCCGGCTATTTTTTACATAAGGACCTCCCCAAGGATATTTTGCATGTAGGATACCTCCTTTGGCTGCATATTCCCATTCTGCTTCCGTAGGAAGTCTAAATTCCGGCATATCAAATTCTTGGTCATCATTTGCCCGCATGTGGTAAGTCCTCCACTCACAATATTTCATGGCTTGATCATAGGTGACCCCAACTACCGGGTAATTGTCAAAGGCAGGGTGATCAAAATAAAATTCCAGCATGGGATCCCCATAATGGTAAGAAAAGCTTTTTGTCCAAAGGGAATCATTTGGCCTCAATTCTTTTTCATCGAATGCTAGCAAAAAAGAAGAATCCATTTTTGTTGTAGATTTACTACTAACATATTTTTTGCTTTTGACTGCCTCCAAAAATTGGCGGTACTTATTATTGGACACTTCGTACTTGTCCATGTAAAACTCAGAGATGGTAATTTGCTTGTTTTCTGTAGAGTTGGTAAAGGCAATGTCCTCGTCAGACTGCCCCATCCAAAAAGTCCCTCCTTGAATTGATACCATGTCAATTGGCAAGTTTTGTTGCCAACGTTCCCGCTTTGCTACACCGGTTACTTCTCCCTTTCGATTTGATTTTTCACTAGCCATTCCCTTTTTCTTAAACAGACCACAGCTAGGGAGCAGTAGAATCGCTACTAGGCCCAAAACAATTGGCATAAAAGGAATTCTCATTTTTGTATACATAAATGACTTTTTTAATGCATTATCAAATTTTTGGCCAAACTTCGCCAACCTATGAAAATGAATTCGAAAGTTAGCTTAATTTGAATCAATAAAACAAACATTACAGGTCTAAATGCTATTTTTAGACTTCTACGTTCAGAATTTCAGCCCAGAATTAATTTCAACTAACTTACTAAAACCTAAATCTTGGGGTCCGCTGAATCACTCGATTGACGGTCTTGGACACATCTGACCAAGCATAGCGTAGCATCAGCTCGTGTGAAGTAGGCGACTGGGCATCAAGACCTCCCACCACTAAATCAAAGGCATACCCCAACTTTAAACTATTGTCTTTCAACAAACTGTAACCAAGAATTAAAGAAACTGATTCCTCACCTCTATAGGCTATCCCTCCATTCACTTTATTCTGAAGTGTAGCTAAAACGCTAACTTCATAGGATAAAGTATGTGTCCCCAAAGATTTTACTAAAATACTAGGCTCAATCCGAAGCTGGCCAATGGGACGCAAGCGGTATCCCATCAGTAAATAATTATGCATTTGAAGGCGGTTTGCATAATTGCCATCACCAAAATCATAAGCGGCTTGATTGAGGTGCCTCCCGCTAAGACCTAGGTAAAAATCTCCGCGATCCACCATAAGGCCTGCTCCCATATCCAAGGCCATCTGGGACTCGGTACCAGCCAAAGGGAGACTGGGTTCTGGATTGACAAATTGCAACTCTTCAAAATCTAAGGTGCTATTCGATACACCCAGGTAGCCACCAAAGCTGAGCAGAGTGCGCTGAATTTTTTTATGATAGCTCCCTTGTAAATTCACCTCAAGGTTGGAGGTGGCCCCTAACCGATCGTTGACCACAGTGAGTCCGTACCCAAAATTTTTGCCTTTTAGTCTATTTTGTAGGGTGATCAACTGCGTGGTAGGAGGATTGCCCACCCCGCTTGTAGTTGTGTAACCCTGCCACTGGGAGCGATGGAACGCAGAAAACTCGAGGGCGCCGGACTTACCCGCTAAGGCAGGATTGAAAAAATTGCCTGCATACAGGTATTGCGTGAACTGAGGGTCTTGCTGGGCAAAGCCCCCCTTCGATGCAAAGAGTAGAAGCAGAAATGCTGCAGCTCTAAAAAAAATAACCAAGTCGATTTTTCTGTTCATTTGGCTGTGGAGTCCTCAAATTTAAACTAGTCTAGGAATTTAAACTGAGAATCCACCGAAAATGATTCTTAGAATCACAAATTATTGGCTTTTTTTATAAACAATTCCAAAGCGCCTGTCATACTTGGGGCGTTTGGCATGGGTGCTTCGATGTCTAATATTAATCCCATATCGCGTACTGCCTGGGCCGTGGTAGGTCCAAATGCAGCGATACGCGTTTTACCCTGAACAAAATCTGGGAAATTTTGACGCAAAGATTTAATCCCAGACGGACTGAAAAATGCCAATATATCGTACTTGACATCTGCCAAGTCGGATAAGTCTGCCGCTACCGTATGGTAGATGATTGCTTCTGTAAATGCAATCCCCTGTTTCTCCATGTAGGAAGGAATGTCCTCCTTGCGGATATCCGAACACGGGAATAAGTATTTTTCGCTTTTGTGCTTTTTGAAGTAGTCAAACAAGTCCTCTGCGGTCTTGAGTCCCACAAATAGCTTGCGCTTGCGAATCACAATGTACTTTTGAAGGTAGTGGGCTGTTTGATCTGAAATACAGAAATACTTCATTTCAGCAGGCATTTCAATTTTGAAATCCTTACAGATCGCGAAAAAATGGTCAATCGCATTTCGGCTTGTAAAAATGATGGCCGTATGCTTTAAGATATCTATTTTTTGCTTTCTAAACTCTTTAGGTGGAACAGGTTCCACCTTTATAAATTGCCTAAAGTCGATTTTCAGCTTATACTTTTCTGCAAGCAGCAAATAAGGTGAATTAGCTTCGGTAGGTTTAGGTTGAGAGACCAGTATGCTTTTTACTGGCGTATAGCGATCTTTTGGAGCTGCACTCATGCTAGGAGTTCCTTTTACGTTCAACACATCACTGGACTAGTACCAAGATCCATTTGGTCAAAACCAAAAAAGGTACTATTTCCGCAATGCAAAGGTAAGTAAATAAATGATATTTCTTAAAATTCAACCTATTCATCATAATCAAGAAAAGTCCCAGCACTCCCAAAAGGTAGACCCAAAAGACCCCTTTCATCAGTTGGGCGAATACCATCTTCAGTTCAAAAAATTCATTGATTGTAAAAAATGTGGTAACCACTAAAACAAAAGCGAAGCCAAAAGTAATCAGACGCAACAAGTAGAAAAAGTGGGCAAACTCAGACTTTCCTAAATCAAAGAGATAGCTGATCAATTTGATTGCAGAAAATTTCAAAATAGTCAAAATCAAGAGCAGAAAGGAAGCAATAATCCAATAATAAATAAGCGATAAAGAAGTCAAATTCTCCCCAATGCCGAACCAATCCGGTCTAAACAAAACGATGCCCGTGAGCAAACTTTGGGCAAGCATCATGGATACCAGAAATAGAAAAAATAAGATATCCAATGAAAATACCTTTTGAAGACCTCCACTTTCTGAAAAATCTTCGGCCTTGATCACCGATAAAGGTTGAAGCAAAACTCCCAACAGATACGGATAGACTCTTCTGTAAACTGCCGCTAAGGCCATAATAGACAATAGCGATACCGCCATAAAATCCTTTAAGGGTTGTACTACCGTTCGTTTTTCAAGGGCAAAAAACTGTTCCTCCCCGCTTAACTCTTTTTCTTCCTTTTCATCCTTGGCCACCTTAGTAATCGTCAATCCAAATTCCCCTAGTCTAATTTTATCGCTCACCACAGTGACCAAAAGACTATCTCTCTCAAATTCTTGCTTCAAGGAATTGGTGGCCACAAAAAAGGTAGTGTCATTTGAGGTCAAGACCCAGAGTTTACCATCCACAAATACGGTAGAATTGGCTGGTACCTCAAATTGAAAAAACGACTGCGGAAAAGCATTTACAGCTAATTTTACTTGTTTTTGCCCTATTGAGCCCACCAGCGATTGTTCGACTGAGCTACTCCATTCTCCTTCGTAATTTTCCAATACCTGAGCAGTCGCCCAGGCGGAAGAAAAAAGGAAAAAGAAAAGAAGGAATAGGCTACGCATCAAAAGGGGGTGAAAGAGGACGATTGATCCCAATGGCAACTCTTGAACAAAGGTGCTTCCTTTGAAGAAAGTCATGGAATTCACAAGTACAAAACTCAACAATCCTTAGCCAGACTCCAAATGATTTTTTCCAAACCGTCTTTGAATCGCGTTAGTTTAGGAGCGAAAATTAGAACATCCACTATATTTACTCAAGATTTGATCCCCATGGCAGGCCTATATATTCACATCCCCTTTTGCAAACAAGCCTGCCACTATTGCGACTTTCACTTTTCGACCAATCTTCAATTACTGGATCAATTAGTGGAAGGGATTGTCAAAGAAATCGAACTTCGTAGAGACTACCTGCAAGGCGAACCTGTTGATACCGTCTACTTTGGTGGAGGTACACCCTCCCTACTCCCGGCAAATGCCTTGGAAAAAATATTGAATCAAGTTGCCCATATTTTTCCTGGAAAGAAACTAGAAGTTACCCTCGAGGCCAACCCAGATGACCTTACCCCAAAAACTTTAACAACTTGGAAATCCTTAGGAATAGATCGACTGAGCTTGGGAATTCAAAGCTTTCAAGATGAAATCCTTACCGCTTACAACCGCGCTCACAATTCGAAACAGGCAAAGCAGGCCATTAAAATGGGTAGAGCTGCCGGATTTGAAAAATTCTCTCTTGACCTGATTTATGGGTACCCCCATGCCAATCACGACTTGTGGAAAAAAGACCTGAAAGAAGCCTTGACTCTTGACCCTGGCCACCTTTCAGCCTATTCGCTCACGATTGAACCCAAAACCACCTTGGGGAATTGGGCAAAAAAGGGAAGATTTATCCCTGCAGAGGAAGAATTCGTAGCCCAGCAATTTGAATGGCTGCAAGAGCAATGTGAACAAGCGGGATATTTACAGTATGAAATTTCCAATTTTTGCCGCCCAAATCAAGGGGCCATTCACAACAGCAATTATTGGAAACGTATACCCTACCTAGGCATTGGGCCAAGCGCGCATTCTTTTGATGGCCATGCCAGAGGCTACAATCCTCCTTCAAACCCCGATTATGTCAAGGCATTAGCCGCTGGCAGACTCCCTTTTGTGGTAGAATTATTAGAAAAAGAAGAATTGATCAACGAAGAAATCCTGACAAGCCTTCGAACAAGCTGGGGACTAAATACAGCAAGTTTGGCTGATCGATACCATCTAGACCTCTTTCAAATCAAAGGAGCTAGCATCACTAAATTAACTGCCTTGGGAATGATTCATGCGGAAGGGAAAACGCTAACTTTGACACGGAAAGGCAAATTGCTTGCAGACAGCATTGCCGCCGAAATTTTTCTTGATTCCCATGACCTACTCTAGAAAGAAAGAAGCCACCCCATTGGGCGAAGCATTCCAAGACTTATTGAAATCCTACCGGCTTGAGGCTACCTATCAGGAAAAAGTTCTCC